>Ga0065711_1003702_pt1 | contig 43788 bp, 47 predicted proteins | sample Hoacrofraction12_FD_59098 | JGI IMG/M metagenome (GOLD analysis project Ga0065711, IMG submission 59098) | Hoatzin crop microbial communities from Cojedes, Venezuela - Epithelial fraction 12 v2 (version 2) | ecosystem: Host-associated > Birds > Digestive system > Esophagus > Crop | place... | reverse complement strand
GCAGCCTACTGTAGGTGACCCTGCTTCGGCGGGGGGGTTGGACTAGATGACCCACAGAGGTCCCTTCCAACCCCTACTATTCTGTGATTCTGTGATTCTGTGATTCTGTGGCTAATGATTAGTGGTGGGTGCGTACTAAGCCCCTGGTAGAGCAAGAAATTGGGCTGCCTCCCCAAAAACCACCTGAGCACCTTCCTCGGCAGCATGTCCTCCCAGTGGCGGAGGACACCGAGGGGATGCTGCCTGCCTCTGCCCAGCCCAGTCGTTTGAGCTCTTGCAAACCCATCAGCAGCATCTCACCGATCCCACCCCATGTCTAAAGGCCAAACCCCAGGGGCACCCAGAGCCCCCACGCAGCTACAGAGCCAGGGCACGGGTGGATGCGTGGGGGCCCCAGAGGCACTGCGGCTCTCTGATAAGGCCATGCCTGCTGTAAAACAGCCTCTTGCTTCGCGAGTAAGGATATTTATGAGTTGACAGGCTGCCGTGTTAATCTCTGGCCGGCAAGCGAGCATGCCAGCAGCGCGGCGGCCGGGCACAGCGTGCAAAAGCCTTGTGCTGCAGTCCGGGCAGGGAGGCGGTTGGGGAGGTCCTGGAGATCAGCCCGTCTGCCTGCAGGTTTCGCTGCGTACGGCTCCTGCTCCCTGACCCCCACGCTGCCCATGCCCAGCTCCTTGTGCGGACGGGCTGGGGCGGGAGCTGCCCGTGCGTGGGCATCCCCATCCCATGGGGGACCTGACCTGCAAGCCCCCCGCATGCTCCCACTGACAGCCCTGCAGAAACAGCGGCCCAAATGTGACCCCCCCTTGGATTTTTATCACCCGCATAGTGCTGGCGAAGGGAGGGAGGCCACCGCCGGGGAACATCTGGGCTCCATTGCTCATTGTCTGGCAATTAATGTCAGCGCTGAAGACAGAAGGGACGTCAGATATTAAATAAACACGACCGCACTCTGCAGACCGAAACAGCCCCCCTGGGGAAAGGCACACATGCACCCACACCCCCCCCAGCACGGCCCCGGTTGGGGCGCTGGACGCGGGCGGCTCGCCGCACACACGTGTGAGCTCAGCCACACACGCTCGCAGGCTCCCACACAGCTTGGGTTTCACGTCAGCTAAGGCAGAGCAGGGGAAAAAAATAGAGCTCCTTTTTTTTTTTCCATTTTCCAGTGAGCAGATCACATCTGTGAGTGCAGAAGCGGACGAGAAGTCTACCCCATGGAACAGGGTGACACAGGGAAGGTGGTCATGGTCCCCCAGGGTCTGGGCTCACTGGTACCCCCCAGCCGAGGCTGCTGCTGGGGGTCTCGCCCCCAGGCTGGATGCGTGCCTTGGCAACCAGCAGCCACGCGTGGGTCCCCGTGGGTGGGCACACTTCACATGGGGGGCCGTGCGGGCTGTGCTCTGCCCTTACCGGCACACCCGGCCACTCCTGCTGCCCCACAGTCCCGGCACAGCATGCCATGCTGTGGGGCTGACAGCAAGTTAGCACCAGGCCCTGCCGTGCAGGTTTCTGTGCACTCAGCCAGCCCAACAGCGGGGACGGACGGTCCCACCCTCCCTTCCACCGGGCTGGTGGAAGGCCGTGCTTCGCTTGCCGTGCAGGATGCTCCTGACCTCTGCCCGCTGCTGCTGGAGCCGTTTCCCATGTCCCAACACCTTCCATCGAACAGGAGGTGTGTCGGCAAGGCACGTTCACCCTCCGCAAGTGTGGGGGGAAAAGCCAAATCACAGCAGGCTGGTCGGTGCCCGGGCTCAGCCTGGGTGGTCTGCCATCCCTTCTGGCCTTCAACTTGTGGGTCCTGTAAAGGGCAGTGAGGAAAGGGACAGGCAGCGTGAAACTCGCCCCGTTCGGAGAGGAGAGGAGTGCTGCACCAGCCAAGGGCAGCGCACGGGGTTTTCTGCCCCTGTGTGCGGCGAGGACTCATTAGCTCAGGGCTGGCTGTGCCTACTTTATTCTCTGGAAGCTTTTGTTCCCTTACAGAAATGTAGCCTCTTCCTCCCTCACCCTTAGCCCCTTTTAATATTAAGGTCAATAGGTTGATGATTAAGCAGGAAAAGGGCATGAAGAATCAACCAAATTAAATCTTGTGTGCAAACAGGTGGGTGTGAAATTTCAATCAATGGCTGGTGTTAGCAGGGATCCCTGAGATCCCGATTTCCCAGGGGAAGGCTGGGCAGCCCCGGGGGGATTTGGGTACAAAAACTCCAGACATGGGAGAATAGAAAAAAGTCTTCTCAAAAACCAATATTGACAAGGTCCCTGTGTTTGCACCCCGGCTTTCCCTGGCCGCACAAAGGGAGATGATTATCCCGGGTCCGGTGGGGAGGGGATGATGGGAGCTCAAAGGTGAGCCGGGCCCCCACCGGCTCCCCTGGCCCCAGCCCCTCCGCTTAATCCCCCTCTCGCCTGAGCTTTGAAGTCGTCAGAGGTCGAAGATGGGATGTAAATCACGTTAGCCGCAGTGTGTGATCACAACGCCGCTGTGAGACAATGCCGCGCTTCCCCCGGTGCCCAGGCATCTCGCCGAGCCGTGGCCGGCACCGGGCTATAAACAGCCCCGAGCTGCGGCCAAAAGCGGGGCCCAAGGGTGGGCTGTGGCCCGGGGGCACCCACTGCAGGTGGGAGAGCCTCGTGCTCTGCCACAGAGCTGGGAGCGGGAGCCGCAGCAGCCACCGGCGGCCAGAGCCCGCGGGGCTGCCGATAGCAGGAGGCTCATCCCTGGGATTAATTAGCAAAGGCTGCGGCCGCAGAGCAATGTCAAACACGAGCCGATGGCCGGGGCGTTGGTTACCAGGGCTGTCCCGCGGCATTGCGCAGCTTGTAAGCATTAGCATCACGTAAGAGGAGCCTGCACAGAAGGATGTGGGCTTTATTGGGTTGTAAACTGCGTTGTTCCCGTTACAGTAACGACGTTGCTGGTGGAGAAATGTGCCTTTCACACACAAGGCTTGGGAACCAGGTGTGCCAGGAGGAAACATAGCAGGGTTTGGAGGCTCTGCTGTCGCTATTAGGAGAGAGAAACAAAGCAGGCATGGGAGAAAGCAGGTACCAGGGAGATCCTACCACTACTCCCCGGGATGCTGTGCCCTTCAGCCCTTTGCATTTACCTACCCCAGCCCTGGCTCGCCAGCGCTTAGGCCCCCCTGCTCTCCGGCGTGGGGCTGCACACCTCACCTGCCGCCCGGGGAACTTCAGAGCTGGGGTGTGAGGGGTGATGGGGAGACAGCAGGTATCTGCCGGCTCCTCGGCTCTGTTTCGGTGCCCTCTGCTCTGCCTTGCTCCAGCACTTGCTCTGCCTCCTGCAGCACCTGGGAAGATGTGGCACATGGGGTTTGCTGCCCGGCACAGAACAAGTGCACTGCTGCCCGAGCAAGCAGCCCCGAGCACCGAGAGCATCCCTGCCCCGCAGAAAAATCTCCCATGTTTAATTTTGCCTTAGCCAAGCAAGCAGCCTCCAAAAAAAGTGATGGCAGACCCCAACAATTAACCCATTTCCTTTCCTCTCACTACCAAAACCACACCATCCTCTGCAGGCAGCAAGCTGGCTGTTTTAAGTCTTTTTTCACTGTTTCACACCCAAACCATGACCGATTATCCAAGACCAGCACCAGAGCTTATCAGCCATTGCCATGCGGCTGCACGGACTGGGATGAACTGCGTTACAGGCACGTCCCCACCGGCCTGGCTCCAAAAGCCTCTGGTTTCTCACCAGAGCTGACGTCTACCCTGACAGACCTCCTCGAGCAGGTGCCTGGTGGCAAGCACCGAACCTGTCAACCTCCCCGCCCGGTGACGAGTGACGGAGAGGAGCTGGGTGATGTCGGGGATCTGAACCACACGGCATCAATGCAGCCACAGGTACCCGCGAGCAGGAGCCAGGCTTGGGAGCCAGCCCAGCTCACCCCCCTGGGCTCCTCTTCGCTCCTCTGCAGCTGGAGGGGCTTCTTCACTCCCGCCCGGTGCAGCAGTGCCCGAGCACAGGACCCTGGCAGTCAGAAAAGATCTGCTTTCAAAGCTTTTTTTCTTTCTTCTTAATTGGGATACCAGATGATTTTTTTTTTTAACAAAAAATGTTGTTATTGTGGAAAATATCTGCTCTCCACAGAAAATGCCTTGCGTTCGCTGTACACATTGTGGGCCATACCAGAAAACATCTGAAGTGCTTCCAAAACCGCCGGGGCATTTCTTTTCCTATTAAGAGTGGAAATTTTCTTCAGGAAACAAGTTTTACCTAGTTTGCACTGACATTTGCTGCAGCAGAGAGCAAACAGCCCTGTCCCCACGCCACCCCTCCATCTCCGGGATGTGGCATGTAGGGACACCCTGGCACAACCAGGCACCCAAACCTGGAGCAGAAACCCTGGCTTCGACCAGAGCCTTGACCCAAGCCTTGTCCCAAGCCCCGTGGGCCACCGAGCACCAACCACCAGCACACACCTGGGCTGGCTGAAGGGGAACCGTGGCTTGTCGTGGCAAGGTGGTATCTGTTTGAGAAACATGGAGGAAAATACAGTATCTCAGTACTACCAAGAGCTCCCTGGTGCCATGCGAGAGCCAAGAGGAGCGTGGCGTGCTCACCAGGCTCCCGGGCTTGCGCTGGCCCAAGGGCGGTTACGGAGATGCCCTTTTCTGCCCCACCGTGTGAGCCGCCCAATACTACAGCACTGCTCTTTGTCCCAGGTCGGAATAAAGGTCTGAAAGGTGGAATACTGGGGAATAGCAATGTTTAACTATTAGATCTGGAAAAATGACCTGATTTTATCTCCATATCTTCTGCCTGTATTGCTGGCATTTCACAATGTGAAGCACCAACAGTGCCCAAGACAGAACATCTAATATATTTGACATTAGCTGGAACGGCTGCACAGCATCAACACTAATTAAAAGTTTAGAAAGCGAAGCCAGAACCAAACACTGCCATTTCAATTTAGCATTTTCCATTATTATTCCATAAAAATGAAAATAAAAGAGAAAAAACCCACAAGAAACCCTGCAAATTCCTTTCATGTCGTTAAATTCATCTGTGATCAGCACAGATGTTAGGATGGCGATTACAGCAGCTCCACCCGTTGGTTTTCCTGCTGTGTCCACAGCACAAGGTGGGAAGCGTGCAGGGGTGGCTGTTACGCTCCCTCCACAGCAGCTCGGGCTGGGTCTGAACCTGGCAGCCCAGAACTGAAGCTCTGCCTGGCTCTGGAGGATCTCAAAAGCTTGGCGGCTCGCCTCACATGCCGGAGAGCCCGGGAGCTCGTTAGGCGAGGGCTGGCTTCACTGGCAACGAGCGCGGTGAAGATGCTGCGGTGCCGTGGGGCGCAGCCAGCCAGGCCACAGCCATATTCTGAATTTCTTTTTTTTTTTTTCCAAGCACTTTTCTGAGGAAACATCTGCTGTGCCCCAAGCCTGCACCAGAGCTGAAGATCAAAATAAAGGACTTTTGTCTTTTTATTAAGCATTTTAGCAAACGTGACTATTACATTCATATTATATTTCCCTGTTTTGTACAAACACGTTTAAGTCAGCACTAAGAGGATTACGTTTATGGCACACCAATCTCTGCTCAAATGGGCTGACTAAAGAAACTCTTGTTAAACAGTATTTTCTCTAATGCCTGTTGCTTTTCTTCCTTGCCTTAGTGCTCAGACATCTATCCAGGCTCCCTAAATCCACCCTCCTCATAAGCTTTCAGATCAAGACTCTTCCCCCCTCCGCCCCCCTCCGCACCCTTTAATACAGCTGAAGATGAACATTAGCGCTTGGTTCAACTGCACTGGAAAGGGAAAGGGCAGATTCATCAAAATCCTTATACCTCCATAGAAAAATGTAGCCTTTTGCCTTTCCTCGAGTGAATGCCTTTTCTAGAGGGTATTCATTAGGGGTTCGGTCTGTTTTTGCAGGCAGCTCCACAGATGTTGACATTTTTTTTCTTCGCTGGGTTAAGACGCCTTCTATAGGCTTTCAGTCTTCATTTGTTACTTCTTTATTATCCAAGAGGGGTTTTTCTTTCTTTTTTTTTTTCTTCTTTTTTTTTTTCTTTCTTCCCAAGGAGTTGACTCGGTTCTCTGAAGAGAGCAGTGGTAGTCAGGCTCATTATTATCTCAGACCCTTTTTCATCGCCCCGGCAGGCCGGCCAGGGCCGCGGGGCCTTTGTGGTGGAGCAGCAGGTAGCTGTGGCACGGCGGGGTCAGCGCTCCGGCCGGCAAACCGCCTTTGTGCGCCCGCCTCGTGCTGCCGGCTCCGTTTGTCCAGCGGTGGGAAAGGTCAGGAGCACGCCGCTGCCCCGTACCTGAGCTTTTGTGTCCGGCTGCTGCCAAGAGCTTATGGAAATGATTTGTTGGAAAGCAATTGCTGACCTGGGGGGGAAGCAGAGCCAAGGGGTGGAGGTGTGCTGGCAGGGATGCGGATGGTACCAGCGCTGCCTGGTCCATCAGACACGCTGCGTCTTGGCCAGAGCTGGTGCGTGCTGCCAGTGCCCACCCTCCGCACGCCGCTCAGGAAGCCAGGGCTTGCCGTTGTCCACCAGGCTCAATATCAGCGCCTTTACATACCGAGTTAGCAGGTTTCCCACAGCGAACTTTGCAAAAAGAGCAATTTGGCTTGGTGTGGAGGCTTAAAGCACGATGTGGGCAGCACCTCTCACTGATGTCCCCATCTCTGAGACCAAGCGCACCACACTTTGCCCGGGACCCCCCACCCTTGCCTGCAGACACTCACCAGCCAAATACTCCGTCCCAGTGCCAGCGGGTATCCACATACCTCTATCCCATCTCCCAAAGATAATTTACTGTGTATCTAGAGACTTTTCCCCCTGAAGATTGCTAGGGCAGGCACGGGGATTGGCAAAGGCATCATAATTCGAGTGGTGCTTCAGGACCTTCCGTGGCAAACCAGAGGTGAGGGCTCCAGCCTCTTCACAGCTGGGCTCATTGTGCCACTGCGGGCCGTGCAATATCTTGGGGAAAAGGAAAGCCCTCCCGCACCTCCTGGGAGCCCCCCAGGCCTGTTCCCACACCGCCTGGAGTCACCGGCCCCGCAGCCAGCACTGGGCTCCCAGTCCCGCTCCCAGCATGAGCCGGCGGCAGGACCGGGCGGGGGTGACAGGTATCTTTATCCCGCCACGCAGGAGAGCTCCAACGTCCCGCTGGCAGGAACTTGTCTGCAAATTTTCCCCCATTGAAAGGAGCGAGGGGGCTGAGATGATTGCTTGATTACGGCTGGGGCGGGCGAGGTGGAGAGACGGGGCAGCTCCCGGGGAGCCGTGCTCCCAGCCCTTAACCCCTCCACCCCAGCCTTAGGGGGGCATGTCGGCTCCAGCCGTGGGGCAGCAGGTGGGCGTTTGGGGTGATGTGATCCCAGTTAGTGCTCACTGGCTAACTAACGCCGTCTGCGGTCAGAAAGGAAGGTGCCTGGTGGCAGGCACAGCACCCTCCACCTGCTGCTGGGTGCCTGTGTCCGGGTGCCCAAGCGCTCCCCAGCCACCCTAGCCCAGTCAAATGTGGAGCAGGATGGGGGCAGTTCCCCCCTGCCAGCTGCAGCCCTGTGTCCCAGCCTGGGACACGCCTGAGTCTGGATGAGAATATTGATGGGGACACTGAGAACCATCACATTCAGCCCTCACCAGTACACTAAAGGATCCTGCCATTTTCCCTTTTTAGCACAGTTTTAACAGGAGAGCTCCCATTGGCTTTGCACATCATCCTCGGGGAAATGGCACTGATGGATGCGTGAGATCAGGCTGGTGGATTTTCTTTCCACCACTTATGCCGGAGAAGCCTTCCCCTCCTAAAAGCAAGAGGAGAATGATCCAGGTCTTGTAGCCCACTAGTGACCCATGCAGAGTGCCACGGCTGGATTTCAGACCCCTCGCTCTGCACTGATGCCCAGGGGACCGCCTGGCCCCAGCGGGCAGGGCAGGATCTGGCCCAGACCTGCACTGACTCGGGAGCACTTTCCTTGGGGCTGGACCCCCGATTTCGCCCTGCACAGGGTTTGGTGCCCTCCAGGCACAGCATTTCAGCCTCGCAAACTCCCTGCACAAACACAGGGAGAAAGCAGGTTTTCTATAAGAGAGGAGCGATGGCATCCCTCCCTGCGGCTGCCCTTCCTCACTCCGGCGTCTTTGTGCCAGCCGTTGTCCCTCCTCGAGCGTGCTGCAAGCTCGGTGGTGCTGCCCGGCTGGCACCCACACGCACCAACCGGCATCAGAGATGTGAAGGAGGCCCGGGCACGGGGTCTGCAGTAGCCTTTGCACGAACATTGCGAGCGCTGAGGTTTATAACCCAGAAAATCTGGGCTCTGAAGGGCTCTATCTGGCGGGGCGGGAGGCGTGCCGCCCTGCCCAGAGCCACTTTTATGCCATTGTGCCTTTTCAGCATTGCATTAAGGCAGCCAAAGGAGGGGGATTTTTAATGGTTCCAGCGGAACAAAGCAGGAACATTCGGCCCAACTTCATTACAGAATCATCTGAAACGCTTGAGGAACGTTTCTCACTAATTATCATAAATAGCCGAAAAAAATCTTGCCCTCCCAAAGCAGGTTCCAGCTGCCCCTCTGTGTTTTCTCACCTCCACTTCCAATAGCCTGACCCTGCCCCCACACAAAGGGGAGACCCCATCTCCGCTCCCCCCCGCGCTCGGGGGCTCTGGAGAAATACAAACAGCCAGCAGATTAACAGGCTTGTTTGCACCTTAAACAAACAGGCGACTTCCGCCCCGCCAGCTCGCCGCTGCCCAAGGGAGGATGCCCCGGCTGCTTCTCCTCACCCGTGCTCTCCTGCCCTGCCCAAATCCTGGATAAAAGCACGCGGAGCGCAAGGTGTCAAGCAGGCGGACCAAGGATGGGAACCCCGGGGGTGCCAGCCCCGCACCCCCTTGAGCCCCGTTCCCCGTGCCTGGGGGTCCTCTTGCTGCCCCAGCTGCCTGGAGGAGGAGGTCGGGGCCCTGCCCTGGTGGGACAGGGACACAGCCCTTTTGCTGTGGAGGGTTGGGAGGCACCAGGGCCAAAGCAGATGAACGAGTGTCTCAGCTCAGCCTCCTGCCCAAGCCCTCACAGGGCTTCTCGGCACTGAGCAGCCTGACGCGGCTGGATGGGTGCTGTGAGTGGGTGCAGGAGGGATGCTGTGGGTGTAGGATGGGGAGGGGGAGATGGACTGTCCAGAGGACACACGGGGGAGTGGTGCTGGGGTTCAAAACCATCACCAGCATCGAGGGGGCACAGCAGTAACACCGAGCAATGACTGCCAGCTCATGGTCATCTCTGCTGAGTGCAACAGGGGACAGATGGGTGCCTGACAGCCTGCTACTAGGGGAGAGAAGCCTGAAAGCTGCGCAGCGAGAGGGACCCGTGCCTGCGCAGCTGGTCCTTAGGCTGATCCCAGCTGCCTCTGCTGGGGAGCTGCCCCAGCTCAGGTCCTTTACCCCATAGGTCCCATGTTGCCCATCCCACTTCTCCAGACAGCACCGCCAGCACCTCCCTGCTCCTACAGGACCTGGCACCCAACCAGCCGCTTCTCACCCTGCCCGCAGCTCACCCAGAAGCCAGCCCCACCTCCCCCCCCGCCGGGGCAGGCAGTCATGAGAGACCTGGGGGCTCAAACCACACCAGCAGCCGGTGAGACACCGCTCCCGGCACAGCCACGGCACGTGTTCGGGGCCGGCACACAGTGCGGGCACCCGGGGAGGAAGCCGTGGCAGCACGGCGGCGGGCTGGGGCAGGTTCCCAGCAGCGAGCCGGTAGCGGGACTTGCCTGCTGGGGGCCCGGGTCTGCTCCCTGACCGGGTTATTGTGCAAAGCCCCCCATGCAGGTGTTCGCTGCCCCCCTTCCCGCCAGCCACAAGAAAGGGCTGTCGCTCGCGAGCCCCCTTCCTGCCCCCGGAGTGGGTGCCTCAGGGGCAGGAAGGGGACCGGAGGCAGGTGGCAGGGACAGGCCACCGCGCCCACAGCACAGGGGCTTCCCAGTGGGGCTGAGGGCAGAGGGGTTACCGGTCGGTACCGCAGCACGAGCGCCGGGGCGGTGGGAACCATATCTTGTCTGCACGGGGCAGGAGGCAAGCCAGCAGTGGCTGTGGGACTCCCAGGCCATGCCGAGACCCCCGCTCCCAGTGCCACTCGAGGACACACACAGCGTCCCATCTCTGCTTCTAACTGGTCATCACCTGAGGTTAACTACAAGGACCTCAGGCAGTTGCAGCAACTGGGAAGAGGTTTACCGAGTCACGAGCAGCCTGGAGCCACCACACAGGGATGCTCAGCTTTTTTTTTCCAGTGCGAGCACCAAGGGCACCCCACACAAGGAGTGCCGAGCAAGGGGAGAGCAGAGGGAGGTGTTGCCTCATTTGGTGCGTGGGTAATCCTGGGCACTCCTCGCCATAGGGTGTGGATGCTAAAATCTTACCAGAGTTCAGAAAAATTCGCAGATTAAAAAATCATCAAGCGCTACTCAGTGCAATGGCTGTCCTGCTAAGGGCTGCCCGCAGCAGAGCGGACAGGGTGTGCTGGGGGCTCTGCACTCCCTTGGCATCTGCCCCGGCCACGTAGCTCCGCGCTGGGAGGAAGGCGTCTCCTTGGCATCGCAGCCAGGTGCAGCTCTGGAGCAGAAGCCTGCCTGCTGGCCTCCCCGTGCAGATCCCCCATGCCCTGCCCCATCCCCACGCACTCTCTGGCTGCTCTTGCTCGGCACTCAGGAAACCCCAGTGTGTTTCCCCACAGACTGCCCAGGCACATCACCCCCAGGACACCCTGCATCCCACCCACCTCTCAGCCCCCTTCCCTGCCAGGGGACACCAGCACAACCGAGGGCAAACGGGAGCAGCTGCTGATTCCTCCCAGCAGAGCCGCAGCCCTCCGGGGATCAGCTCCGCAGAGGTGGAGAGAGCTGACTCCTGCCTGCGAGCCAGCTGCACCAGCCTGGCCCCGGGAACACGGGCGGTTGTATTTTCGTTGCAAATTAGAAATCAATCATAGCAGGAAATTCCCGTGCTGAGAACACTCTGGCTATTATTATTTTACAGCGCTCAGAGGTGTTCTGGGCACTTAGAAAGACGTGGTCCTTTTGGGGTATAATGGGGCAAATTAGTTTTAAAGGCGGCTGTAGGAATGTTGGCCGTTTGGTTTCCGGAGTGGGATGGGTGCAGGTGGAGGCGGCGGGGCTTTGTGCTGCTTTCGGATACACCGCCGCCCCGCAAAGAGGGACTCAGCACGCTGCGGAGCGAACACCTCTAGCCTGACCCCAGCTTTATTAATAACAAGTAATTAATAGGAGAGCGGACGTGCCTTGTGTCTCTGAAGGCCTTTTAAGATGTGATTATGTTGTGCTAATCTCACCCCGAAGTACTTCCCTGTTTAGACTGTGCTGGGCCATTAAATATCTGAAAAGCCAGTGGAGACCCCCCCCTTGCCGCCCCGGGAAGTGCTCAGGGTCTGTTCCCCAGCAGCCAGGCCCCGCTTTCAAACCCTCTAAATCAAGTATTAAGTCGAGCCCATCTGGACTGCCAGGAAAAACACTCCTTCCCCTCATCTGCATCCCATTACCCGCCGTGCCAGCCCCGGCCCCGGAGCCGCTCGCTCCATCCCACCCAGATGTGCTGCCCCGCGCTCGCCTCCCGTATTTCACAGCCGTCAGCAGGACTTCAAGGAGCAGCCGAAGGGCCTGTAAAACTGCACAGGCTCTTAGCAAAGACATATATCCAGGTCCCTAATGCACAGCCACAGGCACATACCTCAACGCCAAGCCCCCTCCCCCCCTCCCTTGGTCTTGCACCAGGCCAAGGGCGCTGGGGCGCTTGGGGCTCCCCGACCAGGAGGTTTCTGAGCTGCTTCCCCGTGGATTCTTTGCCCAGCACCTGTCCAGACCATTGATTTTCAGAGGTTTTCCCCTCTGAAGCCCCCCAACACCAGGCAGCCCGTACGCCCCACAGCTGGGGAAGGGCACTCGTAGGCAGGGTGTGATGGAGAGGGCACCAGCGGCAAAGGCGAGGGGCTGGAGACAGACACCTGCAACCCTGCACTAACTAAACTTGGCAGCAGCGTGCCTGGCACAGGGCAAAGTCAACACCGAACCTGGAGCAAAATAAGGTACCCAGAGACCCAAACCAAGGAACTACCCCTGTGTTCATCAGCTCAGAAATCTCCTGGGCTAAAGCTTTCAAGTGAAAGTTTCAGCACTTTGTGCAATGGCAGAAAATCCACACAAACAGCCACTTTTTTTTTAATTCAGGCACTTTCCTGGCCCTGGGTGCAACCCGGGACTGCAGAGGTGAAGGCGCAATCAACCCTTCAGTTACGAGGAGAGTCAGCTCCTTCCTCCCGCGCTTCCGAAGAGCCGGTGCCCAGCCTGCAGTCGGGGCTCAGCGTCAGGTGAAGTTATGGTGTGAGAACCGCACGGCCGGCCACACTCAAACACTGCTCTGCGAAGAAGTCGGGGCAGGCAGCATCGTACGAGGTTTAAGAGGGGGAAGAAAAGCACGTCTCTCGTCTCACTGCGCCGCTGCCTGCAGGAGGGCCTGCAGTCCTGGTCCTACACGGGTCCCTGATGGCCGGCACTGACTGGGCGCCCACGCTCCAGCAAGCAACAGGAATCCCCCTCCGCAGGGCAGGGCGAGAAAAGCCCAGGGGTGAAAATATTCCTTTCGGCAGCTCTTCAGTGCACGGCAGAGATGCAGGGGAAGCTTTAATGTCGGTGGGGAGGAAAAGGAGAAGGAGAGGGGAAGGGATCGGAGTGTGACGATGGACACGCCAGCACGGACACGTCGGAAGCGGCCGGGGCGCGAAGCCTGGGGAAGCCATTCCCCAGGGACTGCGTGCGCCCTGCAGGTACCTGCCGGGGATGGGGAGGAGATGCAGGCGGGACCCCCCCAGCCGATCCTGCAAGCAGAAGCGGTCCGCCGAGGTCCCCAGCCGGTCTCCAGCGCTCGGGTGCGGTGTCTCGGGGCCGCCGGCCGCCCTCCCCGCTCCCGGCGGCCCCGGGCAGGCGGTGGCAGCCACTCCCTGTGTCGGGATGCCATCTAGTGTCGCTCGGCAGAAGGGCCCGCCGGGCGGTGACGCCGCTCCCCGGGCCCGCAGCATCTCCGGGGACCCCCATCTCCACAGCAGCCCGGCTGCTGGGACCCCCGCCCCGCCGATGCTGGTCTGCGCCCCACGAGGCTCCGAAGCCCGCAGCAGGACGAGGGGCTCTGCCCAGCTCAGGGGACACCGCAGCTCGGAGCGGTGCCCGGGCTCGCTCGGGGGGCAGCCAGGGCCCGGAGGCTCAGCAGCCTCACCAGAGGCGCGGGGCGGCCCCGGCGGCGGGTGGCCTGGCGAAGGAGCAGGGCGAGCAGCCCCCACAGCAGCGTGCAGCCCCCCTGCAGCACCAGCGCGGCCAGGCCCAGGGCCAGGGAGACCCGGCAGTGCCACCGGCTGGACCGCAGGGCGACGGCTCCAGTGGGAGCGGGCTGGCTGCCAACTGTGGGCAAGCCCCACGCCGTGCCACTGTCCTGCTCCCCGTCTGGCTCAGGAGCATGGCGGGATGGGGCTTGTGAGGCCAGCGGGACCATGCCCAGGGCAGTTGCCCTGGGGGCTGTCCAGAGTGCCATGGGAGGGGCTGAGACAAGGGAGACGCCGGGTGTCCCCCATGCGACAGCATCTGGCTTCTCCGTGGGCACCAGAAGAGCAGGTGGCACTTGTCTGGTGGTGGCTGCCAGCATGCTGGTTTGCACCAGCATGGGGGCAGAAGGTAGAGCGGACAGTGCAGGCTCTGGGCTGGTGGCCTCAGGAGGCTGTAGGCTTATGATGGCTGGAGTTGAACACAGGCTGAAGGCCTCCAGTGGCACAGATGGTGATGGTGTGTTAATGGACGTCTTGGACAGCACAGTTGGTGACAGGGTGGTGATGGAGGACTCGGGCAGCACAGCTGACGATGAGATGGTGATGGAGGCCTTTGGCAGCACAGATGGTGATGGTGTGTTGATGGAGGTCTTAGGCAGCATGGTTGATGATAATGTGGTGATTGAGGTCTTGGGCAGCACAGTTGATGATGAGGTGGTGATGGAGGCCTTTGGCAGCACAGAAGGTGATGGTGTGTTGATGGAAGCCTTGGGCAGCATGGTTGATGATGGCGTGGTGATTGAGGTCTTGGGCAGCGTAGTTGATGATTGTGTGCTGATGGAGGTCTTTGGCAGCACAGCTGGTGATGGGGTGGCAATGGAGGCCTCTGGCAGCGTAATTGATGATGGTGTGTTCACGGAAGCCTTGGGCAGAAGAGTTGATGATGGTATGGCGATGGAGGCCTTGGGCACCACAGCTGGTGATGGAGTGGTGACGAAGGCCTTAGATGGCATGGTTGGTGATGGAGCAGTGACAAAGGTGTCCACTGGCACGGTTGGCAACATGGCAGAGGTAGTCACAGGTGACAGCACAGTTGGCAGTATGGTTGATGCTGCAGTGGACAAGGTTCCAGGTGACAGCAAAGTTGACAACCCTTGTGATGATGTGGAGGTGAATGGCAGAGATGGGGTAAAAGAAGCTGAAAGAGGAAGAGTAGCTAAACAAATTAAGTGGTCGTCCCTCAGCGATGTCACTGCTTGCCCTGCCAGGTGGGGTGGATTCTTGCATGACACTTGGCTGGATAATTTAACTTTCTCACTGTTGTCCAGAATCCAGCTGTGCAAGTAGCAGAGGTTGCAGTCACATCTCCATGGGTTTCCACTCAGATACACTGAGCTGAGCTTCTTCAGGGGGTCCAGGAGCCCTCGGGGGACACTCTCCAGCTGGTTCTTCCTAAGGTTGAGGGTTTTCAGATTTGGGAGAGAAGCAAAGACTTCACCATCCAGAGCAGAGAGCTGATTTCTGTCTAGCTGGAGGTCCGAGAGTTTGCTGAGCCCAGTGAAGGCTCCTCTTGGCAGGGCTGCTAGCTGGTTGTGTGACAGGATAAGTTTGCCGAGAGATGTGAGGTTGACAAAGACGCTCTCTGGAAGTGTGGCCAAATGGTTCTCGCTCAGGTCCAGCTCACGCATGTGTGGCATGGTGTCAAATAGGCAGCAGGGGAGCTCAGCGATGTGGTTTGAATCCAGAGTCAGCAGCTTCAATTTGTTTAGACCAAAAAAGCCCTGGAGCGGGAGAGCCCCGATGAGGTTGTTGTCCAAGAGCAGTTTCTCCAGGTGAGGCAGGCTCCTCAGGAGCATGGGTGACAGCGCCCTGAGACTGTTCCTCTGGAGGCTGAGCTCCAGCAGCCCTGGCTGACCATCTAGCAGCCCCTCCGGGAGGTCCTGCAGCTCATTCTCATACAGACGGAGGACTTGCAGATGGGGGAGTTTGCTAAAGGCATCCCCAGGAAGAGCCGTGATCCTGTTTCTAGCCAGGTCCAAAAATGTTAGATTGACAAGAGAATCAAAAATGCCTTCTGGAAGAGCAGGGATTGCATTGGTGTGCAGGGACAGCTCTCTCAAATTCTCCAGCCCATCAAACAGACCTTTGGGGATGTGTCTGAGGTGGCTGTCTCTCAGCTCCAGCCTTTGCAAGCTCAGGAGGTTTTGGAAAGTGCCCACAGCTAGTTCTTCTAAGGAGGCACCAGAGATCTCCAAGTCCCTCAGCTTCTCCAAACCATCAAAGGCTCCAGGTTCTACTGTCTTGATCTTGTTGCCAATAAACAAAATCTTGATCAGGCTGGGCATGTACCTGAAGGCACCTTTCCTTATAGCAGTGATGCTGGTTTGCACGAAGATCATCTCTGAAATGAAGGGCTTTGCAATCTTTGGGATCTCTTTGACATCATTTTTTGTCCCTCTGTAGACCTCCTGGTAGTCTTCAGGCATTTCATATGGATCTTCACCCAGGATTTGATCTTGGCATTTATGGGGATGGAAGGAGAGGAAGAAAAGGAAAAGTAAATGCTGATACATTGTCCTGAAAGAAAAGGTTTCAAAAATAAATTATGAAGAACAAAAAAATTTCTGTCCACAGCTCATGAACTGTGGTATCACGCTTTGTTCAGCTCTCAGGACTCTTCTATTCACATATCATAACTCATTTTACAAGAAAAAGAGAGACTGTGCAAACCAACGTACGCTGCATCTACAAGAGTTCACTGCCATTGGTACCGAGGGATGGAGAGGAAGGGAGAGTGAGTCAGCTCAGGGCTTGGCACTGGGAGACGCTCTAGGAGGGACAAGGGCTGGACGGTCTGTTCTCTGCTCCCATGTTTAGGCTCCAGGCTTGGCATCTGTCTGGGTGAAGAAGGCACAGTGCTGCTGCCCATTAGTGCTGCCCCAGTGGGTCCAGTTACTCGGCAGGGCAGTGGCCCATTCATGCAACAACAGAAGCAATCAACCCTGCACTTGCTAATGAGGGATCAGCAAGGGTCCCAGGAGCCAGCCAAGACCAGATGACCTTGTTTATTCAGAATTTCCACACTGTGCTGGATGGACTCGCTATTTCACTGGTGCGTCTCTCAGTTCAGGAGGGTTATTTAAAACATTGCTTCTAAGCATGTAATTTTTGAGATTCTTGCTGATCACATCATATTTTGGCCTTGGTTATGCAGCTTTGTCAGATAGAAACAGTTGACTTCTGAGCAGCAGCCAAGCTTTAGGGTGAGGCTCATTAAAAGGCTATGTGATGTCCACAGATTGACTGTTTAATACCTAACATTTAGGGCAGTTTGGAGATGAAGTCACCGACACACACACACCAGCAGCCACATAAAGCCCACCACTTCCATCAAGTCATTTGGAAATATGCAGCTAACACATTAGCTGGGTTTTAACATCTCTGAGCGTTGTACCACGACAGTAGCTTCCAGCTTGTGATTCATAGTCCTGGGTGGGAGCAGGGGAAAAGGCTGTTGGTTGTTTCTTGGGTGTCCATCAAATCTGACCGTGCAAAAAAACGTATGCTGGGAGGGTAAGTTTGCTATGAAAAATTATTTTCTGAAAAATGTTGAGAGGTCAGCAAATACAGGAGGCTGAAAGCCACTGGGTTTGAAGAAAAAACGCTGGGAAGTGAGGTATGTGCCAGCTGCCCTGCGGGTTTCCCCAGGGCAGAAGCCGCTGTTGATCCCTGCACGTCCTCTGCCCAGGGAGACTCAGGTGCAGGAGCCGGGGGTGCGGGCACGTGATGGGTCAGATGCGCAGGTGGGAACGGCTGGACTGAGTGCATGGGGATGAAAATAAACAGTTTTGAACTGCAAAGCTCTTTTAAAACCCTCCCTCAGCCCGTCTGGCTGCTGTGGACCTCAGTGGGGTCCCCTGCTTGTCCCACCACCCAGGAGTGCAGGGACATGCAGGCACGCACCCAGCTCACGGCACTGCAGCCTCTCCTGCTCCTTGCTGCAAGGCAAAGGTCAGCAGCTTCCCAGAGCCGCCCTCCCGACACACTTTAAAGAGCAAAAAAAGCATTTTGCACCACTTACTTGGCCAAGTGCTTGCGGACGAGTCCAGCCGCTGGAGCGAGCCGTGCCGTGCAAAGAGCGAGGCCGCCAGACAAGGGTCCCATCACCTGGGCAGCTCTTTATCCTTGGCCCAGGCGCAGGGCTTGGTTTTGCGTGAGGTCAGGACGCAGGTCTGCGTGGGGAGATAAGGGAGGGCCAGGGAGCGGGCAGCGGAGCTGTGCCCCCGGCGTGGGGGGCCATTGCAGAAAGCCCTCGGAGAGGATGCAGGCACGACCTCCCCAGGCGTTATCTGCTGGCGCCACTTGACTAGTCACATCCATGGGAACCTGAAGATCTCCAGGCCAGCCTGTTTTGTAGCCGATGGTCTCTGCAATCCCATGTCTCCATTAGTGTAACCCACCAGCTTCACGTGCACCACCCCCACTGACACAGCAGAAAGGAGCTTTTCCTATTTAAAGCTTTTCCTATTAAAAACATCCAGTTGTTTCCTTCCTCAGGAACTGGCTTATCTAGCTAAAGGTGCTGCTCTGAAGCCATTTGCTTAAGCTTGAATCAGTGATGGCTTCTGTGGCCGGGCAGATGCGCTGACACCCGGGCTCTGGGCTTGGCCCCATAGCCCCACACCTTGCCTGTCGTAGGGCTGGGGCTGAGCAATGTGCTCTGCTCCATCCCAGCAAGAGCCAAAGACCCTTCCACGGTGACACCCAGGGCTCCTGGCTGGTGCAGGGTATCCTTTGGGAAGAAACACTCTGTTTGATGCAAAGATATAAAATGACCAGGCATCTGCTGCTTCCCACTGGATAACTGCACTAGCTGCATTTAAGCATTTCTTCTTCAGATTTCACCTGCTCTTATTAAGATTCAGCTTCTGCTCCTGGGCTTTCCTGGCAAATTTTGAAAGACTCCAAACTATTGCACATGTTCCACAGCCTCACCCCTTTCCAGCATCAACCCCGTCTGCAGCCCTGCTCAGCACCAGAGGCTGCAGGGTGGCAGAGCCAAGGTGCAGGAGGGGACGGAGCTTGCAGAGGGGGTGACACCGGCCTCCCTGGGCCACGGACAGCACACACCCCACGGTGTGGCAGCGGTGACATGGCTGGGGAGCTGCAGCCCTCCCTGCTCCAGGCTTGGAGGTGGCCACGCCAGCATCACCTGTGAGATGGCCACAGCAGGGTGGCAGCTCCTCGTGCGGCAGAGCTGTCAGGGTGGCTGTGCGGGATCGTGTCCAGGGGTGCAGCATCACCCATCTGCCTTCCAGGAGCTAACGCAACAAGGAGCCCCCACTTTGTCCCCAGCTCTCCAGCTGGGCAGCAGCCGAGGAGGGGCTGGGAGAGACGTGCGGCCCCAAGCAAGGACCCGAGCTGCCCTGTTGCTTTGGGCAGGGGGTGGGGGTCCTGCCGGTGCGCAGCCCCGGGCTGGAGCCCACCCTGCGGCCAGGCAGCCCAAACCTCTCGCTGGGCAGCACTCGCCCACGCCTCCCTTGGACCCCCACACCAAACCCGTGCCCAGGGGTTGGTGCCGGGCTGCAGCCGGGTCCCTGCACCGCCAAGGGGTGTGGGGCGGGAGGTGGGGCTGGGGAGCCGCAGCGGGCAGAGACGAACACCCACTCCCTGCCAGGCTCCTGCGCCCACGGCACTGCACGCACAGCCCCAGCCCAGACCCGGCGGGACCCCAGCGGCCTCCAGCTTCCCCCAGACACACAGGCAGCGGCGAGGGGAAAGAGCGTTTCCTCTTCCACCACAGGAACTGGTTGCACAGAAATAATATGTACATTTTAATGATATCTGAAACACACTGGAAATGAAATACTGGGAGAATAAATACCACCAGGCCAGCCCTTGCGGAGATCTCAGTGCCAGCTGCTGACCGCGGCAGGGTAGCCGGACAAGACGAGGTGCTGTTTCCCCAGCTGGTTCGGAGGTGGCCCAAGCCACAGCAGCGCAGAAGCGGGCGCGTGCCCGAGCCCTAGGGCGCACCGGGGAGACCTGGTGGCGTGGCCTCCTCCGTGCTCTGCGCTGCGACGAGGACGCTGACCTGCAGCGTGCCGCAGCGTGAGCGAAGCACCCAGGCACCCTGGTACATCAGCCCTGGCCCCACCGCCTGCCCGGGGGGAAGAGGAGGAGGAGGAGAAGGGAGGCGAAGGCTGAGCCGCTGGCAGCTCCTGGCGTCGCAGGCGATGCTGACAGTGCCCTCGGGGTTGCTGTAGGTGCACTTCCCTGGAGCATCATCCCCTGGGTCCCCATCCCAGCCCTCCTCTGGGGGCACACCAGGTGCTCCAGGGCACCCCAGCTGCTCCGGGGGGACCTCCATCAGGGACCGTCCCCGGAGGGCGGCCGGGCTGGCGCAGGAGGCCTGTGCATGGGTAAGGGGCTCGGCAAAGCTCTGCAGCCAGCCCAGGAGATAGCCCAGGCGGCAGTCGCAGGCCCAGGGGTTGTCGGCCAGCCCCAGGCGCGCCAGCTCCTGGCTGGCATCGAGGAGCCCCGGCGGCAGGCGGGCCAGGCGGTTATGGTCCAGCGCCAGGGCGGCGAGGAGGGGCAGCCCGGCCAGCAGCCCGGCCGGCAGGCTGGAGAGGTTGTTGTGGCTCAGCTGCAGCACTGCCAGCCCTGCCAGCCCCTGGAAAACCCCCTCAGGGAGGTGGACCATGGCGTTGTGCGAGAGCACCAGGGTCTGCAGCGCCGAGAGGTTGGCAAAGAGCCCCAGGGGCAGCGTCTCCAGCTGGTTGCGGGCCAGCGAGAGGTGGAGGAGGCGAGGGGTGCCGGTGAAGAGGGCGGCAGGCAGGGTGGCCAGGCGGTTGCCCTCCAGGCTGAGGACAGTGAGGTTGGGGAGAGCGGCGAAGATGTCGGGGTCCAGGCTGCCCAGCGCGTTGTGCTGCAGCTGCAGCTGCCGCAGCCCCCCCAGCCCAGTGAAGGTGCCGGCCGGCAGCTCCTCCAGCCGGTTACCGTCCAGGTGCAGCTCAGCCAGCTGGCCCAGCACCTTGAACGCACCGAGGGGAACCCGTGCCAGCAGGTTGTCGCTGAGCTTGAGGAGGCGGAGGGCAGCGAGGGGGGCCAGCAGCCCAGCCGGCAGCTCGGCCAGGGCGTTCTGTGAGAGGTCCAGGGTCTGGAGGCCCCGGAGCGGGCGGAAGATGCCGGGCAGCAGCGTCTCGATCTTGTTGCCCGGCAAGCGCAGGTCCCGCAGGTTGCAGGCGACGGTGAAGAGCCCCGGCTGCAGGGAGCGGATGGCGTTGGCACCCAGAGAGAGCTTGCTGAGGCTGGGCAGCCCCACCAGCACCCCCGGGCTGATCACTGGCAAGGGGTTGCCTGACACCTCCAGCTCCACGAGGCTGGGCAGCCCCCGAAAGGCGCCGGTCTCCAGCTCCTGGATGTTGTTGTTGAGGAAGACCAGCTTGGTGAGGGTGGTGCTGGAACCCAGGGCCCCGCTGCGGATGCTGCTCAGGGCCGTCTCCACGAAGAAGAGCTGGGTGGCGTTCCCCGGCAGGCCCGCCGGGATCTCTCGCATCCTCTCCTCCGAGCAGAATACTTTGGAGGCGTCGTAGCACTGGCAGGCGGCGGGGCAGGGCGGCGGCAGCCCCTCCACCAGCAGGGACCCCAGCCCCAGCAGTGCGTAGACCACCAGCCTGCACTGGAGAAGGAGCCGAGCCTCATCCCCTGCCTTGGTGAGACAGAAGTCTGCACCTGCAGGCAGGTGCCACTGGGGAAGCAGCTTCGGCAGCCAGCAGTGTGGTGGGAGCAATCTCTGGGGCACCGCAGAGTGGGCAGCTGCCCTGGGCATGGGACATCCCTCCAGCCCCGGCTGCCCGCACCACCCCAGCACTCTCCTTGCAGGAACAAGGAGCGCTTTCCTCCCAGATCTCTCCCTGCCTGTCCCATACGTGGGTCAGGGCTCTTCCCCTGCTCCCCAGCCCACCCTGTGACAACCAGGATAGTGCCACCCTCACCAAAGGTCCCCACATACTGCAGAGCAGCGGCCGAGGTGGGAGCTGTGTGGTCCCGCGGGGGTCTTGGGGGAACCTGTGGCCTCCCGAGGTGTCTCCATGGGCACGAAGCCAGGCTCTGGGGTGGGGGAGCATGTGAGCACCGCGGATGTGCTGCACACACTGCAGGGCTGCTCCGAGCTTAGTGACAAAAGGAGGAGGCTCCAACCGTTGTATTTCTAATTTCCCATCACGTATTTCTTTCTCTGCAAGCACCCAGAGCAGCAACAAACGCCTGTTCCCAGCCCACAGGATGCGCTTTTTGGGACAGCGACCTCCAGCCCCCTACCAGTCCCTCTCTACTTGGGGTACACGCCAGTGCTGCCAGGGGAAGGGGGATGCTGGCCGCCCCACAGCAACGCCCACCTGCAGACACCCCACAAGTGGGGCTACCCTGGACTTGCACCAGCGCTTGAGAGCAGTGTTGGCTTTGGCTTTTCCTTTCCGCCATCTCGCCTGTTTCCTCCAGAGCCAACAGCAGCTCCCACCCATCCCCGGCCCCCCAAACTACCCGAGCGGCGTGACCTTACTTACCGAGCGCGGCATCATGGAGACTGCCACCGAGCCCGCGGCAGGCTTGCCGGGACGCTGCTGGCCGAGGTGGGACAATGTTTTCTGGGGCGGATGGGCAGGCGGCCGACGCGCTGTTCCTGCGGGGGCGGAGCTGCCTCCCGCTGTTATCGGCAGCAACAACCCCTGTCCTTGGAGCGCTTTGAAAAATAACCCAGCCCCAGTGGGACTGGAGGTGAGGCCAGAGCCAGCCGCCAGCAAGCATCCTGGCAGGGAAGTGGGGTCCCGGCCCCGGACGTCCACTGGCCCAGGGCCGGTGGCAGGGTGCTGCTGTCATGGTGGCACCAGGCCCACACCGAGGTCAGCACGCTTGCTTCCAGCAGCCATCCGAGAGACCCCCCTGGACTTTCTTAGATCTCACTGGGAAGTGGTGCTAGCAAATGTTTCTTATACAAGAGAGGCGATCAGGCACAGCTTAGCAAGGCAGAGCAACGCCATGGGGATGGGACCACTCTGGGACCATCATCTTGAGACACACCAGGTGTTTTACAGCCCATGGCGTGCACCCAGCCAGCGGTGGGATGGCCAGAGGGACCCGTGGACCAGCTGGACTCCCTGGAAGCTTGCAACTTTCCTGGGGGAGCAGCATACACCAGCTCCAGGGCTGCCCTGCAAGGGCCTGTGTTGGAACGGGCTGGAGTGGCAGCGGCCATGGAGGCAGCTCCAGAGGCAGGACGAGGGACACTTACGTGCCTGCAGCCGGACCGATGGAGCAGACGGTGACACACGGCAAAACTCAGCTGACACAAGGCAGCAGCACCCAGCTGTGAAGGGAGCCGAGCGAGCTCCCCCCCACCCCAGGGTGGTGCTGGGGAAACACTCAGGGCCCTGCTCCGGGCAGTGGACTGCACAGGAGGCAGTTGGTGTCTCCATCCAGAAGCTTGCTGAAGTCTCAGCTCGTTCTCCAAAAGCCATCCTGCTGCTGTTGGATGGCTGAGCCCTCCTTGTGCCTCACCTCAGGTTGGAGCCCAGGGACCAGCATGGGCTCTCGACCACAGCCTACTAACCCTCTCCCAGCGCCACAACCCTGTATGGGCTTTTCCTCAACAAGAAAAAAATCTCTTAGGAGTGGAAATCAAGTGCTTGGTCCTGTCCCTTCTGGGTCACTCCGCAGCTGTACACAGCAAAGGAGCAAATAAACAGCTCTTTGGTACTGGAGGGGTGGACAACTTCACTTTAATGGAGAGGTCACAGAGCAGCACCCTACAGCCCCGCAGCACAGTCCTGTGTCTCCCACCACCATGCAGGTCTCAGCTCAGAGGAGCATCCCATCATGTCCACCAGCACGGGGCTGCTCGTGCCAGCGCTGGCTCCCGGGGTGCTGTGAGCAGCCAGCGGTGTGGGGTGCGCACCAAGTGTGACCCTCGTCCCGTGGCAGCGATCCCCAGGCAGCTTGGCAGTGCCGCACCACGCACAGAGGTGAGCTGGACCCCGCTGTGGCCGTGCCACGGCCAGAGGAGACAGAGTGGCCGCTGAGTGCAGGTGCTGTGGTGGCACAGCACCCACCTGCGAACTGCAGAGCAGCCAGCACTTGCCGACCCCCTGCTCCATGTGCTACCAGCATCCCCGCTGCCTGAGGGCTGCCAGCAGGCAGCAGGACCGGGCACAGACAGGAGGGCACTCGAGGGAGGAAGAGGAAGAAGCTTTGCCAGGCAGAGCAGGGCCTGGCTGCTCAGTAGCCGGTGGAGGTCACACAAGGGTATGGAGGCAGCGAGGACCAGGGTCAGGGTACAGCAGGAGCACCCCTAGGGCACAAGCGCAGGAGCCTTTCCCAGCCCCTGGCAGACCCCTTGCACCCACCGCCCAGCCCCGTAACCCCCTGGCAGCAGAGCCCGGTGCAGCCCCCCGGCCCTCCGCAGGTGTGGGGCAGGGCACGACGCAGGGGGGTAGCACCGGTGGGCAGCAAGGGCTCGGGGGAGCAGAAGGCGCCCGGTCAGCTCCTCGCCCTGTGTGATGGCTGGCACCCAGCTGGGAGGGGGCTGGGTGTGGGCAGCAGGCAGCGTGGGAGGGGGGCGATGCGAGGTGAAGGACGGGGAGGTCCCGTTGTTTGGGGTAAGCACCATCATGGCCAGGCTGTGGCTGCCTGCTCAAGGGGGTCCCTCTCAGCACCTCCCACCCCGGCTGTGGCTCCCAGGCAGGGAATGGGCGCAGAGGCTGCGCTGGAGGCAGGAGGGGCTGGGGGCGGAGGGCAGCCGTGGGGTCACCTGGGGGGACGCCCCAATGCGGAGCAGGGGCAGGGCAGAGCAGAGCAGGACAGGGGGACACGCAGCACGCGGGGTGACGCTGGCCCATCCCAATCAGCAAGGGCAGCTGACACAGAGCCGCCATCACGTCCCTTGGCCCCACGGGGGAGGACGCCCTGCCAGCACTGCTCCCCTCGGGGTCTGCCGGGGGGCCTCAGGCTTCATTGGGTGCCTTCATCCTCATGAGCACGGTGTGGCTCTTCTTCCTACAGCCGTAGACCACCAGTGCCACCAGAGCAGCGAGCAGGGCCACACACACCAGCACGATGACGGCCACCACCACCCCGCTCTGCATGCGTGTCAGCCCCCACTGCCCCCTCCCCTCCTCCTCCTCCTCCTCCTCCTCTTCCTCCGTCTGGGGGGAGACCGGCAGCCCCACGGGGGGCTCCGTCCAGGCACCATCCGGCGATGCCTCCTCGGAGGGGCGAGCAGGGAGTGGGCTGCTGGGATGCGGGGAGGCAGTGGGGGGCCAGGGGGTGAGGAGCTGGTCCCGCAGCAGCCCGGCAATGGGGGTGCCCCGCAGGGCGGGGGGCTTGGCACAGAGAGGGGGTGTCTCGCCCACCTTGTAGGGGTTGTCCTCCAGCCAGCCCCGCAGGGGCAGGATGCCCTCGTCGCAGCGCCAGGAGTTGTTGTGCAGCTTCACCTCTCGCAGGGCGGCCAGCGGGGAGAAGATGCCGGCGGGCAGGTACTCCAGGGCGTTGGCGTGCAGCTGCAGGTGCCGCAGCCCCGGGGTGGCCCTGAAGAGGCCCCGCGGCAGCGCCTGCAGCTGGTTGTGGTGCAGGGAGATGTTCTGCAGCTTGGGCAGCCCCTCCAGCGCCTGGGCATCCAGGCGACGCAGGGTGTTGGAGTGCAGCGACAGCTCCAGCAGCTCACCCAAGCCCCGGAAAGTCCCCGGCGCCACGGAGCGCAGCCGGTTCTTGCTGAGGACCAGGAGCTGCAGCTGGGTAAGGTTGCTGAAGACAGCTTCAGGGAGGGTGGAAAGCTCGTTCTCGTAGAGCCACAGCTCCCGCAGGTCGGGCATGGGACCGAAGGCACCAGGGGAGATGTCCCGGAGGCGGTTGACGTGCAATGTGATCTTGGCGAGGGCATGCAGGGGCAAGAAGATGCCGCTCGGCAGGGTGGCGAGGAGGTTGTTGGACAGGTAGAGCTTCTGCAGGTTCCCGTTGTGCACAAAGAGCTCTGGGGACAGTGTCTCTAGCTGGTTCTGGTGCAGCCCCAGCTCCTGCAGCTCCAGCAGCCCATCGAAGGCGCCCGCCGGGATCTGCTGGAGCCGGTTCTCATAGAGCCGCAGCACCTGCAGCCGCGCCAGCCGCTCGAAGGCCCGCGGCGGCAGGCGGTCGATGTTGTTCCTGGCCAGGTTGAGCTTGGTAAGGCTGGTGAGCTGGTCGAACAACCCCTCCTTCAGCTCCTGCAGGTTGTTCCCGTGCAGCTGCAGCTCCTTGAGGTTGCTCAGGTGGGCAAAGTGGGAAGGCTCGACCTGGAGGATCTGGTTGCTGGAGAGAAGAAGCGACTCCAGCTTGTCCAGAGGCTCGAAGACCTGCACGGGGAGCTCCTGCAGCTTGTTGCTGGCCAGGCTGAGGTAGCGCAGGTCGGGCAGGTGCTGGAAGGCCCCGGGGCTGATGCGCGACAGGTTGTTCTTCTCAATGCGCAGCCCGATCAGCAGGGAGGCGTTGCCGAAGGACGCGTCGCCCAGCTTGGTGATGTGTGTGTTGATGATCTGGAGCGTCATGGCGTTCGCGGGGATGGGGCCGGGGACCGCGGTGATGCCGGCGCCGGAGCATTCCACCTGGGCGGTGCGGATGCACTGGCACTGCTCCGGGCACTGGCCACCGGCCAGCTGGATGCCCACCACCAGCAGCAGCCACTGCTGCCAGCCTCCCTGCTCCATCGGGCCTGCAGCAAAAGCAGAGGAGGGGGGCTAAGGCCCTGTGGTTTCCCAGCTCCCAGGGCCACTGCCAGGGATGGGTGCTGCTTTCCCCCTGGAAAAGGCCACCAGGAACGTGGCCATCCTGCCCCCAGCATGGCAGTGAGGCAGAGGAGGGCAGGCGAGGAAGGCTGGGGGCAGGCGCGCAGAGCAGGACAGAGCCGGGGGCCGCGGCGCCTGGCTGCCATACCACAGCTATTAGTGGCATCCCTGGCGTCCCCCTCGCTCGGCTCCTCCAGCGGCCAGGAGGGCGGTGGTTTCCTGTTTTGCAGCGAGCGTGGCCAGCTGCTACCAGCAGCACGGGCCTCGCGGCGTCACCGAACAGCCGGGACCTTCGCCGGAGCCGGCCAGCGGCACTCGCAGCCGAGCGGGTCCCAGGGGTGCTGGGTGGGAGCAGGCAAAAAGGTGGTCCCCCAGCCCCCCCAAGGACCCTCCTGGCTCTACCCAGCAGCGAGCAGCTTTCAGACCCCTCTGGGGAGCCAGGACCAGTGCTGGCACCTGTTGCCCAGCAGTGGTTTAGCTCTGATCCTGCAGGAGCCTGGGCCAATGGGACCCCCTGCCAGCTCCCCAGCCCAGGGTATAGGGGTGGCCCTGTCTGCACCCCAGCCCCAGCAGAAGGTCTTGGTGGGTACAGGGGTGGCCCAGTCTGCACCCCAGCCCCAGCAGGAGGTCTCAGCCCTGGCCACTGTTGGCTGTGGAAGCAGGGTGTCTGCTGTGGACGCCTGTGTGTGGCAGGCTGGTCACAGGGGTTGTGCCTGGGGGAGCGCTGGAGCCCAAGGGCAGTGAGGGCTGTGCAGCAAGTTCCTCCAGCACCCCTCAAGTATGGCCACCACGGACACCCTCTCCTCCTCTCCATCCCTAGATCAAAGCAGCAGCCCTGTGCCAGGCTGGCGCGGAGCAGCCCTCCGCGAACAGCTTTGAGTGGCACAGAGGAGGGAGAAAACCCACGGCTCGTCCAACTCGGAGCCCAGCTCAGCCAGACGGGCAAGCAGGCAGCGCAGGGTCCGGGCATGGCGTCCCAGCTGGCACAGCCCCCCGGGGTGCTGGGGCACAGCCCCTGCCCTCCGCCCCAGGCTCCCTCCAGGGGAGACGCTGGCTCTTCGGCGGGGAGGGAGGAACGCTCCACGAGCCAGCACAGTTTATGTTTCTCATATGGAAACCATTTGCATCCAAGAACAGCTTTGTTTATAGTGAGCCATTTATAAACTTCCCCAAGCGCTTTGCACATCAAAAGCCCTGCTCTTGTCACTCCCTAGTGAGGCAACTCAGACAGCATCCAAGCTGGAGCACCCTTCAGGAACAGCAGCTGAAAACAATTTATCTTTTTTTCTAGGGACAAAAAGTTTACAGACTGAGGGGCTGAATATTCCCTACCACTCAGCCCCTCAGCATCCCACTGCTTCTAACCTCAGCCCCCCCCTAAATGTTACTTTGCCCCCCCTTAATTTTCTCTATTGGTTATTATTTAAGATACATTGTCTGTGTAACTATTTCAGCTCCCACAGTGCCTAAGTGGTCTCGCTTTGTTGGAGAACCCTTGCAAGACAATGTCTATCAGGTCAAAAGCTGCTGAACATGCAAGACCCACCGCCACGCCACCACCCCTTGGAGCTGCCCCGGGAGTCCCCCAGGCCCAGGGCCACTCGTGGGAGCGGAGGCAGAGAGGAGACTTACCCGAGTGTCCTGCAGCCGGGAGCGCTGAGCGAGCACAGCTCCGTGCTGGCAAGAGAGCCGAGTGTGGTTCATGCTTCCCCTCCCAGTATATAACCCGTCCAAATCAATGAATCAGCACAGGGGCAGCGCCGGGGTTAGGGAAAGCGCTGGAGCAGAGCTGCTTCCAACTCCTGTTTCCTCAGCAAACACAGCAGCTGTCTCAAGGATGGAGTTTTGGGTTTCCCTCTCCTGAACCCCCATGCTCTTGTCTGAAGACGAGCAGCCGGCCCTGCAAACGCGCTGCTCACGTCAGCCAGCGCCCAGGTAGCAGCCTGGCTCCGGGACCCCCCTGCTCTTGGTGGGACATGGCTCAGTGCCGTGACCATGGGGACAGGGGAGGCAAAGCCAGGCCCTGGACATGATCCTGCCCGTTGCTGGCACACGTTCTCACCGGGGCTGCTCCACAGCATGCCCTCAGCACTTGCCTCCCTAGCTATGGCCCCTGCAAGCGTCGGGACCTCCGGCCGTGCCTCAGCCCAGGGCAGCCCCCAGCACTCCGACACTGCCCGGGCTCACAGCTCTGGTTCACTACCCCCAAACGGGCCAGGAACCCGCAAGTACCCGCTCCAGGGCTCTGCCCCGCAGGCACTTCACCCAGCCCGGCCAGGGAGCAGGCTCCATGCAGGGGTCAGCGGCGTTGCTGGTGCCGGTTGGCAGCCAGGCTGCTGCAGAGAGCCCTCAGGAGCCGGAGCATCTCCCAGCAGCTCCACCGTGCCTGGGCGAGCTGAGAAAGCTCCTCGATGCCGACCGCAGGCAGCCTCGCAGCCCCAAAGCGGCACCCAGCCCAGGTCCTCCTCCTCGCCCACCTCTCCTGGGCAGCCCCAGTCCAGCAGCCGCCGGGAACGGATATTCGGGAGGAAGCAGCTAAGGAGAGCCAGCACGCGTGACCCCTTCAGGCTTCCCGGAACCGGAGCAGCCCTGTGCTAACCACGGGGCAGCTGGAATTTCCCTGACCACGTCTTATCCCGTCTCAGCCCACCCATGTTTCCGCCAGCCACAGCAGCCCCTGCTTAGGTCCCAGCCAGCGCTAATGAGCTGCCGGCGACGGGGAGGAAGGCTGCCTCCATCTCCATGCCGCAGCGCGGGGTGCCGGGAGGGCTGGGAGGGCGCAGGGCAGTGCTGGGGACCAGGACCCTGTTCAGAGCAGGGACCAGACCAGGATAAATAGCAGACTGCAGGGCTGGAGAGGGGAGTCTCCAGCCAGACTCAGAGGAAGGCAACAGGGATGGTGGGAAGAGCATCAGGAGTTGGACCTCAGCTGCTTATATGTCAGATTGCTTGGGTGGCCCGGCTGCCGTGGGACGTGCTGGATGGCCACAGACCCCTCCCCTGCTGGGGAGTGAGCACTCAAGCTGGGGCTACTGCCTCGCCACGTTCCCTGCTGGCCCCTGGGGCAAAGTCCAGAGATTTGGGCACGGAGCAGGGGCATTTCGAAAACACCTCTTGTAAGCGCTTTAGCTCACGATTGACTGACGTAGCAGATTTTCCCAGTTCCATGGTTCCCAGAATAACCTCCCCGCTTCCTTGACAGCGATGCAGCTGACGGTCAGGCAGCGGGCTTGAGAGCTGCCTGTTCCCTGCAGCCCTGGCACGAGAGCAGGGCTCTCATGGCCTTATCGCACCCTTATCGCCGGCTCTGTCTGCCCGCCGCCAGGGCCAGCCCCGCTGGGCTCCTGCCTGCTCTGACTCACCCCAGAAGCACACAGCTTTCCAGCAAGGCAACACAGAAATTAAACCCCAGCACTTCCGAAAAACCACCACCACGAGCCCAGTCCGACAGAGGAATGTCGGACTCAACTCCTTCCAAGCAGCGCTGCCTCAGGGATGCAGCAGTGGGTACCCTCAAGCACCCTGCCCCCAGGAGGGGGTGATCAGGTCACAGTCCCTACGGCCACGCAGAGCACCCGAAGCTTCAAAGGAGCCCAGGTAACAGCCCTGCCAAAAACCCAGCTGCCTCTACCCAGGCCTCGGGAGCCTGGCTCCAGCCCCTGGCTGGGAAGGGCGAGTCTGTTTTCAAGACATCCCTAAAAATAAAGCAAGGCTGAGTAACAGCCCAAGCCCGTGCACCGCACCCGCAGCGGAGAGGGAGCTGCTCCCGGGGGTGAATGCACCGGAGCTTGCCCCGGGCTACGCACAATGGAGAGGAGCAGAGGGTGTGAGAGCTTGGGACAGCAGCACGGACACGCTCTGCACATCTGGAGGGGAGAGGCAGCTCCCCGAGACAGCATGTGGATGTCATTGCGGGTGAGATAAGCGTTTTGCAAAGGGAGGCTGCTCGCATAGCTGGGAGCTCACACGGCACTGGATGGAGCAGAGCAAACCTCATGCCATGCGAAAGCTCCAGGGTCCAGCAGTGCTCTGAGGACCTTCCCCAGCTCCAGCTGCACCAGCCAGAGAAGGGCTGAACCTCCCAGACCCAGCTCAGGCTGGCATTGAGTCACTGCCGCATCCCCACACCTCCAAGGGGACGATAGACCCCAAGGGTGGGCACCTGCCAGACCCTGTGCCCCTGTGAGATGTGGGTGACAGCAAAACCTGTGGTCATGGCTGGGGGGCTGGATTGCCCTTTGCACTTTGATGCAACCCCAGCTGTGGCTCCTGGACCCTGGCAGGGCCAGGAGCCAGCAACCCTCGGCCATGCCAAGCTGCTTGCACTCAACGCAGCCCGGGTTCCCTGCCCCACCAGCGCCCCATCTGCCCTGTGGCCTCTTGCACAAGCCCTGGTGCTCCCCGTCACCGAGCTCAGCCCCAAACACCACAGGAGCCCCAGAACAGCAGCATCACCTATTTCTGGGGAGGTCGGCCCCGCTCCCGGACAGCGGGACAGTCCCCGCAGCACATCCCCACAGGAAGGGTGACAGGCACGGCAAAGCCGAGCAGCTCCGAGTCACCAAGGGACTCGAGACTGCTTGGAAAAATTCATGTCATCGCTAAAATTAGCAGCTTGTGGGCTTGGCCGGGAGAGCGCATCGCTCATCTGCCAAACAGCTGAGCACGCTCACCCACGCCGTGCTGCCGCGCAGCCCTGCTCCCCCCGGCCCTCGCTTCAGCCCCCGCTCCTGCACACCTCCGGCTCCCAGGCGAATCGGTGCCCCTGGGAGGGACAGGACAGCCCCAGGCCCCTCTGCTCCCCGCAGCGCAGAATTCGGACACCCCCACCCCCCTCTGTTATTTTGCACTGCTGCGAAGCCCACCACGCTATGGGAAACCCCCACGGCGGCCCCCGGTGCTCGCCGAGGCCGGCTGACCCGGGCACCAGGCCAAGCTCTGCTCTGCTGAACTGGAGGAGGAGGGTGGAGGGCTGGGGGCCAGGGGAGGGGGACAACACCTGCAGGCCTGAGCCATGCAACAGGACACGTAGGCTCAAGCCACAGCTGAAGGGTGAAGGAAGGTGCATGAATTCACTTGGGGACTGGTGCTGGGTACCCCCACCACGCACCAGAGAGGCACCAGCAGCCCCTTCCCCACCACACCCCCCCCAACCCTCCTCCACAGGGCCAGCGACCCAGCCCCCACAGCCTCCTCAGCTCCCCGCTCGAGGTGTGCACAGCCAGGGCTGCAGGATGCCCCATCTGCATCTGCGGCAAGGGATGGTGACAGGTCCTGCCTTCCCTGGGGAAGCGCATGAGCAGGGTGGGAAGGAGCAGCAGCCCTGGTCCCTCCAGGACGGGCAGCAGAGCTGGCCATCAGGCTAACCTCCGTGCAAGCACCAGCACGAGACCCACCACGAAACCTCTTGGAGCTCGAGGAAAACAGCATTTCAGAACTCGAGCGCCAGCGGGGCTGGCCTGGCCAGCAGGACCATCTCCTCCAGGCTCAGCGCTGGCCCAAGCCCCGAGCGATAGCAGCAGCACGCAGGGCTTGGCGCGGGCTCAGGGCAGCGCTAGGCTGGAAGGAATGCAGGGCTTGCAGCCAAGTCCGCCTGGAGAGATAATCCGAAGCGGAAAGAGCTTGTCCGATGGGCGCTGCGAGAAGGGGGAAGGACCGGCTGGAGCAGGAGGCGATGGCTGTCCCTGCTCATGCACTGCGAAGCCTTTGCTGCACCAGCTTCATCCCATTCTCCATCTCTGTAAAGCCATCCCTGGCACCAGGAAGGGCCCCAGGGACCCACTCCCACCACCCAAGGGGGAAGGGGCCCCATCCCGCTCCCCACACCCAGGAGGAGTGCAGAGCAGGCTGCAGAGCTGCTGCCAGCCGTGGCTGGCTCCCTGCCCTGCGCTTTTTTCATCTAGAGACACACAAAGGCACAGCTGGAAGCCTGGCACGTCACGGAGAAACATGATAGTCCTACAGCAGCCACTGCAGAAGAGTGGGCGAGCCCGGTGGCAGAATGGGTCCTGGAGCCGCTGGAGTGGACTCACCCACCACAGCCCAGGCAAGAGGCTTTGCTGGGGCCCATTGGTCCCTGAACACCCAGGAGGGAAGGAGATGTGAACCCAGACTCTGGCTAGGAACATGAAGGCATAACATCTCCATTGCCTGGCTATCTCTGGATGGGGCAGGGGCACAGCAGGAGCTTCAGGCCTCCTGATCACCGGGAGAGGCTGTAAACACTCGCAGCCCCAGCCTTGTCCCGTGGGTACATGCCTTTGGCTGCATCTCCTCCCAGCTATTCTGTCATCCCTCGGAAATGCTGCGCTCCAGTATCACGGCTGCTGAATCAGCTTCCCCAGGCAAGATGTGCTGGGCAGAGGCCCGGAGGAGACACAGCCAACGCTCCATAACGTCAGGCAGAGGATCCCAGAGCTCCTGCCTCGCAGCCAGCGCTCACACACGCTCTTGAACCATGGAGCGCTGCTGGGTGTCTCCTCTGAGCACATCTGCCATCACCCAGCTTCTCTCTGCCTCCGGGAAAGGGAGGATCCAAGGTGCGGGCTCTGATCTTGCTGCTACACGCTGGAGGGCTGAGCTGCCTTTCATAGGTGCCCACCTGAGCTCACTCCCCTCTGCAAGCAGTGACAAAGGCCCTCCAGCAGCTACCGGCCTCCCGAGGCAGAAGGGAGAGGTGCTGGGGACACAGCGCATGGGTGCTGGGGGCTTGGAAGGGTCCTGCAGCAGCTGGGAAGCAGGCAGAGAGCTGCCAGCACTCTCAGCAGCAGTGAATTCCCTCCTTGCCACCACGCTCTTCAGGCTGTTAGGAGGGGAGTGGGTGCACTCAAGTCCCAACAAGCAGAGGAGATCAGACCTGTGGTGACATCGGGCTGGAAACGTGCTGCGTGCTCCCACAGCCCAGCACAGTACTCAGAGGCTCCCACTGCTCCAAAGCAGAGAGAGCAGGAGCAGCCACCGCAGGGACAAGCACCTGAGGGAACCGAGCGAGCCACAGCAGACCCTTGGCCAGGCTGCGCTGGCGACGCACCCCACGCGCTCCCAAAGTCAGCTGCGGGACTGGGAGGCCGGGTTACCACACAGCACTGCTGACCACGGCCCTGCGTCCCCAGCCCGCAGAGCAGCCCAGGGCGTGGAGCCGGTTCCCTCCGCTGCCGAGCGCAGACGTGCTTTGAATCCACCCCTTCCCCGGCAGCAGGGACCCCCTGGACCGCAGACCAGACACCTCCAGCCTTTTTCCTGGTAGCAGAGGCCAGGCAGTAGTTTGTAGAGACGTGGGCTGCAGGGACCGGGACAAACCTTGCCAACGCGCTGGCGATGGCGAGCCCCTGGCACCTGGAGCCCGCAGCGAGGCAGCGCTGCCCAGAGAGCAGGTCCGAGGTGCAGCTGTACGCTCCCCAGGGAACCCGCCCTGCTGCCTCCCTGCCATCACCCTGGCCTGGAAGAGCGTCCCTTCTCCAGGCGAAACAGAGATGGGGTGTAAGCAAGCATCTCCTCGGACTTCCCAGGCCAGGGAGTTTTGCAGGAAAGGCTGAGCTCTGCTGGGCAACAAGCGATGACTCAGAGGCAGCTCAAAACAGGGACACCTCAGAGGAAGGGTTAGTGAAACAGCCCCAGCCCTCACTGCTCCAGCCTTTTGTTGTCTGCTGACTTCACTTCCCCGTCTGGCTGGAGCGTGGGGAAAGCCCGATGACAGCACGTAGAGACTCATCCTCCCCCGAGCACTCGACCATCGGCAGCCCTGTGCCAAAGCCCCCGCGCGCCAGAGCTCAGCGAGCGCCGGGCGGGAGCCAAAGGAGCAGCACCGGCCCAGCTGGCCCCACCGCAGGGCTGCCCCAAGGGGGGCTCGGGCCGATGGCAGCTGCTGCCGACCTGCCGCTCGTCCCGGGCTCAGGCATCAGGGTGGTGCACGCGCACGTGGCGACGGAACTGCTGCTTTTTCTAGAAGTCCAAGCGCCCATAGCCACGAGCGCACTTCTTTGCTGCCTCACCGAGGCGAACAATAACCAGCATGGTTTGTAGAACAATTCCCTCGTTAGTCCAGATTACATTTATCTCCTGCCTGCTGCGAGCAGATGCTTGCGTGGCACCAGTACAACGGCACTGGAGCTGGAACAACGCTAAGTGGTCATTACAGTTGCCTGACCAAGAACCTAAATTTGTAACAACTGCCTCTTTTTAAGCACTAGCATGTAACAACCCAGAACCACCACCAAGAACGCTTCATGTTGGCTTTGTGCTTCTCAAATATATTTGCAATCAGTATTCTGGTGCTTCTGTTCATGAATACATTCCCAGCTTGCTTGGCACCAGCTGTAGCAACTCACATTTCTCCTCCTTTAGAGATGGCTCTACCTACCATTTAGCCAGGCTTGCTAAATTTTGTTAAACCTCACCAGCAAGACAATGGTTATTTAACTCTAGAGAAGCACACCGCATCTTTTCATGGCCTAGAACAGGAACTCGAGTCCAGCAGCAGAGCACCCTGAAGCAAAGCAGTCCATAGTTTATTCTCATCGCTCAGAGTAGCACACAACAGGGAACAAGCCACAAACCTGCAGCAAATGCAAGCTCTCTTCATCTCCAGCTTGTAAAGTGCCATTTCAAGGCCATCCAGGAAAGACCTGCATAGTCAGCAAGTCAGTAAGGCTGCAAAAGGACTCCTAGAGTACAGGCTCTCCTGCCCAGGGAGCCAGGGAACCACATCCAGAGGCTCTTTAATCCAGCCCTAGCTTTTGAGCACGTCAAGAGCTTTTAAGAACAAGCTAAGTCACATAATTAAGATAAAAGCTAATAGTTAAATCCAAGAGCCACCAAAGCACACGCAGTCTGACAGCAACCAGTCTACTTACAAACTAAGATACTCCTATAATTCAAAATATTAAAAATTGTTTCAGTATGAAGACCAAAACCCACACTCTTGCCTTGTAGTTGTCTTTGCATATCAACACTTGAAAGGGCTGGAAGTCAGGGAGTAATACTACAGAATAAGAAAAGGTAAGAAGTACTGAGACTGAAAATGCTACTGCACCCTGCAATTAGATGGAGATGCATATATTCCCCAGCCAGCTTCAAAAAAGGTGGCGACACTTCAGGGCCCTCAGATCCGGCAGGCTCTCTGCCACCTCGCTGCACGCCTCTGCTTTGCTAGCCAAGCCCAGGAAAGACCATCCCTTCTCCCAGCTCCGTCGCGACCAGCTCTCAAACCACCTGCGCTCCTCCGCAGCCAAGCCTCGGTCCTGGGCATCTGCCTGGCATTCTGGTTTCAAGGCTCACTGCATTGTGCAGCGAGTTATGCCTTGCTTTTCAGAGCACTGGTCAAAGTTTAAGGATGAAAGTGTTTACTCAAAATTCAGATTTCCAGTAATGTCACAAAGTTTCCAAAAAATAAACAACAAAATACATCAAGATTACACTTCCTAGTCCAGCATCTTACTTATCTTTCCCCTGGTTAAGCTAGAGGAAAGCACTGTTAGCTTTAAATGGTACCCCTTCCTCCTGCCACGTCCTGGAAAGGGGCTGAGCACAGAAAGCAAAAAGTAAAGGTGCTTGCACCACATCATTCTGCATCCACCTTCATTTTCAAAAGGTCTTTTCCAGCATCTCCTCCAAAAAATACCATTTCTTTTCACAATAAGGAGACAAAACACTGCAGGCAGGATAAGGCATAATAGCATACGGAGTAGCACAGGCAGCCCTTAAAGCACAGTTAAAGCCATCTTCCTGCGGAGACTTCCCTATGCCGGTGGCCCTTCCATCTGAGCAGCGTGAGCACGGCAGCCGGCAGCGGTGTCTGGCCGGGACAGGGCTGCAGCCCAAAGCAGGAAAGCAGCAGCACCGCGCAGAGGTGACCACAGATTTTCCTTCAGCTCTCCCTCTGGGTTCATGCACCAACTGCTGTATTGCAGTCCCTTTTGGCAAACACTGCAAGGTACATAAAAGCACGTTCTCATTATGCTGTAAAAGCAAGGTCTTTGTGACTCTTGCCATCAAGATTTGTAATCCATATGTGAATCAAGTGTGAACTACCCAAATGCTCAACATGCATCCAAAATGGTGCTTCTAATCCCCTCTTTGGCTGGTATTCCCTACTTTCTTAAAAATTTCAACAGAACTACAGGCTGAACAGGAGTATTTCTGAAGTGCAAAAGCTGCCTGGTTTTACTTATCACATACAGACTGAGAACAATGGTTACAGTCTGGAGTACCAAAATCAAACTGTGAAGGCACAAGAATAGCTGACAATAAGCAATTCTAGTATTAGAATAGAACTTGGCACTCCTGCGGGCTGGCAGCTCATCCCACCAGGCAAGAGTAGTTAAATCTGTTCCTCCAGCACTGCTGGCGTCTACTATGACGCTGGGAGAAGCTTGGGTTAGAACATCTGAGAAATGCAACCTAGGCCATCCAACATCTTGAACATGTGAGTATAAAGAACCTGGAGTTGCAAGAGGAATTGATGCAGGTGTGCTGGTCTCCATTTTGGACACTGCTGTTACAGTAGTCTCCCAAGATGATATCAAGTGCTCTGTCACCAGAGAGGTTGAAGCCTGGGAATACGCTGAGCTGAACATCAGGTATGGAATGGCTGTGGTTGGCAGGCACTTCAGGTGATCATCTGTTAGAGCCACAAGAGAAATATTCTGTAGTGCTAGTGGGCTGTCACATGTTAGAGATGGCGTATTTTTAACTATCTCCGTGCTCTTCTGTAGCCACTCTTGGAAGCCAAGAATCTGACAATTGCATTTCCAAGGGTTGCCATCAAGGAAGACTTCCTGCAGCTCAGGTAAAGTGGTAAAGAAATCTCCGGGAAGAGACTGCAGCTTAGTGCTGTTCAGGTAAACTTTCTGAAGGTGCTTGAGATTATGAAAGAGGTTTTTAGGAAGAACCTCAAGCCTCGAATTGAAAAGGGATATGTTCTGCAGTTTCGGAAGGCTCAGCAAGATGCCCTCTGGCAGACTGGAAATATTATTTGTGTGCAGAGAAAGGCCCCGCAGTTCATTCAGACCACTGAACACATTCTTAGGAAGAACACTAAGCTCTGGATTAAAACTCAGCACAAGCAGCTCTAAATTCGTCAAGTTACTGAACACAAAATCTGGTATTGTTGAGAGCTTTGTGTGATACAGCCACAGGCTACCAAGATGCCTCATTTCTCCGAACAATACTTCTGGGAGAGACTTCAGTGGGTTCCTGTACAAGGTCAATTTAGACAGGTCATGCAAGTGCAGAAAGAGCTCAGGAGGCAAAGCCTCAAGCTTGTTTCTTGAGAGCGTTAGGCTTCTCAGCTTATGAAGACAATGAAATGCATCAGGGGCGATGGACTGGATGTTATTGGAATGCAGGAAGAGTTCCAGCAGCTCCTTCAGGCTATCAAACACACCAGACTCTACTGAAGACAGCCTGTTAAAATACAGCATCAGCTTCTCAAGCCTGGTTAATGCACTAAATATATTTCCAGGCAGCGCTGCCAAATAATTTCTTGACAAGTTCAGTAGTCTCAGTTTGGCAAGTTTCTTCAGCACGCCGCTAGGAAGTGCTGTCAGTTGGTTTTTGTTCAAGAAAAGCTCCTCCAAACTAGCTAGTTTGTCAAACGGATTTCCTTCGATGGATTTCAACCTGTTATTTTCAATGATCAGTTGCTGAAGCTGTACCATGTCATCAAACACCCCTGGGGGAAGTTCGACCAGCTTATTATCAAGCAGCTTGAGGGCTTTTAGCCTTCTCAAGCCTTTAAAAGCCTTTGGTGAAATCAGAGAGATGTTGTTTGAAGACAAGATGAGATGCTGCAGCTGCACCATCCTAGAAAAAACATCCTGCAAGTATGTTATATTAGTGTCCGTTACGTGAATTTCTGTCATGTTGCAAGGCAGATTTAATGATTCCAGGTCTTTTATGTGGGGACCAGAGCAATGAACTGCGTTTTTTGAAGAGCAGTGGCATTTCTCAGGACAAACAGATGCATCCAACTGGAAGAAAATCTTGATCATCACCGACAAACGGAATACCAACATCCTTGTTGAAGTGCCAGAAACATTAGCTGTTACAAGAGATAAGAGAGAGTCAGGATTTGATCACAGGTAGTTAGTAACTTAGTAGCCAAAGTTGTGCAAATATGTCACAAAACCTGCAAATGTGTGCAAAATTTCTCTTGGCTTGAAAGCAAACTTCAAAGTCTCTATTACAGTTGACTGCAAATCTCCCTAAGGTGCTCAGATTACACTGAGAAGTACAGATAAAGCTCTTATGTAAATCAAGTATTCCTTGTTTATATTTGTACTAGTCAAGTATAATAAAAGCATATGAAAATAATGATGAAACTCTACGTAGTCATAAGGCCTGTATTTATTTGAACAGAAAAGCATTATACTAAGTCTTTTTAAAAAGTTTACAAAAGGTCCTGCACCCACAATATTTTTTTTATTGTAGGTTACCTGAGGTTTAAAAATAAAGTTTAGCCTGCAAAAATAGATAATGGAGGTAAAAAGGGTGTCCTACATTTTAAGTGTCCAAAAGCAAAACAGCACACAGTTCTGCGAAACCATCTCTCAGCATTTGCAAGCAATCGCTTCTTGGAACCGCCCAAGCACACAGAAGCAGCAACAGGCTATTTTTGACGTAGCCTGAAATAACACACAAGAGCTCATGCAGCACAGGACAGTAGTTATCAGTGGGGCCTCTGATAACCAACAAGTCTCATTTCAACAGCATAACACAATACGAGGTTACCAGAGGTATTAAAAACACAATGAAACGAGAGGAAGTTAGCTAGAAAGCCGTAGCAGTAAAGGTAGGTCTGCATGAAACCTAACACAAAGTTGGAAAGTTGTCTAGATTTCCAAACAAACAAAAAAAAGAACAGGAAAGCAATAGCTATAACGATAATATTTAAAAGAGCAAGTCAAACAGGAGTCCTCCACAGTTTAGAAATACTTCCTTAGTGAAATCATCAAGAGCAAGCATATCAGAAACCTAGGAGTCAAGCACCTGGCTGATGAGTAGGAGAAGCAGGAGCTGGGACTGCTGGAATAGCCGGACAAGTTCTGCAGACATAACCGAAACAGCCAACACCGTGTTGGTCTTCAGCACCGAGAACACCGGGGAGAGGAGGGCTCCATCCCAAAATACCCTTTTCCAGGGGCAAGGATGAAGCTCTCCCATACCAACTCCACAAACAGACATGGGTACAAACCCCATCACTTAAAAAGAAGTCAGGTGGAATAGCAGGGCTTCTCACGTGCCTGAGCTGCTGACAAGAACATACCACCATGGATCAAAACCAGTTGCTGCATCAAAAAAAAGCAAAAGGTAGTACTTTAAAAGAAAAAAAAAAATCCTGGGTTAAGTTCAGAGTACTGAAGACAGGTGAAATCCACATTCCTTCCTCGGGAAGGGAAGGACATGGCACCTAGCGGTATCCACTGCCAGCAACACAGGGCCATAACGCAGGCTCTCACCGGGCTTTCTGCAACTCTCCGCATGAGACCGTGAGTTGCCAGAAAGAGCCCTGGAGATTTCATGCTTCCAGAGGACTTTTCCATGTCAAAAAAGAATCTTTCAGAGAATTTCATCCTCCTAGTAATCCCCCCCTCCAAACTGTTGTGCTACAGACTGAAAAATGCAGGTCCCTCAGAGGGCATGACTGCAGGCCAGAGCCTGTAGAACAAGAAACAGGCTAACCCTGGACTGCAGGCTGGGGAGGTCCATTCTCCTGGTCTCGTAGCAAAAGGCAAGAGTGTTCAACAAGAGAAGGTTAGACACTCAGCAGTGCTAGAAGATGTGCAACAACTTCTTCACTTTCTTGCAAGTTTCCAAACTCATACGAGTATGAAAAAGGAATTTTGAACTGTACCTCAGAAACTTCTCTGCTTTTTAGAGGAACTTACTAGAAGTATAGCAGGCAGTCAGGCCTCACCATGATTCCGCACTTTAAATGGGAAGTAAAACAGCAAAACGTATCCTCTAGATAACACTTTCACCCGTATTTGTGTAACTACTGTCAAAAGCCAAAGAATATTTTGGGCTTCAGAGCAGATTTTGCCTACGTTTAGTGGTGTGAGAAACCAGCTTCCACAGGTTGTATGAAACTCCAAAAGCAGAATTTGAGACCGCTCACAGAACAGAAGAACATTTGAAGTCACACATGCAACAGCACAAAAACCACTCGTAGCTTCTCCGACAGTGATTCTGGAGCATGTGCTCCACCCAACCCAATGCAAATCTGGCGAGAGTCAGAAAGCTCAATTTCAGCATGAATTATGATCGGAAAGAAATCCAAATTTGTTATGACACTCAGTTTCACTGCAGTCTGCTACACAGGTGCAGCAGGTTTTGAAAGAGTGGTCACATCTACTTTAAACAACCAAGGTACCTTCACAAGGCTGCACTGACTTTCGCTTTCTTGCAGGACTGGAGTCAAAGCAATGTGAGTAAGGAATGAAGTTTTCTACTGAACGCTTTGGCTAAGCAATCCAAGGTTTACCCATTTGCCTTCTGTTTTTCCTCCAAGTCTTCTGTAGTGACAGGCCAACAGAACCTAAAGCCTGAAAGATTCTGAAGAGAGAAAAGCTTTAAGTTTACAAAATATTAGCAAAAATTAAGTTTCTATAACGAAGTAACCAGGTATTTCAAATATCTTTAATTTTAAAATAACAGGCTCTGACAATGAGTGTTTAAATGGAAGGTGAGCCACAGGATGGCAAAGATGTCTTCATTTCTGTGTGATTTTTCTGCAGATGGCTGCGACAACAGCCCCAGCTCACAACCAGGAACATTCGCCCAAGAGTCTTTTCAAGATAATGCCTCCCACGCATCAAAGAGCAGGAGGAACACGTGGATAACAGCAGGTGGAAACGAGTCACTATCACGTGTACAAGGCCTGGCTTTAAGACAGCTGTCAAGTCACCACGTGACAGTACGGGCAATATTGCTGCACTGCAGACCAGCAGTGCTCCCGCACGCACCGCTAACCCACAGCACGCGTACTTCTCCACTCCCCTCTTCAAAAACACAGAGGCACCGAACAAGAAAGCCATGACAGCAGTGGGAGTAAGCCTGTATCCTTCAACAAAGCTTTGGATTTAATTGTATAAAAAAAATGAAAAACAATATCATGAAACTAATGAAAAGAGTTAAAATATCTGTTCATTTTAATTTTATTTTCAAAGAGCTTCAGTCACAAAAATGATTTACAAGTCTATTTACAATTCTATTGTACAGTTATTTATGTATGCCTCTTAACAGGGTACCATTCTAGAGCAGCAATACATATTTTAAATACAAAGATGTATCACTTCAGATTTAAAAATAAAAAGGAAGCTGAGCTTCTAGAGAGCGCTGTAACGATGAACCTTTTAATTTGTATTAGGCTTGACGAATTCATGACAAACTGAGTACTTTCTGTTTCACATAATTATTAAACAAGCTGCAGTTTGTTGAAAATAGCTTTAAAAACCTGAAGCTTTACTGTATAAAATCAACATATTCAATACTCTAAAAATTGTCAAAAAACCCACAGCTTTCCCTTAGACATACAAAAACCTAAGTTTACAATTCAGAATTTCATGGGAGAAATCCTACAGAACTTTATCGCTCTCATTTTGTGATGACCAACACAAGCATTAAAAATTTGCAGCATAAAAAGGACTCCACATCTGCTTAGTATTATACTGTATACATATAATATACAGTACAGGATTATTTACCCAATTTGGGATGGCTGTTCAGCACAACCTTCATGAAGAAAGAAAAAAATAAATAGAATTAAAAATCCAACAAGTTTGTAAAAGTGCAACAGTAAGAGTTTCCAATCTAAAGTTATGATGAATATGGACAGTCAGTTCTGTGGGTGTTTTAGCCGCTTCTACTCAAGCATTATTCGCAGCATTTTCTTTACAGTAGATTTAGTTCTATAGTACACGAAACTAGAGTTGCTGCTAATTAAATCTGAAGGGAAGAGAAAAAAAACGTTAAAAATAACCCTGAGGGATATACAATTTCATGATCTTGCAATTTATTTCTAAAAAGTAACATTTATTATTCAGCAATTGCTTTTCTGGGTAGATCAGTCCTTTAAGTATGTGCATAAATAATATTTAAAAATCAGTCATATTTACAAATCCTAATACATCAAAGTAAAATAGGTACAGATTAAAGTCTGCATACACAAATAATTTAATAATAAATCAAATTCCCCAACGTAAGGCCAAAATATACAGCAGGAAGAAAATGTCTACCAAGTATCTAGTGGAGATCACTAAATTGGTCTGTTCACCTGAATTTAGGCTTCCAGGATGAACATTAGAAGAGATTCTTTTCACTACAAACTGAATTTCATCTTATTTCAAAGCAGAAACTGAATACGCTAGTGCAGATCTAGTTTGCTGCATTTCTGAAAACCAGAAAAACTAAACTGCTCAAAATGAGAAAAATTATAGGTGGCCAAACTCAGCTCTCAGGCAGGAAGGCATAAATCCCAATAATTGCAGAAGATACAAAAGCTTATTTTGCGGCTGAACTTGCAACAACAAGAAGGATTCTCAGAAAAGCTGATTTATTATTCTTGACTAAGCGTCAGAAGCAAATAGGTCACAGTTCAAGCATGCAACCTCAAGAACATTCACTAACTCTGAACGCATACCTTGAGGAAACTAGCTCCCATTTGCAAAACATTCAAGTTTAATAGACTCATGACCCATTAGTCACTCAATCAAGGGGAGACACTTGGTAACTTTGGCTTTAGTAAGAGTTCCCTAAAGTGTTCTCCGAAGGCAAGCCCAGCTAATAAGCTGTTTCCTCCTCACTTTCTACATAAGTCTAATAAACTAAAATAAGATTGAAACACTAGCTTCAGAAACCAAACAAGCCGAAAGAAATCAGCAGTTTAGAGAACATATTCAGCAAAAGCACGTAAAAGGGAAAGACAAATATTCTTTCACTTTTGATGGAGCAACCAAGCTAAAACAGTCAATGAAATGAAAAACAAAAGCTTATGCATTTAAGGATAAGTCACAGCTCCCAGGTCCAAGATGCATAGCTTCACAGCAACATTTTTCAACCAAAATATTGTTTTTCTTCAAATCTGAATACTACTTACGTAGCTAAGAATTATTCTTCATCAATTATTCCATGCTACAAAGATTTTGTAAAATCAACATTGACAGAAACAAGCCAAATGACTCAAGTTCATGATTAATAAATTTATCCAAGTCCACAATTGCAGACCCCTTAAAAGCTACTGATGTTGTTCAATGTTGACAACCCTAAGAAGCCAGGACAGTAAGACTTCTACATTGCTCTGTTGAATGAGTGTTAAGAAAACCACTTCCCCCTTCCTCTTGCTCCACCCCCCAAAACCAGACAAAATCAGGAAAAGAGTTGACAGCTGGACTGGAGGATAGTACACCATATGCACACTACTTATGAGGAACAAGTGCTAATAACTTAAACCCACAAAGTTCTAGGAAAAAGTCTTCCAAACCATTTATCACCACTTTTAAATTCTCCATGGGTACAGTATGTTCAACACTGCCAAGCCCACAACACAAGCAGTGGGGGACACTGCCCATACTGCCTTTCAGAACAGCACATGGGAATTAGGCCCGAGCTGAAAAACTCCCCTTATAAAAACAGTGCTGGAATGGAATAGTCTTCACAGGAATTTAAAACAAAAAAAAAA
>Ga0065711_1028083_pt1 | contig 43790 bp, 24 predicted proteins | sample Hoacrofraction12_FD_59098 | JGI IMG/M metagenome (GOLD analysis project Ga0065711, IMG submission 59098) | Hoatzin crop microbial communities from Cojedes, Venezuela - Epithelial fraction 12 v2 (version 2) | ecosystem: Host-associated > Birds > Digestive system > Esophagus > Crop | place... | reverse complement strand
TCAGAGAGAAGAAGTTCCTCCTCATGTTCAGACGGAACTTCCTGTGCCTCAGTTTGTGCCCATTACCCCTTGTCCTGTCACTGGGCACCACTGAAAAGAGCTTGGCCCCATCCTCCTGACACCCACCCTTTAGTCACAGGTCTTCCTCCCTCCCAAATTTCTAAGGGCTTCCACAAACCAAAACAGTTTAAATAGAGAAATTAAGCAGGCTAAATAGAAAGAGCACTGTTCTTTGACCCATAATAATATTCACGGGAGATTTAGTTTGATTTTTTGGAAAGATTTCACCTGCAGACACTATCTGGCTCACTGAGGCAGAGCTAAAGAACTTCCCCAGTAGATGCAATTAATACTATCAAGTAGCATGGGATGCTTTTGAAGACCTCTTTCTCCTCCTCTTTGCAGTATTCCTGAAGGCTGACTGCATCACGTGGAATTCACAATCTGATGTCACCCTTCCGATGCTGGATCTGATACAGGGCGCAATAGCCTGGCTGTTAAAAATTATTGCATACTGACATCAAGGGGGTTTACTGTTTTAGAAATCTGATTTCTTCTTTCCCTTCACTAAATACTTACATTTTGTAAAGATTACGGGCAGGGGGGAGGGGAGGGAGAAAACACAGACTTCAAAATTTTAGCTCTCATTCTACAATTTATTTTTTTTTTCCTTAAAATGCTCCTGAGGACAACAGGGTTTGCCTCTGATTTTCACTTTTGTTTAAACAATCAATAGGTTTTAGCATTTATTTTGTATTATTCTTTTACTGAGTTATCTTAATAAAATCAATAAATCTTCTTTTGCATTACTGAGACTTAAGGGCTGCGGGGGAAAGTGCTACGGAGGTTAGCACTTACCCTTGTGTAGGTCAGGGGAGTCCTTCCACAACATGCCCCATTTCCTCTGGCTCCGCTTCAGCAGTACTTTCAAGATCACTTGTGAACTCCAGGGCCAGAGTCCAGCTGGACTCGCATCACATTTACCCCAATTTAATTTCTGTGGCTTCAGAGAGTCTGTTCTTTATTTTCTCTACCATACAAGAGCAGAAGCATGCTTCTGGTCTCCTGGGAGTGCTGTTCCTTGTCTTTCCTCTAGTCAGATGCTATTAGGAACTCCTGCAATTGTTTGTTGCCTTATTTTTATGTATAAATGTCAGTGGCTCAAACAACCTTCCAGTGCCTTGCAAAATAAAGTGTGTCAAACTAACATGACAGGCCTCAAAGCCTCTGCAAGAAACCTAAGAGAACTAATACTCTGTGTGACAAAATCCTTGTCGAATCTAGTTATCCCTCTACTTCTTATTCTTCCCCAAAAGTGGAAAAAAGTATGTACAATGACCTATTCTCTAAATTCCAGAAGCTGTCCTGTGAGGATGCCTAGCTACTGGGCATACCTATCTGTGGCTCACACATATTAACTCCTTTTTCTCCCAACTCTCTTCCAGTCTGCTATGAATGTGTTGAGATTGCTGCAAAGAATCAGCATTTTTTGAAATAACCATGCCCCTGAAATCTCCTTTTATTCACTTATTGCTGATATTTGTTTAGCCCTTCCTCAGGCAAGCACGCTGTGAAGAATTGTGTGCGTACACAAGTTGGTATCTGATTTTAGCATTCTCCTATTTTTAAAACAGTAGTAACTGCCCTAGAAGACAAGCAAATTCCTACTTCAACCTGGGATAAAAGGCAACCTACAAGGTACCACTCAAGTGAATTGCATTTTCATGTAATTCTGCACTTTCAATAAAGCAGCAGTCTAAAGGCCTTGCTGTAATGGAAGGTTTCCCCAGCTTACATAACAGTTCACGCAGACAGACAGTCCTTCAGAGGCTGCCACTGCGATTCAGACAGAACTAGCCCAGTCAGAAATGCCATCCAGCATAATAAGCTAACAGCCCCTGGATCTTGAATCCAAAGGAGCCCCCTCGCCCCCTGCTCTTTTTATCCCAAAGATGCCCACAACTGTAAAGCAAAATCAGAGCACCAAAGGGAAAGAAAAAGGGCTGACTTTGTCTTATTAACACGGCACGCATGCGTCTGGCATTTACAGAAACCTGCTATGAGCAACTCTAAACTCTACAAATAAGTGTCACTATGGAAACTAATCAAATGAGCAGAAGTATGAGCGAGACCGCCCCATGAAAATGTCTGTGAGGGATAAATATTACTATAAACAAATCCTTCAGCTAAAAGGGCCTCACTGAAAAGGCTGAAGAAGCTGGCCAGGTGTCTCAGGGCTCTGGAGCAAGTTCATGACTTTCTCTCACCGGCTCGTCAGCATCCGGGATCATTGTGCGTCTGCGAAGGGAGAACAGAGCCTGCTTCATTCCTGTGTGCCCCGGAGCTCTTGGCTCGGAGGAAAACCTTGCTCATGTCCTCCAGGAGGATGGCTTCTTGGCAGAGTGGTTTGTCCCTGACAGCTCATGAGGATCAGGATAAATAGCTGGGGAAAGTAGCAACTTAAATACAAATCAGAATTAAATGTTTTGAACATGCTAAGCTTGTTAGACTAGAAGCCAAAGATATTCTTTATTTCAAAGAAGTATAAAAGTTGTAATACTCTTCTTTTGCAGAATATCTCAGACACTTCTCTAAAGCAAACACCACCTTCATTATACCTTTTCTGCAGCTGGTGTAAGGAACTGTGCGTGCACAACTCACATTTAGTGATTTGTGAAATAATATGTAAGAAAGAAATTGTAGTTATTCAAAAGCAAATAGAAAAATTCATAGCTTCTATTGACCCAGGGCATACGTCTTTATATTCAAATATATCCCATGCCATATTGTACTTCTTTACAACATTGTGCTACATTATAAATAGCAAGCCTTTTGAATAAAAGAAACCAAACCTGGAGTTTGTGTGGAAGCCAGTAAATGCTCTTATTCAGACTCAGGGGTAAAACAGAAAGGCAAACATGTAGTCTCCTGACTTTGATCAAGCAGCACCTTCAGGCAGCTATGACCTACTACTCCTCAGATCACAGCAGTGGTTTTAAAGCAGAATATCCAGAAAATTTTTGAAGAGAACAGAAGGATAGTCAGAGGCTGAGCCTGATCAAAGTCAACATTAATTGATTAAGACTAAAAAACGAGATAAAATATAATTATATTGAACACTACCAATAGCTACTTCTCAGTTTTGCCCTTTCAATAGTAATTGGCAATACAGGTGTGCTCCAAAGTCATCCATATTTACTACTTATTTAAGATGTGTTTGGCTGGAAGTCACCCACAGGAGACCTGTAACTGGTTCTGAATATTTGACTCTTGGAATCACTGTGTGCAGAAACAATCACTGGTGACGTTTCCTTGTCAATGATGGGCCAACTCAGGGAAATTCACAGACTGCAGCTTTGAAAGGTTTACAAATTCTTTGGTTTCCAGTGAGATGACGTAGAGAACTTTAAAAATATATTTAATCAGAGAGGTGATTAAGATGATAGACAGATATCTTTTGTGAATAAAAAAAGGTTAGCTCAGTGGGCATTGGTAAATGGTAACTGCTGATCATTCTTTTTAGCTGTGGCACTTCCAGTCTTTTGGCAAATAAGGTGCATGGCGTAGAGAGCCTGTACAAGCTTTTTTATGCCACTTTCTGTACTGTCAAAAGCAAATCTCTTACTAACTACTTGCAGGAAGTATGAGTAATACAGGCCTCCAGCTATTGAGGGAGAGAAACTGCAACAGCACTAAAGTTAAAAGATCTGGTGCTTGTTCCCAAGTATATTTAGCTATTATATTTATTCTCTTTTAATTGAAACAAATTGTTCTCTTTCATTTTGTTCCACCCAATGTATTGTGGATGTAGTTCCACAAAATGTGGAAGCAGAGATCTGGGAGAAAACTTTCCTTTAAAATATTCCAATCCTGCCACCAGTCAATGTAAGCTACCAGCAGTTTGCTCTGAAGCTATTGCAGAGAGCTCGCTGTAGGTTGAAGAGAGGAGGGTGGATGTACAAGTCCACTGCGGCGCACTGAAGGAAGGAGAGCGATGGGGCTGCTCCAGCCATAGTTTTTCCTGTAACCTGGTCTCTTCTCCCCTGCCTTGGCTGAACATTATGGGAAGGGGGTAGACACCAGCTGGCTCACACGGAGTGTGAGGGACACAGGGCCTCTCTACAAGGTCATCCTTGCAATTAAATATCTTCCTTTGACTCAGCAGCGAGTTGTGATGTCAGTGCCATACAAAGCAGCCACATTGCACAGGAGAGCTCAACAAATTCATAGTGCCAAGTAATCAAAAAATAGAGTTTTAATAACTAGAAAAACTGACCACGTTCAGATTCTTTCTCTTTTTTATTAACTCAGATAATGGAAGTATCAGTTCGCTACAATGGCCTGCCCTCCCTCCAGCCCTGACTTCTTGGTGTTGAGCATAACTGAAGAGTTTTCCACACTTTATAAAAGCACTGAATGCATTTGCATATCCAGTAGCGTGCCTATTACTTTTAAAGTAAAAAATTGTATCGGTGGTAAATGTAGGTGGAAAGCAGAATGAAGTATCAACTGCTTGGTGGAGACAGCACTGCAGAAGCTGGCTCATGTAACGCAGCTTCTTCATAATTTTTTGGTTTTAAGGCTCTTGCTCCCTGCAGTTTCCACACAGCAGAAGAACAATTCGTTTAGGTAATTCGCCGGGGGGAAGTGCCAAACCGAAAAAGCCTTTGTCGATTGTCACAGAAACGAGGGGCGTCACACAGGCGCAGAGGCGCACCCGCGGACTCGAACCTCGGTCTCGGGGGAAGGGAGGAGGGAAGGCTGCCCGCGCGCTCCCCGCCAGGGCGGCTTGTGCTGAAGCGTGGCGCCATCTGCTGGCGGCCACCGGCAGGGCCCGCTCCCCGCCCGGCAGCCGCCCCTCGGGCTCAGCCGGCTGCCTGCGGGCGGGGGTCCCCCGGCGCCGGGGGCGAGCCTGTGCCTGCGCTGTTACAGGGAGAAGGAAAAATGACGTTAAAGCGTTGCTCTGGCGCCTTTCTGCGTCGTTCTTGTGTTCACACAGGTGCTGCGATGCGTGCTTTACGTTAGTTTGCAGGACTGAGTTATGTAGTTTAAAGTTTGCTAAAAATGCAGGCTTATGTTGTTGTTAATCTATTTAATTAGAGGGCGATGCTTATGTAGGTGTCTCTCAGTGGAATCTCTCTGCACAGCTGCAGAAGTACGGGATACTAAATTCAAGGTAGATTATAATTAGAGACATTATAGTGCATGTTACCAAAGCAGGCTAACAAGCAGAGGAAGAAAAGTCGTAAGTAGAAGAACTCTACTATTTGAAACTCTTTTTTGTTAATTTTCAGGTCTTATGCCTCTTTTTTTTTTCTTTTTGTAGTCACAAGCTTTTATCCTCAATCATTATCTCAGAAAACTTTAGACATAAAGAGCTGAGATTCTCACAAGTCGTTTGATTTCAGTCGTTTTGCATTTCTGATAAATATCATCTATCCTTAAACTTCAAAATAATGCTGCTATTCACATGGAAAACTGTTAAAGCCAAGAGAAAAGGCCTACAGAGTTGTGGAGAATATCTGGATATATGCATTCAGTCCAAAGGAGGGAAACACAAACTCTCACTGTCCAAAAGAGCAATATTGCTGGACCCCTTCTTCTTCTTTTTTATTTTTCTTTCTATCGATACAGTCTATGCTAGAGACAACAAAGATTTCCGGGCAACTCAGCTATACCTGAACTTGTATTCTCTTCAGGCTTTGAGCCAACTGTTTGAAGATTTTAGATGAATGACCTTAGGAGCTAAGATATCAGTGTTGTTGCCATTTCACTCGGGCAGTCACATGCCTTTCACTTAACTCTTTCCGTGTATTGATGTGGAAATCAATCCCAGGCCTAAATGAAAAGTATATGCTTCCTTGAAGGTTTTATTCTTTGAATGTATTTCATTAAAATTATTAAAAAGATAGCTTATGCAGGATACCTTACACTGTACCAGCTAGAGGAATTTTAGAGGAGACTTTTAGGACTGTCTTAGGAAAGTTTTTACACAGTCTTTTTGCTTGTGTGCTAAGCCTGTCTCGTGCACACAGTTTTGTCTCGTGTAAGACAACAGCTTCTAGTCAACACTGAAACACAATGGCTCGTTAAACACATTTGCTGTATTGTTCTCAATCCACCCCTAAAGTTAATATAAGGATAGCACTTATGTACCACAGTAACGCACGGTTCAGTACTGAAACAGAAAGCTGGCTCAATCTGATGAAAGACACCCAAGGATAACATCAAGGAGCAAAATATTTGAAATGTGACTGTGGAATAGACAAATTAAGCCAGCACTTCACTGTCCTCCTGCAGAACTGAAGAGGGGTAGGAGTCACCATCCGCCTTCCTGAAGTGTCAGAGCCATACGCAGAGACAGCTGTACATGTTTTCCAGTCCTTGCAAGATTCAGTCTTGCGTGCTTTTATCTAAAACCAAATATATAGCTTGCCTGCTCCTTACAGCCTTGCTTCTTCGTTCAGCTGCTCTGCCCCAGGGTGGCTGTCCGTCTTTTATGGGGACTGTTGGCTCTCCAGCGCCCAGGCTGCTCCGGGGTTTGATTCTTACCCATCTTTTCCAAACACCAGGCTTAACCACCTTCTGGCCAGCCACAAGACGCAGATGAACACTTGACTCCCAGGCTTCCTTTCTGGAGCAGCAGTGAAGACACTTAGCCCTGGGACTGGTGCCCCAGCTGTACCTTGCAGAATCCTGTCCGTCCAGCAGTTTGAATACTGCAAATGATGAACTGGCTTCAACTGTGACCCTGGTTTCCCCTTACAAGTATTTGATTATGTCCATTATGCTGTGTCACGTGTTAGTTATTACCTTTTATTGTATGCCTATCATACATTTCTCAACTGGTAAATTACTTTATCCAGACACTAAGTGTATAATCAAATTCCAGTCATCAGCATTGCACATTCAGTTCATGCCTAAGCCATGTTACTATGGGGGCTATATTTGGACCAAGCCACATGCACTTATTATATATCCTGTCCACGGCTGATATCTCAGACCACGAGTAGCTCATACAGAGATGTCTACTTCTGCCATCCCTTCAAGAATGCCACGCAAGGAAAGAAACACTTAAAATCCAAATGTCTGCAGTTTGAAATACATGAAAGTATTTAGACACAGAATTCCTGGACATACTTTACTTTCTTCTCATTGCTTTCACCTGAAGTGCAGTCACTTTTGTAATACGGTCTCTTCAAATGAGGCAGAGGTCAAAGGGAGGGGCAGGGAAACTCGGAAAGGGCATGACTCGACTGCCTTCTCTGCCTTGCAAGTGCTCCTGGAGAAGGCTCTACGTATTTAGTCATAGAAGTCTCCCAGAGACTGGGGTCTTGGAACCGTGAGGCAATTCAGGCTGGAAGAAATCTTGGGAGGTCTCTAGTCCAACTCTCTGCTCAAAGCAGGGACAACCCCAACAGAGCCAGTCACTCAGGGATTTATCCAGTGGAGAGTGGGGAAGCTGCTCCAATGCTTGGTTATCCTCACAAGGAAAATCTTTTCTTTATATCCAGCTTACACAAGGTAGGTCTGCATGGGCAGACAAAAAGCTACACATAGCTTCTTCCTCAAATATGAGCTAAGAAGACTTAGGACAGGGATATATTCACAACAATCACCTGCTCAGTCCTGCTGCAACTCCTGCATCCTTGCACATGAAGACAGTTACACAAATCTGGCACTGGATTGGACTTGCGTCCACCTACTCGTGGAGAAGTGTCCAGAGCTGCCAGCTTGGGTGCCTGACAGCCCACCCCATCACTACAGTTGCCAGCGAGTGCTGCGGGTCTTTCCTCCCTCTCGGGCAGCAGGGCGGTTAGCAGGATGAATGAAATCAAAGCAATCTCAAGCAACAGACAGGAACTCTTGACTAAAGTTTTGCACTTTAATTTATTTTGAATTTGTGTGCCTTAGTCATTTTGCTAAAGAATATTGACTTTCACTGTTTTGTGAGACATTGATTTGCAACAGATTGTAGCTTTCATACTACAATTGGCACTTCTCTAATTCAGAAGGAGGAGCTATACCTCACATATATTTACTTAAGAAATTGTCCTTTCATTCATTTAAATACAGCAAGGGTGCTCACTTCTCAGGAATACTGCTTTTGATCTCACAAGTGCTTTTTTTTTTATCTAAAACAGGAATGATCAAGGGTACAGGAAACTCTTACATGAAAAAAGCAAAAAAATGTCCAAAGAATTTTCTTACAAAGAGAATGAAAAAGAGAGAACATAAAAAGATGTAGGTTCTGAAGAGTAGCACAGAGATGGGATTTCTGGTCTATCCATCAAACATAACAATAAATGAACATTTAATGGGACGATGGGATACCACAAAGCAGTGAAATACATTCCTATTAAACAAGGTGCGTAATTAAACAGCGTAACTTGCTGCCATAGGAGGTTAATGAAGGAAAAGCGTTATGAAATTCTGTCAGGACTGGATAGTTATAGGTATTTGGAAAACCTCCTGAATTATTAGGAATAGGAGACACAGGACACAAAGTGGCCGTGTGGGTTCATCCATCTAGGCCTGTGCTATTACAGGAGTCTGTAGCACCCACTCCTAAATTTACCAAGTTTCATTCTAACAGCTGTCCCTGTTGCCTCTGGAAGGCTGCCCCAAAAAACTGAATCTTCTAACAATTAAACACATTTGCATCATTTCTAGCATAAACACATGTACACCTGTTCTTATGCCAGCATTCTCCTTCAACTTAAGTATCTCTCCTTCTTTGCTGGTGTTTGTTTCCCAGCCATTTCTGTGGAGACTATCGTACCCTCTCCCGGGGCACCCAGTAGTGCCAAGCAGATCCACCACTCTCTCTGAGGTAACCTAACCATGCAGCCACGCTAGCAGGCCTGCCTCTCTCACCAAGGCACCACATGTGCTGAGATGATCATCCTGCTTCTCAGTCTGGAGCCCGCTTTGTCTTTGCCGGCCTGGACATCTCTGCTTGTAGTCCCAGGCTGGTATAGACGTGCCTTTGCAATGAGTCTCAAAGGCAAATACAGGCACTTGCAGTGCAATTTGGATGGAAGTCAGCCACTTCCTAAACATCTATCCAAAAACTCTGCTGACCTGAGGTAAGCAATGAAGTACCTGAGACACCACAGGCACACAAAGAAGCTTTTTTTGGGAGCGGTGGGACCCCATAGCTGCGGTAGCTTTATGTGACCAGAGCACTGCTGGCTTAGCTCACCTGGCTGCCTCTGCAGACCCCTGCAGACCTCTCTCGCTCCCACAAAGTCACTTGGAGTCAGGCACAGGAGACAGGAGTCATTTCACCCCACTTACCACTCATGATGAAGGCAGTCCTGACAACCAGCTCAGATGTATATAGCCACCTTTGGTCAGATAAGCTCCACCCAAGGCACACGTATAGAGAATTTCTTCACTTCCTCCCCATGCTTTGGAGGTGTGTAACACACCACAGCTCAGAGTTCTGGTCAAAAATACTGCTGCCCACACGTTTATTGTCATCTCAGAGTAACAGCATTGGTTCAACAAATGAAAACTGGGTTGCAAGCCCTTCACTGCCAGAGGGGTTTAAACACACTCCTTCCCCCTAGCAGAAGAGCAACCTGACCAGGAAAGGGTACACCCAGGAACAGGCAGCAAGGAAAAAGGAAGTGCACCTGCTCTTGGCCTCCGTCATCAGTCAACACTGGGCTGCTGCACATCTAAGAATGGGTCATGGCTATGGACATGCGTGGGGAGCCCACCCAAGACTGCTCAGTAGCCCAATGTTCAGAAATCCACGCAAGAGGGGGTGGATGTGGATTCTGGTCCCGGGCAACTTGTGCACTTTCTGTTCAGATTCAGATTTCTTGCATGAGAAAATGGACTTACTGCCTAACAAGTGCTCTAACCACTGGGCTACAGAAGAAATATCCCTGTGCACTGTCCCTGAGGACCTCTGGTGTGTATTTGTGGCTGTATTTAACTTACAGCGGTGGACAAGCAAGCAAATGAAGTGCGAGTGTGGAGGTGGATAGAAAGAATGAGAAATAGCATTGTACTAATCAACACCTGCACTTGAACAGATGTCCTCTGGTCAGCTTATCTCAGAAAAGACACAGGAGCTGCAGAATGGCTTTAGAGGCAGATGACAAAGCAACAGAAGCATAGGAAAAACTTTCAGAGATTGGTACTGTTTTACTGAGACAGGGAACAGGAGAGAAATGACAAATGTACAGAGGAAACAAGCATAATTCTTTCAGTGCAAGAGCAAGGAGACAGCCAGTGACAGCAACGAACATAGATCTGATGAAAGAAAACACTTCTTTACTCAGAAAAATACCATGTATTACTAGTTTGCAGAATTCCTTCTACAAGAGCAGGTAAACTGCTCGGGAGAACTGAAAAAAAAATGCTTAGGAGCACTGCATGTATTCAATAGGAATCATTCACAAATTAGAAGGGAAAAACTTTATTTAAAAAAATGAGGCTATAAACCTTTGTTCTTCAGGGAATGAGACTGATGAGGTTCTACAGGGAGCTGAAAGGTAATTGTGCAGCCTCTTATTCTTTCTCTGAAGCTGACCTAGACGTATGACATTAAATTGGGCCAGATGAACCTTTAATGTGACTGCCACAGGCGGGAATTAAATACTTGGAAATTATTTAGCTTGGGAAAAGAAAGTAGAAGCAGAGAAGAGGAAAGTAAGCAAAAGCAGACAGAATACAAGAGGAGCAACAAATGATTAAGTATAAAGAAAAACAAACAATAAAACTGACAATGAATGAAGTTCAACATTATATTGGTCAATGTGTCATTGGACTACTAAAATGAGAGTCATGAGGATGCATGTGGTAGGCTCAAATTTTCATACTGTGATTTGCCGCTTTACAGTTTTGGAAATACCAAGACATACTCAAGCACACTTAAAGCCATTTGGAGACAATGTTTGTCTACAAAAAAACACTGACACCTTTTCCCACGTCTCAGCTAGTCCCTTGTTGTAGTCTTGTAGCGATTCACTACAATGTAAGAAAATAATGTAGCTTTTCTGTATGGGGAAATCTCAGCATTAGGCAGGAAAATTAAAGGAAAAAACTTCCCCAGTCATGTTTCTGAGTGGATCAATTGAGAATTTAAGAAAGGAATCTGAATTCTGAACACTCACAGGGAAGAAAAGCATCCTACCATAAATACAAATGAAAGAACCAGGTGTCAAGATACAACAAACAAAGGGGAGGACAGAGTGAGCCATCTGCTTCATCAAAGAAAAATTTCATACACTGCAAGACTAAAGAACATAAACACTGGGTGATAAGAGAAAAGTTTCAGGTTTTCAAGGTCTGAAGGTAGAAACTGCACCAGTAGTGGTGGGGTTTGTGCCAGCCAGAGAATGAGAAGATCAGCCTAACCAGAGCTGCTGGCTCTTCCCAGCTTGTGACCTTCAGATGGAGTATGTTAAGCTGGGAAGAAGAGTCAGTCCACAGCTGAGTAATGCATGGGGTCCTCAATCCCAGCAGTCATGCAGTCAGTCCCAGTCACACAGGGAGAGAGCACCCCTGCCCGGGCACGTGGGAACGCACCCTGGAGTGAGGTCTGTTCATGCAATCTGGGCTGGGAAAGCCAGTGGGAATGGGAAAAGCAGGCCTGGAAACATCTAACATCAGGGTCGTAAAAGAGGAGAGGAGTCATGCTGAGGGAGGAGGCCGGCTGAAAGGTCAGATGGGCTGTGTCTAGCCCTGCCAGTGCAAGGCAGCGGGATGGGGAGGCAGGACACCAGCACAGAGAAGGATGGCTAAGCTGGTAGCTGGTGGAGGAAGTGAGAAGAAGACAGACAGCATGTGTATGTGAGGCTATACAGGCGAAGATGGTCATAATTTAAGGAGGCACTTGTCTTCAGAAAGGAATTTGGAAAGGTTGGGAAATCTGTATAACAACTTATTAATTGTTAGACTGCTTTGTCTCTCAATTCATCGTCTTGCACTGTCTGTCAGGTCACACCTACAGTTAGGGTGTCTGTTCTTCAGCCAGCTCAGCATGGTCAGCTACATGTCTGGACACTGTCCAATATATTTTGGGTATTACTGTGCTATAAATAGTATGAAATCCCTGAGGTAAATATGGAAAATACCACTAACTGCATTAAAGGGAGAGGATGTCAGGTGTATTAGATTAATTCACTGTAACTGTACAAAGGATTAGAAAAACCTTCGTCAGTGCAGTTCCTTGACAAGTGATTGAATGCAGGGCCAGACAAAGCTAACAGTGCTTATATTTAACTTACTAATGCTTACTTACTAATGCGACATTGTGTGCACGGCAGGTGACCCCAAGCAATTTGATCAGAACTTAAGCTCTCTTTTAAGGATGAAAAGGAAAATCCAGCTCTCACAGTTGTGAATATAGCTCCCTGAATGTGGACTACTGTAGTTAAATGAATGACCTGCTTAATTCTGTCAGCTAGCAATAGCAAAATGCAAAGAAACAAAAAAACTGAACCTCTTGCTTGTTTCTATAATTTTCCTAGATAAATTTCTATGCTCTTTGTCATGGTATGGTTGCCAGCTGGGCAGACATATGACATTATACTGTGAGGATGTTCTACTTGCCAGGGAGGTCAAATGAAACAGGCAGTTCAAGCATGCCATAAGGACAAGATCATGAACTCTCTTAACAGCCTTCCAGCAAACAAAGACTGTACAAACACTGGGTAAAGAGTTACTACGTAGTGATTAACTAAAAGCTGGTTTTCACAGCTTCCCATTAAGAACAGTAAATAGCATCATAAGTATTTTCTTCAGCTGCGCACCAGAGAGGGCAACAATTTGTCCAGGCGTGAATGGGATTTCTGGGAGCTAAGCAGCACCCAAAAAAAACAAGGAAAAAAATTTAAATGTAAATTCATCTACCTAAACACAATGCCATTTGAATTGCTTTGTATTTGCAAGGCTGCCACACAAAGTTGTAATACATGGCAAAGATTCCGCGAGATTTGTGTGCTTCTGGCCTGCAACTGGACACCAAGGAAGATTTCCTGCTGCATCTAGCATGACACCAGTACCTGTGTTTAAGCAACTTAATCTTGTCCTCCATGTGGGCTATATATGTGATTAGATGTGGACAATTCAGGCCTCCTCATCTCTGAGTGCTCTAATTCTGGAACATCCTTTTGGAGCAGAAGGTACATTTTCTTCCAAGGGGGAGCTCACCCTCCTCTCTGTAAAGGTATTACAATATTGATCACTTTTCTGTGCATATTTCAGTGTAACACCAGGAAGCTGCTATAGTCAAGGGTTTTTCAAAGGAACAGATAAATTCTGTATTTTTCCATCCAGTGTATACTTCTTTGCATTTACCATCACTGCAGTTAATTCAGTATCTTTTTGCTTGTTTCTCTAGCTTGTTGAAATCTCAATCAATTTCTTCACAGTTTTCTTTCATAGTGTCTAACCTACATAGGTAGCTTTGTCTTCAAATTCCTCTTTCTCCCTTTGCGTCTTTTCTTTCCAGACTACAAACAAATAATGTTGAATAGCAGAGGGGTTTGCATGGCATCTCCAGGCATTCTGCTGTTAATTTTACTATGCTGGGAGTTGATTTTTCATTGCACTCCTTGGTTGTTGCCAACTGGCCAGTATTAACTGTTGGATGTGTTATGAAACTCAGGAAATCCTGATGTAAAACTGTTGACCAAAGTAACCTAATCACACCACAGTACGGATTCTGAACATTTGTATTTTCATTTCAGCCACCGCTGGACTTCGCGAGCCCTTGTTGGTGCCATCCAATCCCACAGACAAGGTTCAGAAAAGTAGGCAAGGAGCAGAGCTGGCTTTGTCTGCATCCAGCTCCCTCCTTGCTGCGGCGGGTGGGGAAGCAGGACCCGCTGGCTCCCCAGCCATGCCAGGCCTGCTGCCAAGGCTCCCCAGCATTGTTCCCCAGTGCAGCGGCTTGGAGGATGGTGGACAGAGCTAGAGTGTTGCGCCCAGCCAAACCTGCACCCTCACTTGGCTTCCTTCTTAAAAAAGGATGGTATGATCTGACCAAGTTTTGTTTCTGCCCTCCCCTCCCTTACCTTTCAGCCAAAATGCAGCTGTGCTCCACTCTGTGTGACTTCCCTCAAACCCTGGGATTGTGGGCAGGAGTTAAAAGTTTCTGTTAGTAGTTTCTTTTAGTAGTTGTCCTTTTGTTCCCGAGTTCATTGTTTCCCAGCATGCCTCACCAGGAGGTGCCTGCAAGGACAGTAGGGAGCTTACTGCTGAGGTTCGAAATGTCTTCAATTCCATTTCCATTCAGTCACCACAGCTGACTAACCCAAATTCAAAACTTCATAAGCACATTTATTATTGCCAAAAGCATCAGAATATTGCCCTGTCTGGCAACTATTTGTTGTATTTGTTTTTTATTCATTAGCAATTGGAAATTTGGCAGCCTTCTCACCGTGATTGGTTCCAAGGGGCTATTTAAATACAGGAAAGTACTGAGGAACATTACAGCCTAGATTTTCTCCTCTAAAATAACCACTGAAGACAGACTCATTAAAATCTTCTATAGTCAGAAAAGTTGAGGTAAATAATTTAGTTTCAAAAAGCATATGAATCATCAAGTTAAAAATAATGCCAACTGAAACATTAGGTGATTATATTGGTTGGTTTCTGTTATTCCAATACATGCATCAAGTTAATGAATTCCGCAAGGAGTAAACTTTCAGTCATTATCTTAGTATGACCATGAAGTTGTAGTGAGTTTTTAAGCAGACGTCAGCTGAATTTTAAGATGTGAGCATATTACATTGTGACACTTGAATTTTTTGTGTACTCCCGAATACAAACGGCACTGTTCTCCAGGCATGATGCAGATACAAGGAGAGGGGAAAAAAGTTTGTTTCATTTCAGTTTCGTTTAAATTGCTTTGCTACGTAACCTCACAGAAGGGATTTAGAATCATTCTTGCCTGCAAACTTGAAGCTGAACATTTCATTTCTAGTCTTGTATTACACTGAGAACCAGAATACAGGTAGAATCCCACTCATGTGTGTGGTTGTTTAATGTTTCACAGGGACAGTGGGACAGAGTTAACACTTCTGCACTTTCAGACTATTAAGAAAAATGTATGCAGTTTCACTGAATACTCAAATATTCTAAAAGTCTGATTCAAAACAAAGAACAGAAGGCAAACAAGATAAGAGGGTAAAATGACATTAGAAAACATGAAACAAAAAACCTGGCTAGTCCATAAAGAGGTATTACTCACTGAGCAATGTGGTGTTGGACTGGCAGTAGGACATTTCTTAGGATGGCAATAAATTTAGCTATCTGTCATATCAGCAGTTTTAAACAGTAGATAGTATAATAGTATGAAGAAAAAAATTTGAGCTTGGTATGCAGATACACATTTACTTCTGTCTTAAAAAAAATTGACTGGAGAAGGCTCCTGTAAGCAACGAGCAACCACACCAGAAATGAGCCTTTCATGTGTAAATTTAGGTGTTTCTAGATTATAAACCTGGAGGTGGTATGAAGATTTCCTGTCTGAAATAATATAGTCACACTGTCACTACGGACAGTTGGCCAAATCCTGCTGACTCCAGCCCCTGCCACATCCATTGAACTCAGACGTTTCTAATCAAAGGACGAATTTTAGCCCAGGATCTTTTAATCACCCACTCTGACAGCGTGACAAGCAGGAGTTTGTGGCTGCTATTTTGTCCATCCTGCTTTACTCCGCTCTAAGGGTTCAGAAGCCAGACTGATATTACAAAAGGACCATAAGTCTCCTCTTAAAATCTGATTGAAGTTGTTGGAATGAGGAATTTTTTCTGACTGGCGAGATGTAATTGGGTATATTCCAGTAGTTTGCATTCAGATGCAAGGAAAAGAGGAGATTAAGTAGATTAACCTCCGTCATCTGGGAGACGACATTTCTTGCGGTGTTTGAAGTATTTTGTGAAGGAAAGATGGCACTGATTTTGAAGTTTGTATTAATCAAATCTCTTTGATTTTGTTTGATGCAGCAGCTGCAGTGACACACCCTTGCTCTTTGAAAGACTTGAGCTGCAAGGGCCAGGATTGCGAGGAGACCAGCTCCAGCTCAGAACTGTCACCTTCAGCCCCGCCCCGCCCCGGGGAGGGGGACAGGGGAAGCACTTGTCTAATTTCTCCTCTTATCTTGTTAAATTTGCCTTAGAATTGGAAACAAAGGTGGGTGATTATATCCTGATACAAAGCTCTGACTGAGAGGTGGGTTTATGCACCAAAGCAAACTTGAATATTTACAGAAGGTTGCATGGCGAAAATGTTCTTTTTTTTCTTTTTTTTTTTTTTAATAATTATGGCAAGAAGTTCTACGTGCACTCTCCTATAAGCAAGATCTTCCTGACCTGAATTTGCAACGCTGAAATTTTACCAGTGAAGCAACTACAGTGACACAAATTCATTCTGTCATTTCAGTTCATCATATTGAAGTGATATTGGGCTGCAGCCCTGCAAACATTTTACATGTGTTTCATCTGCTTCAGCCCTGCTGATGCTTTTGGCTGTGTTTCATTTTGTGTCTGTGAGTAGTCCTGAGGTGAAGTGAGAGCTCCGAGGGTCTGAATTAAAGAGCATCAACTTCTGTCTGAACATCACCAAAGGTGAACCATGACAATGGAGCAAAACTGAAACATCTTAACACTACATCAAAGGCAAAGATTTGTCTTTCATCAGGTACATGAATTGGTTTTGTTTGTATAAAAAACCCTTTTCAACAGCTGGATTCACTGGAAACCGATTCCACATTATGAGGTACAAGCTGATCTGACTACCAAAGATTTATTTACAGGCTTTTCTTGGCAGGAGGCTGAAGACACCGCTCCTCATCCCCACAGCCCTGGTCCTGCCCGGTGGGAACCGCAGGTTTCACCCCATCACACCCAAAGGAGCTGCTGGCACGCATCCATCCCCAAACGAAGGACCAAAGGTCATTCCCACATGGGGCCCTCCGTGAGCATGGTCCCACATCCCAGCTGGACTCGAGGTGCTTCAGGCTGCTGCATTTCCTGGGGAAAAAGAAATCTTCAAAAGGGACAAGGCAGGTAGCACTCTTTCCCAGCTACACTAAAGAAAGGAGTGGTGGCTCTCCGTGTTCGTGATGACTCTTACGTTCATTACTGTTTATTACAAGAGGACCAGGGGTGTGAGCTGAGCGAACCTTGGAAAGCAGCCAGCCCTAGAGAGATGACTCCAAGTAGATTTTGTCTTTTCATTTTATTTTCCTAAAGAAAATCAAAGCCCAGAAAAGGATAAGTTTTGACCTGTTGTTATTTGTTTTGGCAGTGACTAAAAGGGATAAGGCAACTACCTGCTGACAGATTTTGACTACATTTAATTGCTAAAAATCAGATTGCGAGTGATTTGAAGTGATAGGCAAGTACTTGATGAAACTATTCAGATCAGTAACTTTTCCAGTGAAAGCAAACCAAGGAAGGTAACCAACTGTTTATTGAAGCTGAACCACTACTGAATCAACACTTAGCTATCAAAATATATTTAATCACAATTTTAAGTACTCTATTCCCAAAGAGTTACTTAGTCTCTTAAAGGTTTCTCTCTCTTCTCATCAGCCATCACCCCTAGGAAATCTTTTATTTCCACTTATTTCGCTCTTCAGTCAGAAGTCAATCACAATATGCAGTACAAGATATCAAATATTAACTGAAAGAACCAATATTACTGTAAATGGCTAGAAGGCATTACTACGAATATCAGGTTTTATTTAACTAGTATATGACAGTTAAATCTTGGGAGAAATACTGGAAGTTTAGGACTCCAATTCAGCGTGTGTAAAACTGCTCTCTGGCTAAAACAGTTTCTCAGGAGAAATTCTAGCTACAGACATAGGCACAGTGTCTACTTGTTCAGTAAGGAGAAACAAACATATACTGATTATTTTGTTTCAAAAACACACTGAGGTATAGGTACTATATTTGAGCAATGATTATTACTCTATTTCAGAATATACCTCAGTCTTGTTCGTATGATGTTACCAGAAGTAATTTTGACATAGATATTATTTAACACTATTTTCAACAACAATGAAATTACCTAAAGCAGAAATGCCACATCAGCCACAGATAAACACTGCCCAAATTTCTGTGTAATCTACTTGGGAATTAACAGTCACAGTCCAATCCCAGCTCAGTCTTCAGTTTTAACATGACTGGAGCACTTTTCCAGCTAGCTATAAAGAGAAATATTTTTTCCTGAAGCCTTGCAGTCCTTAACGGAGCACTGGCTCCTTTACCTCCTCTAACTGAAATACTGCCAAACCTTACTTCTCTCTACTCCTTCCATTCACACAATTTCTCTCTCTGACAAATAAGGAAGCAGCAAAAGATTAAAAAACATCTGCAGCAACATGAAAGAACAGACTGCACTTCCCCTCATAAAAACCCAGTCCAGACGATGATACAGCATCTTCCTGACAAGTGAGAAAGCTCCTGCAGTTGCACTTATCCAGGCTGTTACTACTGCATGCTCTGATATTTCAGCATACCTGGGACAAAACCGATATACTTGTGATGTGCCCAGTATCACATGTGGACCCTGAGGAGCACCTGAGAGCTCAGCTCCTGCCCCACAGCTCTGCCAGATGCAGCATGGTGTAAGCAGAGTTCAAGAACTGCTTCTGAGGTAAAGGACAAGCAAGAAATATTGAAGTAAATGGCAGTAGGGACACAGGTCCACTAAAATCTGACAGCTTTACTATCTTTCTGTCAGTTAAGCTTTTAGCCTAAGTCAGAAGAAAAGGCAAAAGAAGCAGCAGCAATAAGAAAAACAGTAACAGGAGTGACCAGAACAAGACCAGACTGGCCTGAGTAAACACAGACTATAAAAAAGTCAGGCTGAGGGTTAGATCTAGCCTCTCCAAAAACAGGCTGATACACTGAGTGCATCCACTTTCCATACTTACAATAACACAGCTTTATATCAGCAATTAAACAGTAAGAAGCCCAGCTCTGCCCTGCAGCCGGTTCCTCCATCTCTGAGCTGCTGCTCAAGCAGTGCCCTCTGCCCACGAGTGCCATGAGGCCTCCCAGGCTGGGCACCCCCCATCTGGACGAGGCTTAGCCCTGACTGGCTGTTTACCCATTAGTATTTCTTACCACTTAACTTCTGCAAGATTTCTTAAAAACTTATAAGAACTTCTGCATTAAGAACATTCTCTTTCAGCTATAGAATTATACTAATTATGTTTATCTTCCATGTGACATTCATTTAAAATTAATTTGTTTTATTTGCTGTATTCTTGTTCTGGTTATTTTTTCTGGTAAAGTTCTCTCAAAATCAGTTATGTGGAATACTTTGGGGTTTTTTTTTTCCTGGAAGTCATTCCTCAAACTTTTTCGATTAGCAGATCGTAATGGGGAGCAACAGTAGGAAGGAATGGAAAGAATAAAGGAGAATTACAGGATAAGCTGATCATTCTGCCTGAACTGAAGGTGGTCCTGGCACTTTCTATTACAAGACTCTGTTTTCACTTGAACTTCCAGGCTAAAATTTTCATGCAGCGGGTCTGCCTCCTCCCGACTTCCTTGAAAACATGAGGGAAAACAGCTCAGCCGTATCCAAAGACAAAAATTATGAAGAAAACTGGTCCAAAAATCTGGAACTGCTTCAGGAGAGTCTTTGTATTTCTGGGTAGGGAACTAGAAACTTATGAAGGCAGTTATTTAAGTGTACAGGCTTTGTCTCTTGCTATTCTGGGAAGGGGTAGAAGCAAGGAAACCACTTGAATTTTGTTCCTCAAAATAAAAATCTGAAGTGCATAATTTGTTAGAAATAATAACTAAATTCTGTATCTGCACTAAAGATTGTCTCTTTTGTGAATGGAGTGCCCAGGTGGCACCAGACACAGAGCTGCTATGGGAGGGAGCCAAGGGACATTCTCCTTTTGTCCTCCCTGCCATGAGCTCCAACCACCTGAGCAAGATGCCAGAGAAGAGGAGCCCTAGAGAGGAGCTCGGGAAGGGGACTCGGAGCCTGGCAGTACAATGGGCATTCGGAGAGCTGAAGTAGATGTGAGACAGGCTGAAGAAAGCAAAGCCCAAGTAAAAGACTTCAGGACACAGCGGGGCCCCCTGGGCCACCTTTCCCACTCCTGTAGCTTTGGCACCCCCCACCACAGTACAGCATCTCCGAGGCAAGCGAGCGAGAGCCTGCTGTGGCAACCAGTTATTCCGTTACGTCCAGCAGCAGCAATCTGGGTGGTAAATCTACAGGTTTCGGTCCCGCTGGTGACTTGCAAGAAGAGAGAATTGGCACTGTGGTTAAGACAGTTGAGCGTTGCCTTTCAATTGTAGCCCTGCTTCTGCCGCAGACTTCTTCAAGAGCTCGCCTGAAGCAAAGAGTTCACACACAGTCACTAACCGTAAGTTCCTCTTTTCTGGCAAGGCAAACCTGTGCCCCGGGGCTGGGGAACTCACAGGGGTCCCAAACTCTCCCACCCTCAGCCAAAGTCAATCGGAGTCAGCCTCTGAACGTAAAAGTTGATCTGTCCTCTGGATGCTCTGAAGGACCAAGCCACAGTATATCAAGAAGTTCCCCTTAGTTTTTATAACATTCCTGAGCTGCATCTCCCCAGTGATGAGGTGGAAATAATAGTAATAAAATCACATATTTGTGTGGTGTAAAGACAAATCATTTTCATAAAGCACTGACCCTGTGGTAGAGTGTCAAAAGACCTGGACACTTTTTTGTGTGTTCAGGTGACTTTGAATGCATTAAGTTACATATGGCACACAGTGAGTGATAAGGAATTAAAATACAGATTAAGTCTTCATACTCTCGGTAAAAACTCTGCTTTCTGCTGGAAAAAAAAGATGAGGCTTTTTAGATTTAAAAATAAAATGATGTCACAGAACAGAGGCACTGAATCAATGTCCTCTGCAATTCTGCTGCATCTCATTCTCACTTAAACCTTTGCTGAAGCAGGGGGCAGAGTTCTGTTTTTCCAGGGAGGGTTACACAGCATTAAATCCCAGAACAATTCCATGTAAAACAGACAAATTTGTGTTACTAATATACAGCTAATTTTAGAGGAACCACTTATTTGACAAATTTGTGTTACTAATATACAGCTAATTTTAGAGGAACCACTTATTTGACAAATTTGTGTTACTAATATACAGCTAATTTTAGAGGAACCACTTATTTAAGTAACTTTGGTTACTTAAATAAACACATGAATGTCAAATACTATAAACCAACATCAGACATATCTGAGACACTACAGATAATTTTAAAATAAAATTTATCCTGTATTCTTGGACCTTTCCTTTCCTTTCCTTTCCTTTCCTTTCCTTTCCTTTCCTTTCCTTTCCTTTCCTTTCCTTTCCTTTCCTTTCCTTTCCTTTCCTTTCCTTTCCCTTCCTTTCCTTCTGTTAGATATCTGCACTCAGTTGCAAGAATTAAATGTATTATTTCCATTTTCACACTTCACTGCTTAGAGAAGCACCTACAGAATACAGCAGCACTCACTTAAATACACAGGAATCACAGTCGTTATTCTGAAACTGATGTGCATTACACACTAGAGCATACAGCTAAGAAGAGGAAATCCTCTAAAATAAAAAAAAATCAGAACCCTGTCAGCAAACAACAAATCCGGGCTTCTTCACAGTTTGCAGGACTACTCCTTGGATTAGCACTGACTCGTCCTCAGTTGCTGGAAAAAACAGATGTGGTTCAAAGAAGTCTTTCAAAGTGACAGAGGCGCTGGCAGCGGGCCAGGCCAGCCTCCAGCCAACATCAATCAGCCCAGGGTCTCCAGCCCCGTCCTCCCCATTGCCCCTGCCCCACGCTGCGGGCCGGGTGGGCCCTGCTCGGCAGGCTGCCTGCGGGGAGACGGCTCCTCAGCCTCCCTGCCCGGACCCCGCCGCCTCTCCCTGCTCCAGGACACTTCTGCCGGGGTGAAAGCCGTGTGCGGAGCGAGAGGCTGTCACCTCCAAAATGCGGCAGGGTGGGCTGTCAGAAGGTGCTCTCGTGGAATTTCGAAACTTTAAATCTTAACAGTATTCCTTACACCTGGGGGGTTTTAAATTTAAAAATAAAGGAGATTTATTGCATTAATATGTTCTAGTATTGGGCTGTCCTTGAAAATCAGAGGAAGGGTTGCCTATGGATAGTGTACTGGGTTTAACCCCTGAGATCCAGTTTTTAATGCTAGCTTTGCTGCAGAGGGCCATGGTCTCCCAGTCATACTGATGCTGGCCAGCAGTAAGTACTCCACGAGTCGTCTGCCTGGGTCAAGTGAGATTGTCAGGGAGTGGTATACAACTTTATGTAAAGTATATATGTAATAAGTCATATCTGGCCCAGTCTTTGCATGCATTTCCCATTGCCCTACCCTGTTTTAAGGAATCTAATTCCTTCTAAGTGGAGTGGCTCTACCTGACCATTCAGAGAAACTGTCAGTCTTCATTAAAACACATACAAAACAGGAGAAGGGCTTTCTCTATACCATGCCCCTGTGAAGCCTTCAACATACAATGTTCTTGTTAAGAAAACACTTTGAATAGGGATCTTGGATGAAATTCTGCTTAATTAAAATCACTGCAAGTTTTCTCCTTTGATTTCAGTAAAATCGTTATTGTTTCCCAATAACAATATAAAATGCCCCACTGCACTAGGATTTATGATTATTCAGTTTCTTTTGTCTGTAAACACTAACAAACTTATTCCACAACGTGGTTGTGGCATTTGCTAGGACTTTCTTTTGCCAGGACTCACAGAGAGCAAAAGGACTCCCAGGATTTTGCCAAAGAAACATCTGGTACAAGTCTGGGTTATCACTGCGCAGAGAAATTCTGAAGGCTTTATTCAGTTCTTCTGTGGCCCTTTGGTAAAACTTACATTGCTAAACATTCAATTGAAACAATCAAAGTGGGAGGCTTATTCTTTTTTAATGAAGTTAGTATGCTTCCTTCTTACTGTTAGGACTCTTCACAAGTCTCAAAGCAAAGATACCTGCGTATGAAATGATTCAATAGGAACAAACAGGGTTTCTTGCAACACAGTGTCTGTTAATAGTTTGGATGATTGCAGGCCAAATTTAACAAATTAGCAGTGCCTGAAAAATTACGCATTGTATTTCCAGTATTGGTCATTTTCTCTGATTAATCTTCCATTGCTGCACCAGAGCAGCCTCATGTAGGAAGCAGAGCAGGCGTTTGTCAGCAGCTCAATCACAGTGACACTAAAGAAAACCTCACAGCAAAAAAATTAATGTTCATTTTTGCAGAATTATAAGTTGTCATTTTTCAGTTAAGTTTCAAGTAGTGTCTGTTTTGAGAATGCCTTCGTATGAATTCGCCCTAGCAGAAAACAACCTTATCTTTAGCAAAACATGTCAACTATTTCATCAGTCATACTGTGTTCATAAAAGTGTTAATTGGGCTTTGAAGTTGATGCCATTGTAAAGCACAATAACATGAGAAACAAACACTCAGCTGAGGCAAGGCACTTTTTTTTTTCAAATCCCTCTTCTTCTTCCCACAAATATCTTTTTCAGGGTGGACTCTGTACATCCATTCTCCCAAAAGAAGATTTCCTGTCGCACAGCTGTGTTCACTAGAGCCATCAAAGGAGTTAATAGATTATTAATAGCAGTTAAAGGTTATTACTTGCAATACCCTGTCCAAGAAAGAAATCTCAGAAGGAATCTGAATTCCCATTGGGTGCATTTCATATAAATATCTTCAAGAACTGCAGCTATGCCTTGTTCTGCAAGACCGACAAGACCACTCCTTTCCTAGAAAGACTTCTGCTAAAACAATAGCAAGCTTGATTTTCTGTGCGTAGTGATAAATTGGGAAAGTAGGGATATACTGTGTCATATTGAACAGATCCTTACGGCATATGAAAGACTTATATTAAGACCAGCTCCCAAATATCCAAGAGCCACTCTAGACGTCCACAACAGCATGAGCAAAGAATATGGACAGCAAAAATATTTGGGTTTAACCCCTTCCAGAATGGTGTTTTTCCCAAACTTCTTCACTGTTTTACAAATTCTTCACATCTGCACCACCACCACAGACGAGCATCCACAGGGCTCTGTGCTTGGGAAGAGCTGCATTCCTGCACAAGTCCTTGCAAAGTCCATGTCAGTAGTCATTCCTCATCTGCATTCATCACCTTAATTAAATACCAGTTTGGGTGCACCTTCTGTGATTCACATAGTGCTACATTTTGGTGCAGAGCTGAGTCTTGATATGGAACAATCCTTCAGCAAATATTTTTCTTGGGTCTGGATTTGTTTCAAGATAGGGCCCAACATGGAAGTTTGGAAATACAGATACAGTTATTGTGAAGTCCCAATATTTCATCCCCCTTTCTCACCATGCACAAATGTCTCTGGAGTGCTGTGGTAGACACTGATACCAGCCCACCATGTTCACTGCTTCAGGTAAAACAAAAGTCTCCTTTCCAAAAAGAAACAGAGGACTAAGCAGCCAAAATTGCTTTAAAATGTACTCCTGGGTAAGACAGTTCATATGTTTCTATGCATCATTAGATGTATTTATTTTTAATGTACAGAAAACCATTCCCCTACAGAGATTCTATTCCTAAGGTTATTTTATTGTAAGAATTCAACTCATAATAAAGGCAAATGCATACTCTTTCTCATATACTCATTGAATTTTCCCCAGACGAGGCTTTTAAACATACTATAGTTTACAAAAGGTCTAGTTCTCAGATATTTACTGGTTTCTACATTAGATGGTTACTCAAGTGAAATGTAAAAATTTTTATAGTCCAGAAAACCTTCAGGTTTGTGTCTAAAGACTCTTAACCTTCACTTGATGCTGGTTTGTAGCACAAGGCATTGAAAGAAGCTGGAAAACAGTGCATCTTGATGCTGCTGTTATCCTGAAAGAACAATTGCTATCTTTAAAATTAAAGGTGATCTTATTTTAAACCTGTGCAATGACCACATAGACTGCTGAAGATCAGCGATCTTCACCTATTGCCTACTGCGAAGTAATGAGTAATGAGCTGATGAGCTAATTATTTTAAGTGCCATTGGGATAAAACACTAAAGCACAGCTAGGTGCTAAGAGTAGACAAATTCTTCCCTTCCACAGGCCTTAGTTCCTGAACCAGTTCTGCATTCAAACTCTTATCATTAACTTCCACTTTTCTAGGGGATTTTGTCAATGAGCAATTTAGGTTTGTTAAATTGCAATACTCATTTATACGTAAGTAAAATAAAGGTCATAGAAGCTTTTAGGGTTTTTTTCGTGGCCTCCCGCAGAAACCCAATGTGAACGGTGATAAGCAATGCAACTGATATTAATTCAGAGTTTCCCCTTTAAAAAAGGAAGCGGGTCAAAGGATATACCCTCTAGGGTATGCGCTGGGATTACACACCTGTGATTAATCTAACAAACTGCTGGAGATGTGATTGTTTCTTCATAGAACTGCAGCTGAAACAACAGTTCTTTGGCAGTAAAATAAATGTAACCCCTTGTGGTGCCCCTAGACATACAAGATAATTACAACAAAGTACCTTCATAGGAAGTTAGGACACTCCTGCTGCATCATTAAAACAAACGGACTTGCGATAACTGATGCAGCCTTGGAAGTGCCACAGAGGAGCATGGTACTCAAGAGATGAAAGAGATCTGCTCTCCTCCTGGAACGTGCATGTGACTTCCATTAGCTTTAGTGGAAGCTGAGATTTCTAGTCCAAATCTAGCAAGAATAAGAGACAGGTTTTATCCCTGTGAAGTCAACTGCTGTTTTGCAGTGGAGTTCAGTGGGGCAAGACTTCTAAAGTAAAACTTAATTATCCCAAGGCTTTTCAAGGCCACTCTGTGCCTCACGGTTGAGCCTGGCACAGAGAGATTTAAGCTCGCTCCATCCAAGGGAGCTGCGGGCGCTGGAGCAGCAGAGCCGCATCTCCTGAGCGCTGTACCCGGGACAGCCCTTTGCTCGAGAAGAGGCAGCCCTCCTCGCGCTAACGCAGTCACGCTGCGGCCAGGACTCCTGCCAAAACCGGCACAGTGCTGCTCAGGGTCACAGCGCTGGGCCAGCGGCAGTCTGAGGACCACCGCGCCGAACTCGCCTGGGCGCTAGAGGCGTTCCCCGGGGTTTTTCCCAACACTAAATACAGTCAAAACACCATAAAGGTGGAACAGTAGTATCTCGTTACGCAATTATGTCAGTTAAAGCATGTTAGCATGTATTAGTATCAGATAAAGACAAACTTTCCCAGTTTTCACAGGTTGGCTGATGACTTGCAGGACAAAGTCAGGGAAAGGTAGAAAGGCCTCCCAATGTCTTAGTGTGCCCAGCATCATTCCCAGTTTGATCTGTATGGAACATATCCATTTTCACTATAACATCTCAACAGCAGTGTTTCAACAGCTTTCTTCAAGCAGTAATCACACAATCAAACACATCTATGAATCAGAATGCAGTTCTTCTAGATATCCAATTCTTATTTTTATTTCAACAAATTTTCCTAGCTATTATCCAATTCTTATTTTTATTTCAACAAATTTTCCTAGCTATTATCCAATTCTTATTTTTATTTCAACAAATTTTCCTAATTATACCTCATAGCAATGCTCAAATCTCCCCACTTCTTCGCTGCACATACCCCGTTACTTGTAGACATATCACTCTGAGGAAGAGCTTTCTAAAGCCCTGCCCTAAAGGCTTGCTTCTCACTGGGATATTTTAAGTCAGCGTGTACACTGCTTGGCATCTGTATGCAAAACGCTGTGGAGTTGGAAAGTTTGCTAACAGACTGCCTTGCAATCATGTTGGAGTACCATATACCCACATATGACAGTTAGTATAGACAGGGTCCTTAGGAGAGCTAATTTATGCTATGTTTGTCATCATTTAGTGGGAAATAAAATATGTTGAGTCTGCTTTCCTTCATTTTTTTTTTCTGGGCTGGTAAGCTTAGCAGCGTCCATTTGTTTGACTCCTGCCTCTTCATTCTTTCCAGCTGAGTAGGTGTGCAGATAATGCTGTAAATATAAAGGAAAATGTTAGCCTTCATAGTAGAGAGCATTTTTTCTCTGGAAACAGGAAAAGGCAGTGTAGTAGTATATACGTGAAAGTTGTCTTCACCACTTCAAGAATGAAAAATGTGATTTTTATTTTTCAGAAAAGTAAAAATGTACAGGCATAAATTCCACATAGGTAAATGTTTATGTAGGAAAGTTTACCATGTTACAGAATCCTGTTCTAAAACAACTAGGGCAGTACGACGCTTTAATGCAACTTCTGGCACAGTAAATTTGTCTGTATAAAAGGGGCCCTGAGCTGGGCGAACACACCAAGTTGTCTGTCTCGTGCCAATGGAAAAAGACTCTAATAGCCAGGTTACAAGGAAACAAGTTCCAGGTTCAAACTTATTTAGAAACACAATGAGAGCATGCGGGATTAGGTTTTAGGGCAGAAGTAAAGGGATGTTTCAGGAATATTGCTCCATTTCGCCCCTCCCAGCTGATTGTGTACCTCTTGGCTAGGAGCAGATTTGATTCACTGTGACATGAATCAAATGCAGTGGATAAGAAGCAAAATGCAGATAGAAGACAAGCGTTGTTCTTAGAAGTTCTACTCCACCACTAAAAAGTACATGGCATCCAAATACTCCCCTACTGCAAAATTGGCTAAAAACAGAATCTAAGACTGGTTTAGAGGGCTAATAGCTGAAGAAAATCTTATAATGAGATTTAATTTCTTTCCAATGCATATCACATATATAAATAAAACAAACACTAAAAATTTAGAAGTCTCCTAAAAGAATAATGTAACCGAAAGTAATTAAAAAAAAAAATCCTAATGTCATTAAGAACTGCTGCTTTATATAAGATTTTAAATTACATAAATGAAAACAACATTTTTCCTTGATGAAGTCCAGTGCTGGACTGAAAATTCTGAACTTTACAGATGAGCTTGAAGAAAGATAATTCTACATTTTTACACCAGTAATTCATTTCTTACACATTTCTTTTTTTCTTTAAATTTTAGTCGTTCTTGTCACAATTCTTGTATTGATATTCAATACAATCTTTCCTAGTGTAATCAGTACAATTGACTCCATGATTATAATATTATCTCAATTAATACTTCTTTTGAAATAAATGCTAATTAATCTAATGTAAGATGATGCATAAATGAAATAACTGCATCTTAGTAATCTTCATATAAGAAAAATTCCCATGCAACATGATTTTTGAAATGGCTATTTCAGCAAATTCCCTATTTACAATAATTATCTTTAAATATTATTCTTTTTTAACTTACTAGTGTGCAGGAATGTATCCATATGAAAGTAGATGCTTTGTATTTTAATCGCATTAACCAAAGCCTACTTCACTGCTTCTGTCTAAATAAAGACTTGCTGCCCAGTTGCTAGATTGTGTGGAATACCCTTGCTTACCAGGCTGTACAGATCCATAGGACTCTACAAGCTGTATTTTATAGCTACACTTTTGGTAAATACTTTGCAGATGTTTTCAGCTAGAGACTATCTTCTGTTTTTCTGAGTTTGCATCATTCCTTGGAATTTCTATGTATCTGCATAATTCAAAGTTCACGTCAGACATCTGATTATTAGCTTCTCCATACCTCTCCGGTCTCCAGCCCAGTCCAAGTCACGGTCTGAGTTGCCCTCCAGGAGTCCCTCCTTTCACAGATGCCTATTTCTGGTTTTATCAAAAAAGGAAGAGCTTTTCGGCCAGATCTTCACTTCTGGTGTCTCGTATCAATTCTCAGAACTGAACTCTCTGCTTTTAGCAAACATCACGCTGCTGGGGCTGGGGCACAGGCGTCCGGGCCAGGCTCTCACCATCCTTGGCTGAAGAACCTTGGATAACTTGCATTTATTTCCCTACCCAGACGTTACGAAAAGTCTCTCCTTTGCGTTTCTGTTCCTGATCAGGGAGAAGGATTTTGACCAATGTCAAGTCCATTCGCAGAGATATTTCAAGCTTTTGTTTGGGGATGTCTCTAGTTACGTGTTCCCTAGTAAGGAGTGTTTGGGTTAATTTCATTGAACCTCGACTGTAGCTATTAATTTCAGCCAATATGCTACTCACTCCAATCATTTCATTGCACATTAAAAGGCTCAACACAATATCTATTTTGAAGTCATGCACAAAGCTTTAGGCACAGGGTAGAAAATCTCCAGTAAACACTGTAGATTTCTTCACAAAGGTATTTCTCCAAAAAGCTGGAGTCACCATCTAATTCAAGCCTCCAGCCAGAACAGATACACCAAAAACCAAAGCTAAGCAGAAGATAAAAGGCTCAGCCCACAGTGCCTGCCCAACCCAAGCAAATTTAGTTTCTCAGTGAGATTGTGTTACCAAAAGGTTGGTTTCCTTTCACCTACCAAGATAACTGATTGAACACACAGAAATAAAAGGGAAAAATGAATCAAATACTTGCTTGCCAAATTTTATACAATCTGCTTCCTCTTCTCTATAACATTTTTCTTAACTTGGCAGTCTCTCAAAGAGCATCAAATGTCCCTTGTTGGTAAAAATATTTAAATGATAGCTCTCAGCTTTCATGTGTAAATGGTTAATTCCTTTTATTTTTAGGGTCAATCAAGATAAATAACAAGAAGAAGGGAGAAAAAATTACAAAAGATAGGAAATTGCAGTTACAGAATCACAGAATCACAGAATCACAGAATCACAGAATCACAGAATCACAGAATCACAGAACCACAGAATCACAGTTCTGCCTTCAATACTCACAGTTCAGTTTATTGAAAACTGCAGACCTTCGTTAGCAACATGGCAAATCTTTACTATGTCTGGATTGCTGAAGCATCTCTTTTAGCTCATCACTCTGTGCACAGCAAGAATTACAGAGGCAGATACATCTCAGACAGCAGCAACTGATTCTTGGTAAAGAGAAACACACACAGGCGCACACACAAATGCCGCTAATGGAGAGAGCAGGGAGAAAGATGAAATTTTAAGCTTGCCCCCTAAGAGAGGCTCAAAACAGAGCAACGATGTCCAGTGTGTGCTCCCTAGCTGCTCTGGGAAGAGACTAAGAGTAAGACTGCTGAAGGGCGTGATAGGAAGCTCTTGTGAGTCTTGGCACATTAAGGCACGGTGGCAGCCTTCGGGGTCATAATGCTGCTGCTGAATGCAGTACAGTGGTCTCTCTGAAACGCTCAGCATCGCCTGCCAACTGTCCATCACAAAATAATTGCCCAGGCAGGACTGTGTTTGTCCCATCAGCTCCATCCTGCTTGAGAATGGCCGCACCACACAAGGCTGCCCTAAGCACGCACCCTCCGAAGCTGGGGCTCACCATCACCCTCCTCTGCTGTCAGAAACATGATTTCTAATCACACACGTGAGCTATCAGGGGCTTGAGATGCTCTCCACACATGGGATTTCTGGTTAGAAGCACAGAGACTGTAGTCTACAGTATCTCTACAGAGCATCTGCACACAATGGCTTTGTTTTATAAACAATGTTTGACCAGGTTTAAGTTTCAGAACAGGACAAAAATCCTGCTCCGAGACCCTTCCTCCCCATCCCCTTATCAAGAAGCCTGTTCCAAAGCAAGAAGCCCATATACCATTAAAAAAGGAGCTTTAACATGGCTGAAGCCGTTTCTCCCTACCTACTGGCTGAACCGTTCTGGCTGAAGTTTTCCAAACTAATACAGCACAACCCAGGTTCACGCTAAGGGAAGTTTCAGTCTAAGCAGATAACAGATGGCAGAGATATAAACAACTGAGAACTGAGTCTTTTAGTAGAAACTAACAGGAGACCTCAATAAGAGGTCGTGCTAACATGTCTGCTCATAAAACTTAACTTTTACGTGGCATATTCTCATTTCAAAGCGGACATATGAATAGTTATCATACAATTGTGTACTTTCCTAACTTTATGGTTTTCATCACCTATTTCAATAGCTCTGAGATAGTCCATGCTACACTTTTGTACGGTGCGAGCTTATGAAAATAATGATAGAATCTCATACTATAAATCATTTGCAAAGAAAAGGAAGGTGATTTTTTTTAAAAAAAAAAGAGTGTATAAACTGTGCACACTCATTCACTCATTTAGGTTATTCAAGTATATATAAATGTTTACATTGGCCATTAGTATTAAAATATTTGAGCATTATTTAAAATGCAAAAATACAGTGATGAGGGGAATTCAAAAGCGCACCTTTCAAGGAAGCATTGCCAAGGGCACACTGCGGCTGCGGGATAAGTGCTAAGTGAGGGCTACAGTCCCAAGCAGATAAATTACACACACACAAGGCAACCCCACAACTACCTGTAAGCATGAGCTAAAGCTGTGATTCCAGCCACAGCCACATACTTGCCTTGAAAATACCAGAAAATTCACCTTACATGTGCTTTTGATATGAAGCATCATTTTTGAACACATAATGCCTAGGACAAGTTGATAGGTCTCAGGATCCTCATGGCATGGACAAGCATGGGCCTGTGTCGGACAATAACCTGGGGTGCCGCAGCCACCCCAAACTCAGGGTGCAAGGACCATTCTTCTGCTAATAACAAGGAGAGTACTTCTGACAAGTATTTGAGATCCTGCCATGCAAACAGCAAAGGACTGAGAAGGGAAAAGCTTCCAAAGGTCTGAAACATTTTTTTATAAAAAAGACAGGATTTTGTTTAACATTTCTGAGTTGTGGCTTATTGCCCACCAAACAAAATGTTTAACATGATAAACTTGTAATTTAAATTACCAGTACTTCCAGGATACTTAGAAATGTATATTCTTTTCATCTAGCCTGATGATTAAAAATGCCTTTGGGATCATGCCTAGAATAATGTTTTACAGTATGGAGGCCAATAAAGAGTCTTTTGCTAAAAACTTGGATCAGATACACTGTTACTGTTCCCACCTCTTAATCAATTAAAAATATATATCGTAACAGCATATGCCTTGTAAGAAGGAAAACACAGAAGTTATTCTCCTCTCCTTGAACATGCATAACTGTTACTCAGTTTAATGGGACATATATATGTACACCAAATGAAAAATATCTTCCAGAATATGAAGGATTCGTATGTATCTGTAAATTATTACATGGTTAGGTGCAGGTTGGCCTTTCTCCATGCTAGACTCAATGCACCCAGTTTTGCCTAGTCTTGGAAGCTGAACAGTCCCAGGCCTGGCTAGCATTTCAATGCGGAGACCATCTGTGAATTCAGTGTGCCGTGGGCACAAGCCAAGGAGCCACAAGGTGGTCAATATTAGGCCATAGAAACTGAATGAGTGGAAAGATTTAATTCAGCTCCACCAGCACTGCCGAACCAATGAATGGGAATTCCATTGCTTTCCTGCCTCTCCCTGCCTTCTCCCAGTAAGAAAATATTCAGATTAACTTTAATGGGAAGGATGCTGGAAGGATCCAAAGTGAAGGCTACAATGCAAAAACCAGCTATAAATGTAACACAAAATCAGAAATGTCAATAATACATGTGGTGGTTTTAATACTCCAGGTCAAGTGGGTGAAATCCGTTTGCAGAAATCTGCATTTTTTTTTTTTTAATCACTCACCTGAGTCTAATGGGAGGTATTTTCTTTAACAAAGTAAGTGAAAAGCCCTGTGGCTGCACACATCAAGCCTGTGGTACTTCTACACACTGTGACTGGTACCAAACCGAACAGACAGATACTTCTGATTTGCAAGTGTATGTACATTGATGTTGGACCTCACAGCTGTATTATAAATGACAGGGATGTTTTTGACAGTCAAAACATTTACCATTATGCTATGCTTCTAACTGAGAGATCTAACTAGTGCCTGAGGCTATTGCAGAAAGCACTGAAGAAATCTGAAAAAAACATTTTGAGCTTTAGCAGGAAGACGGGAGGAGGGAACTCCAGCAAGTCCATTTCTTTGTCTGAGGTTTGACCATGAGAAACAAGACATCCTCAAGGCATCAGGAGCCTTGGCAATCACCAAGACATGGTCTTAGGAAATCAGATCTTTTGATCACTTTAATTCCTTTTTGCTTTTCTATCTCTTCATCCCACCAAGAACTGCAGAAAATTTAAACCACAAATTGTTGTTGAAATAAAATTAGAGAGAAAGGTTATTGGTACTTACATAGAAAACATTTGATGCTTAATGATTCCTTGAGTTTATTTTACTTGCATTTGAGCAACTTTCATGTCATTATTTTATTAAGGAAAAAAAAAGAATTTTTTTAATGTCATGGGCATAAGCACAACGAAAAAGGGAAAGAAGAGGAGTTATGAAGAGCAGATGTTTTGTAAATAAAACAAGGTATTAATGGCAAATTACTAGTCATCATCCTTATTCTTTCCTGGGCTGCCAGCATATATAAAAACATTCCAGCATACACCCACCCAGAACTGGAAGGGGAAAAGCTGTCTGAACTAGTGATACGGCAACACTGATGGAATCAAGGGTCCCAGTTCTCCTCCCAACATTAAACCGTAACTGTTCAGTTACAGCTATGCAAAATGAACACGTGGATTACTAAACCAGAACAGCACCATTTGACAACAATTCACAGGGGTGTAAAATTTCTGTGCCCTGTTCTAGGCAACAAAGAACCACAGGAACTGTAATCCGTTATCTGAAACTTCGCTATCTGCAAACGCAGACAGATACAAGCAAATCCTTCATTGCAAACAGCAACGGGCTCCCTGTCATTAATCACTACAAGGAGGCTATTGAAGACAGACTCCGGGATGGATTTCAGCGGCAGCCTGCAACTTTATTAGCTTAACATATCCCAGCATTTAAGCGGATCCAGTGTAGGAGTTACAGGACTCCCACCATACAAATTATAATTCATGGTCAACTGTTCTCAGCCTACCTACAGAAACCAGTTTCAGACATCTGACATCTTCTCACCTTAAAGAGAAAGAGAGCAGCACAGAGGGGGAGCTCTCGACCTGCAGAGGCTCTGAGTCTCCTTTTTCAGCAGTCTACCATCAAAAACCCAGCTCTTCACTTCTGGGAGATCATGCTTCAACCTCCTATTCATGCTGGATACCAGCTTCAAGTTTCAAAGTAATTATTACACTAAGTATTACAAAGTTATAAAATGTACTTAATATTTATATCCATGTTCTATGCCAGATTTATTACCATAATGACATGTGAGTGGAAAAACAGACAAATAAGACATAAAAATACTGGGCCTTGCTCAATTTTATCTTAATAGGAAAAAATGTCATTCTGACACCAAAACAGGCAGCCTATTAAATCTGCAGCCTCCTGAAAACATGGCTGCCAGATTATAACTACAAGTCAAGAATGAAGATACAGTTTAAATTAATTTGAGTTCCAGATTACAGCACATACCATGTCACATAACTTCAGGAAGCACCATCAAGCCTCCAAAACCATGCTCTTCAAATGGTGGGAAACCTTCTTCTAATTTCTACCCAAAATTTATTCATTCACAGTTTGTATCTCACTTGACCCAATGCTGCCAGTTAGCTTAAACAGTTCTTCTTCCTTCCTGGCATTTGCCTCCAACCCCTTCACAGATATTAACTGTGTTGATGAAAGCAGGAGAGCAAGGTCCTACCATGTCCTGGACGGCCAGTGGGAGAAAAAGCCAACAGAAGAAGGAGGGGAAACCATTTTTTCTGTCCTCTCCTGCACTCACTGCCCTCCCTGGTCCATCTGCAAGCTCTTCACCACCCGTCAGCTAACTAAGACTCTGACCACATTTGTCATTTCTCCACTGCTCAAAAACACTAACATGCTTATTAGGCGTGAAACAAAGAAAGAATCCCCCTCCAGGAATTAACAGGATTTGACAATAAATAAATCACGTTGAATAGACTTGAAGTGATAGTTAAGGCAAAAAGTTTCGGAAAGCTGAAGAAAAATGGGTAAAGGGAAGAACAGTATTCTGGGAGCCTGGAGCTGTGAGGGAAATACTGGAAAGCTTTTGTGACCTGGGTGAGGACAAACCTCCCTTTTCCCTGCTATTGATCATCAGATTGGGTACCTGCGTTTCAACATGGTGACGTGACCTGGAGTAACGCAGGCTCTCAAAACAGCCACGCTGCCAATATATCCAGGAAGGTCAGCAGCGGATGGAATGGCACAAAGTCGTCCACTGATGCGTGGGTGGCGTTTCATCTCACCCAGAAAAGACAATAAACATGTCGTCTTCATCACAAGGAGGAAGAGGAGTCACACAAACTGAAAGAGAAACAGAATTTTGAAGACGGGTTATATGGCTTTGGACTATTGGCTGAAGACTGTGTCTGAGGGCACAAATGCCTGTGCTGCCAGCATCCCCCCTTCAGAGCCGGGAGAGCTGGAGCTGAAGGGCTGGATACACAAAACAGGGCTATAAACTCGCTGAAGGTTTGTCTTGGCATTTGTTTTTACAGATTTACAGATGCAACGAATGTTCTGTTTAAAATATCCACCCAGCTGCTTTTTATCAGCTTCAGACAATTTAGCACCCAGCAGCGTCCCTCCGAGACAGCCAGCAACAAACGGGGGGCTGGCCCCGCCAGGTGCCGAAGAACGGCAGATGGGCAGCGGCAAGGAGCCCCCCGGGCTGCACCGGGGGGCAGAGAGGGGCGGGGAGGACGGGGCTTGGCCCCATGTCCTCCCCGGTGCGGCAGGAGACCCCCGTGGGGGAGAGCCCGGCGTGCCGAGGGGTCTGCGTCACCCCTGCCGAGGAGGGCAGGGGGCCCGGGCAGTGCGTGGAGCAGGTCACAGCTCGGTGCGTGGCAGGAGGGAGGTGACGACTCCCTCTGCCCTCCGGGAATGAGGGGCCCGGCTCACCCGAGCAGGGGTCCTGCTGCAGCAAGAGGCTACTGGAAAGGGGCAGAGTGACCAGACCAGCCAGGAGAAGAGCCCAGATCTGGGCTTGCTGCTGCCAGTTCCACCCAGCGGTGCTCTCTGCTGCCAGGGGCTGCTGCCCTCCGCCGAGCTGAGCCTGCGTGTGAAATCCCGCTCAGAAAGAGAAACCAGCCCGGTCTTCCTGCGTCTTGGCACAATCAAAGCAGGCAGCAAATCCGCGACCATTTTGCAAGTCTCCAGCAGGTCTGTGCTTGCTACAGCCACAGGTCCTGGTCCTGGTTACTGCTGGAGAATTAGAAGTGTGAAAATAGAAGTGCAGTTTCTTTAGGGACATTAGCTATTAATTCTCTGCCAGAGGAGGGCTCCTTTGTCCAACCTTTTTGTACTTGAAGAAATAGTGGCTGGTGGAGCAATTACCCATTGGAGAAGGTAATGGGCCAGAAGCTCCGGCCTGCAGTGGATAAAAGAAAAGTGTTCCCCACTGGGTTGCATGCCAGGTGATGCCCACAGGCCATGCTATGCCAGTGACAGCACTCAGCACAGGCTGTGCAGAGGGAAAGCATATGCAAGGGAATAAAGCTGCTGGCAGGTAAGAGCCACTGCCAGCAGCTCCTAGTATGATCCACGCTAAGAGCTGCACGAGCACCTTTGGGCTTGAGGACGTCAGTAGCCAGCACACCACAGTGAAGGTACAGAGATCTGAAGTGACTCCAGTTCTTGGACAAACCGACATGCTGGAAGGAAAGCAAGTGTGGACTACACAAATTAAAATAATGGCTGTTGTTGAGCACCTACTGCAGGCAACAGTGGAAATCCAGCTTTCTGAGCCTGGCGAGATCCATGTTCTTGTGCAACAAGAAGATTGCCATTCAGCAGAAGTATGTTACGGGCTGGACCGAGGAATGGGCTGTGCACAGGAGCCATTGCTAAGGCTGAGCAGGAGGTGCAGCTAGTGAAAAATCAGATGGTGGGGACAGCATCTTAGAGCCTCTGACAGCAACAGAGGCGAAAAGTGGTGAGACAGCCTGGCCGGTACAAGTTAGGGATTGACTTAACAGAAGTCCTGGTGGAAGGCAGTGAAAGGAAGCAATTAGCACAGCTGCGGTAATGTTGCACCCGTGCATCCTCCAGGAATAAAGGGGAGCTTGTCAAGATATGATCAAGTGCAACATCAGATTGCGCTTAAACTAAGGAGTGTTCCTGGCAGGCAGTTCCCAGCTTGAATTCCCTGAATATCAGGTAACAGTGAAACTAAGTGGTATTCTGGAGGTATGCCTGACAGGACAACGTGCCTAACCCTGGACATCCCCACCTGCACACCCTCAAAAGTCCAAAAGAGACATAAAAACATTCATTGACTGCACGAGACATAATGCACAGGCAGGTCAAACACATGGATAAAATATTAGGAGCAAGACATTTTAGCAGCTTTAATTTGGATAATCTCAGCTAATGATGGGAGCAAGGGACCAAGGAAGTAAACTGCGTGTTTAGATTGCTTCAGTCCTTCGGAGTGCCTCCTGAACCTGGAATGAACCAGGCACCTTTTAGAGGTATTGAAGGATCTACAGAGTTTTTAAAAGAGCTAAAGAGATTTTAGTTCAGTTCCTAATGTTATTTCTGAGAACTGAAGAAGCCTTCACATATTTCATAAGACACATTAAGAGTGGAAACAATTTTTAAGCTTTTAAAGGCTTAAACCTCAAGAAACAAACAGCAGCCTATAAGGAGCTGCATCCTGAGCATGTAGTCAGTGAGGACAGGCCAAGAGTTTCAGACCAGCACCAGAAAGCATACAAAACAAAAAGACACTGGCAAAACCACAGGCTATCTGCACAGAAGACATGATGTCTACAAAAGCTTTGAGCACATTATCAGAACCGACAGCATCACTCATCATTTAAGAAACAAATTATCTAGACAAAAGAAGAAGGCATGGTTTCTGAGCCATGTTTTGTTCACGTTTTCAGATCCACCCCTCAATCTGTGGGAGTTTGCAATGCCCCAATGTCTCCTGGTGAGATCCGAAACTGGTGAGGCTGGTAGGTGCTCTTTGATGAGTTTCCCACAGATTAAATGAGGATTGCTACAGAACTGGAGAGTTCAATTGTTGTGGAAGTCCTCAAATCCTCTCATTTACATTTACTCAAGAAGGAATTCAGTGTACACAGGCTCACAACAGCCTGTAGCAACTCCTTATCAAGCACAGCCTAGCAAGACATCCATGGAGATGGATTCACAATACAGCCAAATAAACATTCGCAGCTCAATAGAAAACAAAAGGAAAATGCATGCGACTGCTGTTTGCAGGGCACCAGCGTGCACAGGCTCCCTCTGGTCTCCCTACACCGGGCAAGACTGACCTGAGGATCCTGGTTACTCCTTACGAACAAAAATGTATATCAAAGGAGGCCTCGGTTCAAATATGGTATCAACAGAGTAATCGCCTGGAGTTCATACAGATTGATTTCAAGGACCGAAAAATACCATCTGGAAATCACCGCTTTCTGGTTGTGCATGACACTTCTGAACATATGTAACAGCAGAGCTGCTGGAGCATGAAAAGGCACTCGAGACTGTTACAGACACGTTGATGAAATCCGTAATGCTGTGGTTCAGCCCACGGGGCCGCGTACATGGTGATACAGAGAGGGAACCTGATGTGCGTGTGCCAAAAGCTTAAGGTAATCATAAGATCACATTATACACAGTATATTATAAGGTAAGTATGTTATAAGGTGGTTTGTGAAAGGAATGAAGAGTAATCACCCTGCTGGTGATGCTTACATGCTCACAGCTCTCATCCAAGAGCAACAGGACTATGCTAGGAAGTACCTGCAGCTAATTACAGCTAATGAGTCAGGCCTTCGATATCCGTCTCCCAGTGGAACTGTTTTTAACCCCACAAAACCCAGCTTGATTTTCAGACATGGCATCTTGCCTCTCGACAGGTGTGTGAGAGGAAAGAGACCTGTTCCAGTGACTCCAGGGCAACGCGGTCCCAGGAGGTGGAAGAGAGCTTGAGGCAGGAGTGAAGGTGCCAGGACGGAGACGAGCGGCGAGACCAGGGACAGGTGCCGGTGCTGCAGGGAGGGCTGTGGGTCTAAGCAACAGGAAAAATCTGGGGGGAAAGTCCCAGGCATACATTTATTCAAATGGAATGTTACTAATTGGGGAACTAAACAATCTCTGCCTGCTGACACAAAAAGCCGGTGTGTAATACCTTGTAATACACTGAGAAAAGATATACAGATTCAGTGAAAGACCGGAAAAATGCAATACTAAAAAAAAACCAGAAAAATACTACCACAGCAATTCTTCCAGGCAGATACTAAAGGGAATTTGATAATATTCCCGAAGCACCTTATTTCTCCTGACAGGAGAGAGGGCTCATGGCACCCAAGGAGCTGCCCTGGCGTGCTCTGACCCCCCAGAGATGGCGGTGCGTGGCAGAGGGCCGGCGTGGCTGGCGGGGGGGCTGTGGGGCTGGGGGATCTGTGAGCCCTGCCCACGCCAGCTGCCCCCCAGTAGAGCAACATCCCCTCCCTGTGAGGGCAGGCGGGTGGGCTGGCACCAGCGGCAGGGCAGAAGGCTGCCCACACCCCTGCGAGTCACAACGGCACTGTAATTTCTGCAATTGCTTTTAAATTTTGTTAAACTTCAGGGGGGGCATAATACGTTTAGTTTTTCTACTAAGAGTAAAAATGTAGAACCCCGTCTTCTATGGCGTTCAGCCAATCTCTGGTTTTGTATTAACCGATGAAGTCTTTGTCTATGATGTTCCCAAAAGCTCACTGATTTCTATGGACAGTTGTAAAAATTTGCTTTTTAAATGCTAGAAGACAAGTGTCAGATTTGAGTCGGTATGAAAGTAGGAACTTCACCACTAGTGTTATATCTTCCTTACTCAGACTTCTTTCTTTTTGGAATTACAACCTGTACCTGACACAATTACATCCTATTCTGCTTTGATATGTTTAATTTATATATTTGCAGGCAATAATGGAGCAGGAATATACAGAACACCTATTTTTAATTTTAGACAAAACCTGCCAAAGAGGTACAATAAGGAGATCTGAGAAGTAATTTGTCTCTGTAACCTAATTTGTGCAAGCTTCAGCCAAGGACGTTTATCATTTTGCTTTCCACCTTCTCCAGGAAACAGGCAGGGGAAAGCGGAGCAATAAGTAACGCCTTGCAGACCACGCTGTCGGTTGGGCAGGAAGAGGCATCCTTCCTTCCTCTTTAGGGCAACGTGAACTGCTCCGTTTTAGCCAGCATTTTTTTCTTTTGCTGAATACTGATCTCCTTGCTACAACATTAAGATAAGGACACAGAACAGTCAAAAATGACAAGACAGCAACAAACAAAAGACAAGGAAGAGAGAAAACAGTTCTGACAGATCCAATTAATTTACAGATGTCTATCTCCATTAAAGTCACAGGACACTTGGTTTCAACGGCATCAAAATTTGATTAAAAAAACTACTTTGCTCAAGAAAAAAAAAATAATTCTATTTTTACTCTGTAATATGTAAGTCATTGGGCTATTGCTCCTAAATGACTTTTTAAAATAATTATTTGTGGTCACAAATAAAGAAATACCTTTAAGGAGAAAGCTGTAAAAACAGTTTGAGCGCTCAAAGGTTGCATCATAACGGCCACACAGGAGGGGGACAAAGAGGGAAGACGGCACAGGAAACATCACTCTGGCATTTCCTAATTCCTGAGCATTTGACTTCACAACCTCGGCTTATTTTTGTACATAATTTCCTAATGGAAATTTCCTTCATGGAAGCATAGGCAGCACCCCACAGCCCCTCTCCCCACAGCCTACCTGGCCCAAAATCATGGGGTGCTCGAGTGAGCCGCCCCGGCCCCTCCAGAGGGCTCAGCCCCACGGCAGCCTCCGAGGCCGGGAGAAACAAGGGCTCCAGTCGGGTCAAATCCTCAGGAAGCTTGAGCACAAAAGCCCAAATACGCTCAAACTGTGACCGCTCTGAGGATCACGGCTCGACCAAACTCCCACATGTTTTCCCAGGAGCAGACAGAAGTGCCTTTCCAAGTGCTGTTGTTCCCCCAAATACTGGATCATGACACCGTTACAGAAAACACTACAGCTTTTCTGTAAGGTTTGGGATTTCATTTTTATTATTATTACTATTATTATTCTGTTAACATGAGCCAAACAAAGCAATTTTCTCACTCTTGTTTTCAGAGAAATCTGAACTCTTCTAGTTGAAATTTTCCATTGCAGGTTCTGCCTCAGGCTCATTATTTCTTTGAGAAGTTTCAGTCCCAGTAGTTAAAGTTTGGCTGAGTTATAAGCATGGCCACATAATGGAAAGAGTCAGAAAGTTTTAGTTATAGGCGATAGGACTAGCTCAACCACTAATACACATATAAACACTCATGTATCTGGTGAACTTGCTCAAGTTATGGGAAGATATACAGCTAATGACGGAATTTCCAAGAAAACACATGATGTCCAAGACTTACTTATAGGAGTAGCTTCTTTAGCTCATGTCCTTGCAGAGCCAGTATATCAAAGTCATAATGAACTTTTTTTTAAAGCAAGGCTAACTCTTAGGAAAAAAAAAGTGTTTTGCCTACGTATCTGATTAATACCATTAGGTTATTTGATATATGAGACTGCACTAAAGTGGCAGAACATCATATCATACTGTCATTTCATTTTGAAAGAGCAGAGGATTTTTCTCATTTTTCCATTTTTCTGCATATATAAATTATACAGTTGATAGAATAACAAGGTACAAATAAATATATGAGCTCCTGCTGGGTGTGTTTTGCTTAGCAATGCCAAAACTACACTGCCAATAAGCCACGGCCTCCCAGGGCTCCCCCGCAATAGGCAGAAGCCGAACCTCCAGCTCGTGCCGGCTGTGGCTGTGCCCCGCGCCCTCAAGCTTTCCAGCAACAACTTAAGCCGCACTGGAAACCAGCATTTTTTCTCCCACGACACCGAAGGATACACGTGCATTTTTTTTTCTTCCCCTGTTCAACAGGAAACCGCTACTGACACTTCCACTCCATTCCTTCACACACCTTAATCCTCCTTCTTCGGCTGGGATAATCCCCAGGCAGTATGGCATACAAAGTCAGGGCAAGTGGAAAGACAAATTATCGCAACGAATTGCATCTAATAACCTCTGGGATAAAATCATGTGGCTTTGCATGCAGCTCCACATTCACTTAAATCAGCCTGTTCTCCTATACTGGCGGTGGAACAGTCCTACTGTGAAACAAGACTATTTCAGCTTTATGTGCTTATCGTTCTTGTTGTTCTCAAATTGACCTAGACAGGTAAGTATTACAGCTCAACTGGTAGATGGATTTTCATGCAGATCCCACTGTGATCAAGTATAGTCAGTTTGATTTTCAACAACCCTGTCAGATGAAAACTTACAGCCCGCCTTGAAACAAAGGTGAATGGGATGATCTTTGATGTTACAAGCCCAGTAGGAGGGAAAGTAGATAAAAGATGTTTATATGCCATCTTCTGCTGTTAAAATAATGCACAATGCAAAGTCAAAGTAAGCGTTGCAGTTTTAGTAAAATCAGCTGTGGCCTGCAGAAATATGACAGGGATAAGTAGACCTCTTGCAAAGAGAGCATAGAAACAGTCTTCCCTATGTACTTCTCAAAAAAAAAATCCATCTAGTGGTAAATTTTCACATGTAGATGCAGACAACAACAATAAAATCAGTCCCTTGTTGTGACAGAAGTATTAATAATTTTTAAATGAGGATGGAGACTACAAGCAGTGAACACTTTGTCGATCATGCCTTGGAATTTACACAACTGAATTAAAATATTGGTAAACTAAGTAGGTGGTTACCCTACTGTCTGTGCTGCAAAACACTATCCTTTACAAAACACTTTTGGAGTGTATGAAGGAATTTATAATACCTTCAACTTGCTTTCGAAATATTTTTGTATTTGAGCAAAAGGTAAAACCAGCACCAGAGAAGAGCCTTTCCCCTGTCCCTCGAGTTTGCGTGACGATCTGGTGAAGACACAAAGCCATGAACACTCCTTTCAGTCATGTTCTCCACAAAAATGGTGGCCACACACCAAGAACGGCTGGGCGCATGCGTTTCCACCAAAGGCCGGGCCAAGACGCTGCCGTGGGAGCAGCCGAGCAGCTCCTGCGCGGGAGGCTGAAAGCAAGCAGTGGGGGCGAAAGCGGGGAGCGGAGGGGTGCACAGCCCCCAGCATGACCCTGGGAATCGCTTCTCCAGACCCAAACCCACGCTGTTACTCCGGGTGAGACCAGCGCAGTCAGTCCTGTGACTCAGGCCGTGGTGCCCAGCTGAAGGTTCAGGCTTCAGATCCTGCTGGCAGGAAAGCTGCTGCCCTCGCTGGGAATTCCACCTCAGGGAGGGGAGAAGGGAGATGGATGGTTTTCACCTTCAGAAAACCCAGCCTGCAAAGAAAGGTACCCAAGAGTTAGGATGCTGGAATATGGCTACTTGTGTGGCTCTAATTTAGTCTTTTTTGTGCACATATCGTAAGGCAGTCTGTAGTTGCACGATCGCTTATTATTAGGAATTATTAGGTTTGGGGGTTTTATTCCACAAGGCTTGATTCGGTAGCCAATAAACAGCCACAGACATAAAGTATTAATCAGGTTTGTGTAGTGAATGAGGTTATTTTTAGGGAAATATTTATCTCATTGAGACTCAGCATTAAATACATTCCACTGTCTTTAACTCTGGAGGAGAATTTGGGTGTGGATGGGCAACTCCCAGATTTCTATCATCCTTTGCTTCCCAAAAGGAGTTTCTTTAACCCCTGGGGGGTGCCTGAACCCAGGTATTACTGGTTCATTCTCTGCATTCACAGCACTGGACGCGTGGAGGGGCAGGAGGGTGGGTTTGGGGAGGGTCCTCATGTTACAGAAAAGAGCAAGGAGGGGGGAGAGGGCACCCACCCGCGGGGGGGGGGGCGGGGCTTGACCTGCTCCAGCTCCGTCGG
>Ga0065711_1001393_pt1 | contig 43796 bp, 25 predicted proteins | sample Hoacrofraction12_FD_59098 | JGI IMG/M metagenome (GOLD analysis project Ga0065711, IMG submission 59098) | Hoatzin crop microbial communities from Cojedes, Venezuela - Epithelial fraction 12 v2 (version 2) | ecosystem: Host-associated > Birds > Digestive system > Esophagus > Crop | place... | reverse complement strand
AGAGTAGCCAGTAAGCAAACTGTCATATCAGAAAGCCTAGAAACCAAGCACTCAAATAGTTGTCCCCAACTATCTGTAAAACACTGAATACTTTCCACAGTGTTATACATTATAAAATTCAGTAGCCTTTAGACAGTTTGTATGTATTAAGAATGACAAGGTTAACTTGCAGAATGTCAGCACAGGAATCTCTAACCCATCATGGGTAATTGTATCAAAAACAAAGAAAATATTAAGACTATACATTTCAGTGAAATTTAGATGGTGGTAAAGTACCAAGAGATTAATACTGCAGGTTGGGAGAGGGGTGATGATATCCTCCCCCACTTTTTTTCTTTACATAAACGATCATACAGAATTATATCAAATATTGAGGACAAAAGCCTCACTGGAGGCTCACCACTGGAGCTCACTATCACTTAACTCTGCATGCAGAAACCTCCCCAGTGTCGATGGGAACTTCCCGCAGGGAAGTGGGCCAGAATACAAAGCAGAGCTCTGCAGCGCAGAGATGAGTGCTGCAGTGAGAGCAGAGGAGGATTTTGCAGCAATGGAAGAGAGAATTATGAAAGCTGGGAGAAATCAGCCGATTTCAGCATGCTCTAGGGGAATACGTGATCCCTGTGCTTTCACTGTGAGTGGGTTCACCATCAGAAACTCAAACTTTGCAATGGGGAAATAAAAGAAGTCATTAGTTAAGAGGCTCATACATATAAGATGGTTATCACAAGCCAAAAGCAACTGCCCTCTGCGCAAGTTACAATGCAACTTATTATATTCTAGAAAAAAATACTGCAAACATCAGGAACCACTTCACATGTCCAGCTGAAGTAACACATGACTTCTGATTCCTCAGGAATGCACCTCCAGACTTTTGTTCGGCCTCTATTTTTAATGCCTATTTTAAAAAAAAATCAATTTTTAGGATAGTTGACGTATTGCTGATAGACTGCCCCTTGAACAGAATCTCAAAATACCTCTGGACATCTTAAATGACTTGTAACATTTCCAAATCCCATGTTGTTAGACACATTTCCAGATACACCTAGATACCTTTATAAAACAGAAATCAGTTACCAGCACTGCTGGCGTTGTCCTGTTTCTTTGCGGACTAACAAACAGCTCACCAAGACTGTCCTTTAATTCCTTGTACAGCCATCCAAGTACTGGCTTATTTCACTTGGATTACTCAATAGGATAATTATATTGATCTCATCATTTAGCTGTTAGTTTGTTTTTGATTAGTACATTAGAAGTTCATGAAAGAAAATATGGGTGGTTTCTACACTGCAATCAACATTCAGATGCTGAGGCGACACTGAATGAACAGGAGGACCCTTTGGGACTAGCTTGCAGCAATCTGAAAAAATACCTTCTTACAATTTATACTAAAACCTTAACATCTGGGTTTTGAGTCAAAGGCAATGCATATCCTTGAACTACACAGCAAAGCCAATACCCACTGGTCAACTCAAAGTCCAACGAGGGACAAGAGTATTTCTCACAGTATCAGCAATATAACACTAAAGCACCAACAAGGTCTGAAGATGAGAGATTCTGCTGAGTTTCATGTAAGATTGTGTTCTCCAGAAGGTCAGAAAGCCACAGGGAAGCCAGCCAGCAAAGCTGGGTAGGAGTCTGCATTTGTGACAACCTACTCATGTCAAACTGGTTGCGTTTGTTAGGTTTTGTATCTTGGGTTTAAAAAAAAAACGCCAAACCAAAAACAATTGAAGTATTCACACACTTAAGTAACAAACAAGTCAGATGCTCCTCTAGAGAGCATCCTACACTGTTCTCCAGCATGTTGTAAAGTGCTCCTCTCTCCAACACCAACAGGAGCCTCTGAAGATGTGGTAGGGCTGTGAGGTTTCACATTGCTGCAGAGCTACCAAGCAAGGTGAGGTTTCTTGATCCCCTCACTTCTATACAGTCCCAACAACAGAAACCTGAAACCGTGGTCTAATTTTACTAAAAATTCTCAGAGGTATCACTGCCTCACTGTTTCATTATTTAAGTCTTTATTATGCTGCTGTATGGCTTTACTTGCGCAAAAGTTATCACTGTAAAGGAGCTGCTTTCCGACTCCAGATATGTATTCATTTTTGAAAGCTTTATATTAGGAGCTTCAGTGCAGTACCACATCTCATCTTACTCACCGAAGTAGCCCCAAAGTGTTGCTAACACAAGTCAAGTGAGTGGGTGAGAGTGTCTGCTGTTTTTTTCCTCTTGAGGGCAGAAAATTTGGGCTGATTTGGCAGGGCTAGGCTTCGAGCTACAAGAAATCTCAAGACCAGGTTCCGAATCTTGTTATTTTCTACTCTAAAGCTTTCCTCAGCTGAGCAGACAGTACTCAAGGATGGAGACACATTGATTTTGAATTCAAGAGTATTTAATTTTCAGGGAAAAGATTACTTGTGTTGTGCCCCCCCTTTTTTTTTTTGCAAAATCAGCTTATTTTGAAGGCTAATGCAAATATCCTAAATGTATGCTTGTGTATCTGTCCTACTTCTGCAACCTATTTTAAGCCTTAAGCAATTCTAAACAGTCTGAAATTCATCTCAGGTTATCAAAGAGAAAGAGCTGGAAACAAGAGAAAAAAGAATAGTCCACTAGCACCTGGTCTAATATTAATAACTTAAATTCCTTGTTTTATATATGTAATAACAAGCAGTTGTTCTGATCCTGTGACAATTCTGAAAAGAATCATTCCAATTTTAATATTTATCAGGATTTATGCAAATTCACATAATTTAAATGCAGTATGATGATTAAGACAGGATTTTCAATTTATTTGCCCAAGTATGTGAATCTCCCTTCTCTTCATGCAGAGTATCAGAACTACACAGTACTGTTCTTCTTAGATCACCACTTTTCCAGAAATAAAACACTTCAAGTACACTCAGTGACATTCAAGTCTTACCTGCAGTTTTGCATCAGTCTAAATGGTCAGTTGGTTTTAGCTGTAGTCTAACACCATTTTTTCCCCAACAACTTATTATTCATATAAATGAAGATGAAGAAAATAGAAATGATAGTATCCATGAATTTGTCAAGTCTGATAAATGTAGTGCCTGCATCTAAGCTAAGTGCCTCACTGCCACATGCCCCTGCATCAATTAACATTTAATATGACTTTTTACAACCTCACTTATCACCATTTTTCATTCCTTTGAAGCTAGCAAATGTTAGCTTTTCAAGTCTGTCAGTTTATGATTACTTCTAACAAACGCAATTTTAGCTGAATGCAAGAAGAGGTTAACACAAATGCAATGCTCCTACAGTATTTGTAAAAATAAAAGAAGAAATTCACAGTGAAAAAGACTATATGATCCCGCTGGCAGTTTTCTAACAAATAAATACATTTGATGAAAAACTAAACCAAAAGCTGCTGCGGAAACACATGGTGTCTTTATGTTTAAACATTATCTGGGCCTTCTGGGGGAAAATGGACTATCTCACTCTCCCATTTAAACTGCAACAGATCGAAATAGCAGCTCACTAAATTGCAAAATCATTTTTAAGACCTCTAATACATATTTACACCGCCCACAAGTCCATAACTATTAAGTGAAATTTTGACACCAAATCTACGGAAATAAACCAGTGACATCACCATGGGTTTATCAGGATTAGGAGAAGAGATTAGACGAAGGCTTGTAAACCTGAGTGGAGATAACCCCTCTCCTGGGAGGGTATGACCTCCCCGCTAACTGATCGCAGCACGAACAAAGTGTGAACGCAGATGGTGTTTCGTAACTGTTTACCTTGAAGTTTCTTCTAGAGGTTTATTGAAGTGCTGCTCTCAGTAGATTCACAACCTACCTACAAGGAGACACCTTCTCACCTAGAAACAAGCATGTGTAGAACAGGCCAGAGTCATCACAGCATCTCAGTAGATATCAATTTCTTTATTCNAACTGAGTGGTTAAATAACCCAAAAATATCCCATATTCCTACTGCTTTAAACGAGAGTTCTCAGAAGAGGAGAGCCAACATGGCACAGCTGTACGTCTTCCATGTACTCACAAAAGCTCAAACACAGGCTATAAGCAGAGTCCCTGTTTTCTCAGCTCGGTGCCTTAAAGTACCCATTCTTGCAACAAATTAAGATTCTCCATAAGGGACTGGATGCACACTCATTTACATCCATCTCTCCAGTCTTCAGAACAAATCACAGGTGGTCAAAAATCAGGCTCATGAGTTGACTCTAGTCTAGGAGGCTCCAAGCCACTGTACTTCCTTCCTTCCACTTTAATTTTGTATTTCAGCCAGATAAGGCCCTACAATGAGGGAAGGGAAACCACATGCAGCAAGTGACACCATGGAAAGCAGGGGACAGCCATAGCCCATAGCCTGGGACAGAGGCGTTGTAGGCACAGACATCCAAAACATGCTCGCACCCACTGCCCCACATCCTCCTGTCCAGCCAGGACACAGGGACAGGAAAGCTCAGCAATCAACTGCAGCAGCAAAGCGTGCCAGAGAAACTAACATTTATTTCCATGCAGTTCTGCTATTTAGTCTTTAAACAGCAAAAGAATCCTTCTTATGGAGAACTGATGCTTCCTCATAACTGGTGGCTTTCTAAAAGGAATGAGCATTCTTATAATTGTTCAATTCCTTTGATGTTACAGAAAGGCCACCTGCATCCATCTTTCTTTTGCCTTCCAATATCTTAGCAACTGTAGTGGTTTAGCCTTAGCTGGCAACAGAACCAGAGTTGCTCTCTCACTCCTCCCCCCTCCCTGGTGGAATGTGGAGGAGAATCAGAAGGAAAAGGCAAAACTTGTGGGTTGTGATAAAAACAGTTTAACAGAATGGCCAAGGGAGAAGAAAATAACAATAATACTGATAAAAAGAATACACAGCATGCAATGTTCCCACCACCCGATGCTCAGCTTGCTCCTGAGTAGCAAATGCTCTTACTTCAGCCAGCTCCCCACTTAAATACCAAGAATGACATCACATGGTATAGAATATCCCATCTGATTGGCTAGTTTGGGTCAGCCCAGCCAGCTTCTTGTGAAAATTAAGCCTCTCCCAGCTGAACCCAGGACAGCAACCTCTACCACCAACTGAAATTGCTGCATAGTGGAGAAAGCTGTAAAAGAGAGATTCCACCTCCATCCTCTTCCTAGGGATTTGCTTGACGAGATACGTCAATAGAGAGACCATACAAATCTCCAGGTAGCTGTTCTGCTGAAGTAAAGTGATCCCACTTAAGCAGCTGGTTCTGAACTATGAATAATTTTTTGCTCTCCCTCAAGTTGTTCACCATGCTTCCCCCTGGTGAGCTCACTGCAGGTTGGCTGCCAGCAGCACAGATGACGACTAACACATGCAAGAGACTGCCTAGGAGGTGATCAAGCCCCAAGGGACATATTCAACTGTGGAGCAACATTCCTGGAGAGTTGGCTGCCAGTTAAAGGATTCATTTAATCTTCAAAAACAATGTCCAAATAAACAAGACCTCTCTAAACTCTCTCTTTTCTTCTGCTTGCCTTGGGGCACTTTGGCTGTCTGGAGGTGTCCCCTCAGATTTCCATTAAAATCTAAGGTGACAAAGATATTTAACGATATTAACAACTGGAAATTCAGTGAGATACTCAGAGATGTCCAAATTAAAATTAGAAGAGCACTATAGTGCTCTTGAACCTTTTTTCCTTTCCAGCTGCAGTCTACGTTAATTGAAATTCCTGTTTTAAAGACAGCAACAGGAAGAAAGGTAGAGGAGAATGCTTTGATCTATAAAAACATTGAAAGGAACACGTTATAGTGTCAGGAGGAAGAAAAAAAGAGGAAGGAGACCTAGGAGAACTAAGGATAAATCAAGCATAATACAGAATTAAAAAAAGATTTAAATGTCAGAAAATTGGTGAAGGGAAGCTTCAAGAATAACTTCATGTAACTCCTTTTAATCTCAAAATTTCAACACTTATGAAAAAATCTGAAGCATCAAAACAGCCATTGAGACAATAAATAAATTCCTATGCTTGAAAAGAGTGGCAGGCTGGTAGTGCCAGGCAGAGTTTATCATACACAGCGTTTTTCTGGGGAAGATGTGCACTTTCAGCAATTAAGTTATTCTAAACTTGTGTAACTCCACCCAGAACACTCAGCTCCCACTTAAAAAATACAACTCCTGTCTGCATTCTCCCCAAATATAGACATTTTGCAACTTAAAAACAAATAGATAAATAAAAACAGGTATGACCCTCTGGACAAGAAATATTTCCATTAATAGAAATGTCTTCCCATTATTTACAATTTCTTCTTCTCAGTGTAGTGGCATCAGCTCTTATTTATAGTGATGTTTTCACCAGGCAGAACTTGGTCTTATTCATCCATGAAAACCCCGGCGTTCTCATGAAAACAGATTCATCTAAGCACACATTAATACAAATCACTTACGAAGCATCTGGCAAGATGTAGAGCTCGGAAGCTCTACTACTCTTCTAAGCTTCAAAAGCTGGGAAAAAGATATTGCAGCAAAAGCCATAATATTATGAAAACTAACTTTAGGAAAATAAATACAGACTTTTAGCAGAGGCAGCGAACCAACTGTTCCAAAAGGACTGTATTCATTCTTCAGAAATAATGTTCACAGATTAGCCAAAACAACAACAAAAATTTGTTCAGAACTCTAACCAAAAATCTACAGAAGTCAATTCAAAGCTTTTCAAGGGCCGAAGATCTGATCCTTTTTGTCTGATGACCCAAATCCCACACAAAGCAGGTAAGACTACTTTGCTGGCAAGGGACAACACAAAACAGAAATCCTCGCCAGGGTATAAAAAGGTGCTATAAGCCAGGAATAAACATGTCAGTGTTTTTCTCTTCATCTACCTTTGTACCGATTTCCTGACATAGCTTGAACGGAGCACAGGCACGAAGTCAGCCTCTATCTGTTCTCGTGGGCAAGGAAGCAAACCGAGGATTGCTTAGTGACCCCGAGACCTCCCACAGATGCTGGGCTGGCTCCAGAGAAGCAAAGAACCCTCCCAAAAACTCTCGAATACAAATATACTGCTTGTTCCCAGACTGTCGTACACCAAAGGGTACCAAGTTACTGCGTTTTCTTAACTGGGTAGAATCCCTTCTCTTTCGTATCAGGGGAAAGATCTTCTCACATTTCTCCACGTTGCCCGATCCGTTTGGGTGAACAGCACATGTATACCGGCAGGGCATTGCACAGCTTGGTAGCAGCTCCCAGACCAGAAAATAGACTCATGTGCAAAACTAAAAGTCACCGGAAACTTTCTTACCCTACAAAAAAAAAATCTCTTCAGTCTGCCTCTGCAACATAAAACATCATGACATGCTCTTCCCTTGGCTGTGTCAGAGCTAAGGGCGGGGATTTGTGTCAGCCCTGATTTTGTGGGAGCTGTTGAGGAAGGGAACATTTGTCTAAATAGGATAAGTGACAGAAGACTGGGACACAAGCCACCGGTCGGGCAACCTAGGGCTGGGGCAGGTGAGACGAGATCAGCCCCAGGCAAGGTCTTGGCAGGAGGAAAACGTATTTGTCTTTGGTTTATGGTTTAATTGCAGCACTTCTTGTAAAAGCACCAGCATAACCATATGCAAGGAAGGGGCAGCTTTGCTTTGCAAAAAAAAATACTAGTTGAGAAAGTCAGCTACCTAAAAATTCCAAAACAGTTAACACAACATTTTCACAATTAACACACACTTTATTTAATACATTCTCAATTCATTAAAAAAATATCCCCCACACTTCCCAAACTATAAATTATATTTTGCTGAAGTGTTGGGCTCTGCTGTTCGAATCACTCAGCCAGCCCTCAGGTTTGGTTTGTAGATGAATTCCCACACTGGACAGATGTTACCAGCTCAGAGCCCTCAGAAACATGAAGCTCTCCAACGCAGCTATTCCCATTATTAAAATTCTCCTTAAGGAAACAAGAGACCGAACAAAAGGCTTACTCGAGGATGCTTAAAAGTTCATGCATATGCTGTTGGAGCTATCAAAAGGTGCAATAAACAACTTCCAGTAGGAATGCACCCATCTGTTTGATGCTGTCTTGCAGACAGTTAGTCTAATTAAGCCTCCTAGGCAGGGCACAGTTCCCCAGTGAGGTCTGAACTCTGTTCTAAATTTAGAATTATCTCAAAATCTTTGAGCCTTTGATTGATGTCCCAGTTACTTTGCAACCATTCAAGGGATTCCTCTGCTTGCCTTAATTGTAGTTAGATGACTAATTACTGCATAGTCCAAACCAATTTAACATTCTGTTGTTAGCAGAGAAGACAGTTAGTACTCACTATTTCTCAAATGCAACAGCACTTCAGGCGTGGTCACCACGAGCCTGAGAGGGGGGTACACATGTGTATTCATATTACCTGTTCCTTAATGGAAAACAATTCTGAATTTCTGCACACAAGTCCCAAATAAGAAAAAACACTTGATTGTATGCAGATCTTTGCATGGGTTTATAGCTAATAGAAGATGTGTTACTGGGGCATGTCAGCCTGGACCATTGGGCAGCCATGGCAGTCAGGCACATCATGGGGAACACCATGGCACTAAGTAGGTAAAGATCAGCAGCAGTAGTAGTAGTTGTGTGGTTTTTTTTATCCCCAAGGGATTAACTGCTCAGAAGTTCAAGGGAAAAGTGTTGCATTTATGAAGCTTCTGGCCTTTGTTTAATGATTTCTGATCCAAGCATCCTGAACAGACATAATATATCCAGTTCTCCTGAATATACCCTCATAAATTTAATATGCTCTCTCTAATACACTCATTTAAATGAGCATCCACCCAAAATATATATCCTTCACAATTTAACTCCAGAAAGTAAACTCTTCTTAGACTAGGTCCAGAATTGCCTCTGAAGTACAAACATCGTGTTCAACATGCCAGAAGTCAACTCACCACTGGTATGAATCCCTGAAGTCTGTGGAGCTGTATGCACTTGGGCCAAACACTGAATTTGTCTCTATATCTACACATAGTTCACAAGTTCAACAAGGTCCACACCACACTGGCATTTTTTTATGCCATTGAGCTCCATTTCATGTGTTTCAGTTAAATACACATAATTTATTTAAACAAACCTGCATGAAGAAAATTAAACTCAATCTATTATAAAATAAACAGGAGCACAAAGGCATTTTTCTTCCTGGCTTTGTGTTAAAACGGGCAGTTGGTGAACTAGTTCAAAGGAAGCAGGCAAAAAAAACTGATAAAAGGACAAATACATTGAATTCTTTCGGGATGAATCACAGAATGTTTGGGTTGGAAGGGTCCTCTGTGGGTCATCTAGTCCAACCCCCCTGCCAAAGCAGGGTCACCTACAGCAGCTACAGAATCCGTGCAGGTTTCCAGCACCACCCTCATTCTTCCCACCGAAGGTTTCTGGTAGCTTTATGCTGGCTTAGGAGGCTCAGAGCTGCAATTTCCTGTGGGCAGGCACCAGGGTAAGCACTACGCTTAGGTGTAAAGACCCCATACGTGTGTAACCTTGGCAATTTATAAGGTGTTTATTAGAACTACAGGTATCATGGTCAAGTGTTCTGGTTTTAATTAAACCAATTCACAAAAAAAATTCATCTTTTTGTTTACAACTATTTCGCATCCGACAAGTTCTCCATTAGGATCTACTGAGAAACTCGAGATGCAAAAAAAATTTATGTAAGTGATAAACTTTTTATACCTGAAGTAACATGGACAAATCTCAACTTCAGAGCTTCACACAGTTAACGTTTTCAGTACCAACATTAAAAAAGATAAAGCCAATATCTTCCCCTATAAAGAATTCAAATGATTGTGTTCAAGTGTCAAACACCACAACAGTATTTTCATGGACTAAGCATTAATTTATCAGCTTATCTTTAATAAAATCCATGAATCCTGCAACTGCAGAAATTCTCAGAGCCAGAAAAATTTTCTGCTGATCAGAATTTGTTTTCATTCTGCTCTGGCCCTCAAAACAAAAGGTTTGAAAGGGAACAACTCTTTCCCTTTAGTCTGCTGGGGAGTAGACAGCATTCGCTGGGTCCAGGACCAGGCTCTCCAGCTTGACCTGTTAATTCCCTTCTACAACTATAGCCAGATGCACCAGACAGCCCCCAAACACCTCAGAAGAACACGTCTTAAAAAGTAGTATTTATTTTACATTTTTAGTAATTCTTCTTGTAAATGACCCATTACCTGTCAAACAGTGTCTTTCTGATTCCCATACAGAACAGAATATTAGGAAATTTGGCTAAAACTAAAGTCATATCACTTAACTCAGATGGCTAGTAAAGCAATTTACTTCCAGAAGAAAAAAATCTTTCATTAACAAATTTCCATCTCAGAAGAGATCAGCAGCTTCACAGAAAAATGAAGAAAATCACTGTTTCATGAGACTAAATCATGTTACGAGAGAAAAAAATATTTTCCATTATTAGTTGTCATATAAATAAGGAATGTACAATTATTTCTCACAGCTCTCTGCATGCTCTGAAATATTTTTTTGTCAGAAGTATAATTGAAATGACTCCCCCTGACACTTGAGCTTCATTAAATATGAATTCATAGCTTTTACTAAAGGATAGCTGAAAATATTAGACACTTTGCAGGCTATCATTAGGCATCCAGGAAGATGTTGCTATTACAGACAAGGATAGCGGTGAGCTGCAGAGACATGAACAATGAAGACATACGTCATCCTACCCAGCCAGGTAGTTGTGGATAACAAGATTATTTCACAATAGTTGACCTAAATTAAAGATAAAGGATTAAAAAGCTATCACTGGGTATTGGTATCCTCTAACTCATTCCCCCTTGAAGCTGTTCTGAAATATTGACTTTGTAAGGACTTCATCGTCACTTTTTCAAACTAAACTGATTGGATTTGAGCCCACATAAATAAAGCAGAGAATAGCGTCCCAGACATCCCCAGGCAAATATCAATTGTTCCTTTGAAAGGCAAAGCAGGACCACGGTTATTATACCTGTTCAGAGACAGGCAGCTGAGCCACAACGTTTCACACAGAGAACTAGAAGATTAATATGCATTGCTGCCCAATTTTATGGTTTTTTTGCCAGACTTCCATTGTAAATTGGAGAGCAAGTTTACATACCATGAAGCATAGGCATACAGGCAAGCTCTGCTGCCAAGAAGAGGACAAGAAGAGCTCAGCGTTGCACAAGGGAGCCCACGGGTGCCCATGGTGGGGCTGAGCTCACAAGAAGGGAGCTGAAGGAAGCAGTAGCTTGGGCTGGCCCACCCTACCTTGAGTTGGCCTGGATGGTGTTTGTGGGAGACCAGAAGGGTAAGAACATTGTGCAGATCACAGGAGCAAAGGTATCAGCCCTTCCACATCCATGCCAGAGGCAAGCCACTGGTTACAGCAACCCAGTTAAAGCAAAGGTTTCAGCAGGTCATGCCAAAAGCTGAGTACTCAAACCAAAGGGGTTGGGTCTCAGGGCTCCGGGAGAACTTCAGTTCCCATCAGGTTTCTTGGATCCACTTTTGAAGGGGAAGACTCTCAACATAAAACAGCTCACAGCCTGTCCTGGCTACAGGGTTTCATTGCCTTTTTATTCACTTGTTTTTTTACTTTCTACTTACAAAGGGACCAGTAGAAATTCTTGGACAGAAAGCTGAGAAATGGTATGAGGGGAACACTGAGCTTTCCCTGCTTTCAGACAGAGCATTACTGGACAAAGAGACATGAACTGCTCCAGCAAAGCAGCTTCTCCTGCAGGAACACACCAAGAGATGAGGCGTCTCCATCCAGGGATAGTACATGGATTAAAGACAAAATCCCCAAGGTGCCCAGCAGACCACGAGCTCTGTGCAGACTGGTGGGCTCTGTGTGCCTGTGCTGATCAGACATAAACCAGAGCATCCGTAAGGCAAGAGCCACTAGATAGCAAGCAAGGAGAAACTCGAACAGAACGGCAATAAACTGCCAGTACCCAAAAGCCGACAGTTCCGGTTTCGCCCTGTAGCAGAAAATTCAAGAAGAAACAAATTAACAAGAACTGGCTTGCTGCTATAATATTCATTTGTGCGTGGAAGCATGTCTGTAACATTAAACCCAGACCCCAAAACACAGGTGACACTGGAGATCTGACAGAGCCACAGGTCTGGCTGCACACCATGGACCTGGTCCATTGCCAAGGTCTGCATTCATCAGTGCATACCCAGCAGTTCCACATGGAGGAGAAGACAAGAAACACAGGAATTTCCATTCCTTGGTTCATTGTGGGCCAGTTCAACAGAAGCAGCTCTGTTCCCTAACCTGCTAATTAGCTGAGAAATCAAAGGAGCCATCAAACTCCTTTTTAATTGCAGCAGAGCAATTTTTTTTAAACAAGCTGGATCTAATTTTAGCAAGAGGGTTTCATTATATTGAGTAAAGGAAAGTCGGAAGCTTCCCCATCGCTATAGCTTTGATCAGACAAGTGCCCAAAAAGGAAGAAACAACAGCAGCACACCTCACATTAATTCCTCTTTTACCAGGAGATAACAAGGACGCTTTGCTATCAAATGTCAAGGGGAAGGTATAGTCATGGCCAAAGACCACCGAAGCACCCTATTGAGTTAATGGCTGCTTTAACATTTCAATGAGAAACATTTACCCTTTTGTGATAGCAAAAGGCAGTCAGAGATAGGTTTGTGGTACAAAAATTGCAATCTGAACTGCTTTGGGGATTTTAAATATCTTATGTTCGTGAGCATTCGATTCGTTTGTTGCAAAATGTGTTCACATAGGGCCTGTTACACACTTTAGGTGTAGTGTGAATTTCAAATGTCCTCACAAGTTTAATGATACAGACTCAAGCTTCCTCTCAAGGTCACGATTTGACTGTATGAAACCGCATTGGAAACCTACATAAGGATAAAGTAATACAGTAGTCCACCTCTACCCCAAAAATGAATTTATTAATCTAGATTACAAAAAACAAAAAGTTAGAGTAATAACTACAAGATCATACAGCTGCAAGATTTTAATTATTTGTATTCACATAAGTTGTACTGGCAGAAGTTTTCAAGGGAGTTTAAAGGAAATTGGCTTTAAAGTTTCTTTAAGATTCAGGATCTTTTGGAAGGCTACCAATCATTAATATCAGTAACTTGCTGGCCAGAAATAGTCTGGAAATAAATATGCGGTGTGCCCAGAAGAACTGAAGTCAGATAAAGACCTGCTTCTCACACTATTGCTTCTAGCCTCCTACTCAAGAAAGAGCTCTGCTTCAGGGTTAATTACTAGCCAGAAGATATGAGCATCTTCAGTGTTTGATGCACAGTGCACTTACTGCACAGGTGTTCCATGGGCTATCATATCAAAGGTTAAAAACAAAACAAAAAAATCAGTTGTCCGGTGAACCTGGAGGTCACCCACCAGAGGACCTGCTAGCCGTAAAGCATTAGGTACAGCTCCTTAGCTGAGACCTTTCTAAATCTGTGCGCCATAAAAACATGTCATGAAAATACAACATTTTGCCTCTTACAAGTATATTTTGTTCTGAAATTATAGTGGCTTTAGCAGGAAGAGGTATTAATATGAAAAAATGCAACCTGCTCTGGTTTTAAGGTCAGGATCAAAGTGGTCACATCGTTCCAGGTCATCGCTCGACTTCCACTGTCAGCTCCTGCTCAGCCACGAAGGGCAAGATACCATCAAAAAACAGACTGATTAAGAGAATATTAATAATCCAGCCACATCATCTTGGCCATGAATAAATTACAACATGAATTAAAACATACAGTAACTGTTGAATAGAGGATGTCTGCAAACTATTCGTCTGCTGTGAAAATGGGACGCAATATTGCACAACAGAAGGGCATTTTAAATCCCTTGGCAATGCTTCCTGATCCTGTCCTTGAACTAAATCAGCACTCTAGATAGCTGTGCAACATTATGCATGTGTCCGCATAAACACATTCTTCACCAAAAGTGGACCTCTACACAAAACAAATTTCTGCTGCTGCAAGGAGTTCAGGGTCAACAGACCTTTGCTCATATATAGGCAGTGACCTGACAGTCCAAAGGCTGATATTTGATGTCCTGAGAAGAGTTCCATGAATACAACATCTCCTGCACAAGACAGCATCAGATATGTACAACAATTCAGGTCTGGTTTCTGTACCAACACAAGTTCCACAGTCTCAGAAAAAAACCACACAACCACTCTGGAAAAATATTACACACACTCACCACCTAATTGAGGAGAAAAGCTACTTTCAACACAAAAAATATAAGTGATGCTTATTTTAATATGACAGGGGACAGAAATAGCTGTTTACAGCAAACAGATTCCATAACCTGTTTGCTTCGCTAAGCAGGTGCCTGTACCCCATCATGCTGGGCAGGGGAAGTGCAGATTCCCTACATGCAGGGCACAGGTTCGCTCTGCTTGCGTGATGCCGGGTCTTGTCAGGGAGGTCTCACAGCTCCATCACAGCACCAGTCCTATCCAACCAAGAGCTCAAGCTGAGCGCTGCCAGCTGGAAACGCCGCGGGCAGCATTGCTGGAGCACCCCAGCAGCTGCACACACAGCAAGGCTGCGTCCGGCTATGAAGCCATACTAAAGCAGGTAGCTTGTTTCTACTCCAAGGCAGCCTTCTCACATGTGTTTTCGTTTACAATGAAATAAAAAAAGGTAACTAAATTCAGATGGGTTTTGCCATAAACACTTTCATGCACATCAAAAAGCATCTCTCCATCAAGTACTAGACATACACTTCTCATTATAAAAATCATCTACATTTGAAAAGAGTTTTTAAAAAAATGTTACAGCAATCTGGTATTCAGAGCCAGTCCTAGGAGTAACCCCAACCTAATCAATGTGTGACAGCAGAATATGAAGAGTCAACGAGCAGCAGCAAAGGCTGAAGAGCAGGGCAGACTTCAGAGGGAGGTTACTAGAAGACAGGTTCCCAGTTACACAGTGGGGAAAGAAGTCCTTGTAACAGGAGATAAACACAAGAGCAAAATGGACCACAGAAGAAAATCCTCCCTCAAACAAAAATATAAAACAAAGTCATCTAAATGAGAAAGAGCATGTCCTAAAGAGCAACAAGAAAGTGCTGTGAAGTGCCTGCCCACTTAAAGCATTGCCCCCCAGGAAGGTCTGGGAGAAGATGCTGATAGTTCTCTCCATCCAGAAAGGTCAGCCTGCTCTGCTAGGCATCTCCAGCACAGAAATCATCTTCACTAAGTGGCAGCAACTTGGTTTTTTGGCATTTTATTCTGACCTGATCCTTGCTAGTGGTGCCTTAAGGGGGATAAAACTTTCTCTGGGTAGATATAACTCCTCCTTTAGGGTCAGGCTGTCCAGTTCCCAGGCTGAGCCTGCAGCATGGGGGATGTTCTCCAAGGCAGGTCATGTGTAGAGCAGACAGTTACGTGCAGCCAACCAGCCTACTCCGACATTTAGACCCCTACACTTGGTAGTAGGTCAAGTGTATTGCATGTGAGGGAACTGCTGCAAACTCAATTCTTGAGCCCTCGGATTCTTAGTCCCCCTATCCCAAGTACAGCTTTGAAATAATTTCCAATTTCAAGCCCAAACACAACCCAATATTTGGTAAGAAGCCGAGAGGAGCAACAGATGAGAACAGCACATTTAGATCTCAGATTAAATTCCGTATTGCAGATTAAAATCTATATTGCAGCCATTTTCATAAAATGTTTTAAATACTTTTCTCTGACAAAACACTGGCATAAAATCCATTAGTTTAAAATAAAAAAAGAAATTTATCAGCTAAAAAAATTATTAACTAATGCAGCTGCCTTAAGTCTCACTTTAAAAAAAGTATCTAGAAGGCATTTTGCTCAAAAAGTTGATGTCCATGAGCCTGAACTCACTTGGATGGAGACCCAGCATGGCTAGAAAGAAGGGATATCACATTGCTCCTTCTTTGCACTACACAAGACTCCTACCTGTGACCCTTCTTCAGCGCGTGCAGAACGAAAGCAGGAACTCCCCCACCACAGACGACGGGTCTAAACAACTAATCCGAAAGTCAGACATCTCCACTATTAGCAGGCCAAGCTCCCTTGCTGAAATAACTCCTCCTTCCCTGGCACCTTCCAAAGTACAGAGTAAAATGTGAGTTTTGGCACGGAGGGAAGGTGGTTCTACTGGTGCCACCTCTGACGCAGCATAGATCCACTTCCAAGCCTTCCTGGGCAGGAGCTTAATTTCGTTTTCGTGAGGAACTGATAGAGACTTCAAAGGCCTTGCAGCCTAGCTACAGTACTTCAGATCATAATATTTACTATAGCACCCTACGTTTCAGGTTTGCAACCATTCTTCAGGAAATACTGTTCTGTTCAGAAGAGGAACAGGTGAAACTGCAGCACGTTCTACTTTCCCAGAGTTTGCCTCTCAGTCTGCAAAGGGCTTTGGAATTCTCTAGACACCTTCCACATTGTTGAAGAGCAAACAATTAAAAACAAAGTTATGTCCTTTTGGTTTAATGCATTTTAAGGATGGAGTCCGAGAACAAGCACTCAACGCCCTGCCTTTGTATTTGCAGCTGGAAGGCACCATATCCAGCGTTAACTGGTTTAAACTCAGAACAGGTATAGACAAGGCAGGAAGAACTGAGAGCACTACAATGTTTGGGGTTTTTTTAGTATCTATCAGAACTTTATTTCAGCAATTCATCAGTATCCATGCCTTGTGCCTGTGTGCAGAAAGTGTGTTTATGAGAATGAGATGAGTTTCCATCTGGGATGTCTGTCTTGACTTGATTTAGAAGAACAGATTTAATAACCAGTTATCAAACTCTTTCTCTATTCTGCTTTTAATGTAGCATGGACAGACATTTAAGAGTCCTGTTGATAAATTAGATGCAAGATAGAACTGGGTTTCTTTTCCAGACTACTTTTCAAATATCTTGTAAATATTGATAGACAAAATAAAGATAATTTATGAAGACATAAAAGAAATTCACCCTTCCTGTAAAATTTGATTAGATGTATTGATTACATAATAAAAGCCTGTAGTTTGGTTTTAATAAGCTACAAATGATGTGTCCGAAATGAGGAGCATCCTCTTTAAAGTTGCTGGGAAAGATGCAACATCCTCCCTTTCTGAAGTCCCTGTAACCTCACTCAAGCCAATAGGATTGATAAGTAAAATCAAAGTCAGACCTTTAATATACTTTGTTTTTCTAGTGATTAATGGTATTCGAAGAACTCTCACCAGCTACAGTCAGCTTTAGGTCATGCCCCAAGCTGAGCTCAAGGATAAATCTATACTGGTGATTAAATAGAGAAGCATTACCTGGATTTCTAACACTTGCAACAAATTGTCCACACAAAAAAAATAATCCATGGACTTGGACGTATTTGCAGAACATATTAAAAGCTAACACTGACTTTCAAATGAGCTCAAGAAAAATCTTTTGGTGTTCTTAGACATTTTAAAAAGAGAAAAAGTTGTATTTCCTGGATAACTTCTTCACAGTGATTACGCATTCATCTCAAGCGGCATTTTAGATACAGGTACACTTAGGTTAGAAGATAAAGCGGACTTGTGCTTGTACTGTGAGCACATCTGCAGCATCCCAGCAAAAAACTCCACCTTGGATCAGCCTGGGGTCCATTGAGAGTGAATATCCAGCACATGATTTTTCATGAAACAGTACAAGCTAGCAATGTAAAAAAAAAAGTAGATGTAGAGACTGTGATAAGACCAGAATAGCAGGGAAGTCACCTGCAAGTGACAAATTGTTTATAGCCCTGCAACCTTGTCTGCTCAATGTTCTTTGGTTAGCATGCAATTAGAATAACTCTGGGCACACGTAATGAAAACAAAGAAATTTTCACATCAGCAACACTGCTGTACAGCAATTGCTGGCAGGTACATTTCCCCAAACAAGCAATTTGGAGTCATAGACACTAATTAGCATTCTAGCAAGAACAGAACTAGGAAACAGTAAGCAAGGCTTGGGAGGGCAGATTGCGCAAGTACGGTAAGGAGATAAAGTATCTGGTAGGAATCTCCACAGTTGTTATGCTAACACTTCGAAAACGGGAGATCTTAAACAAAGCGGAAATCTGACAGGGATGAAACAGCATGTTGGGAGAAGAGCTAGCAGTAGAGAAACAAGGAAATCGGCATTCTGGAAAGAATAAGGACAAAAAGAGACATTTGAATACTGAAATCTAAAACTTTTATACCACTTCATGAAACAAAACAGAACAGTTAAGATATTCTGGCTTTAGGCTAAGTCTATAACAAACTGAATTTACCTTGGACTAATGAAGCTGGTCTGATCAATTAGTCTGCTGTCTAACAGCGAAGCCCTTTGAGACAGATTATCCCATTAGCTGCTGGCACATTACCTGGTTAACCAGCCCTGCTGTCCCTTCCTGCTTCGCCATGCATTCTATGGTTTGGGGATTGTGTGATCCTTGCATATAAAATATTTAAGACATGCAAGATTTAAGCATCACTTGTAAGTGCTTTGCAATATTGATATCAATCATGTTAGATGCTAGAATATTCTGTAACTGGCTCAGAAAAAAGAGAGGTGCTTACTATTAGAGCATGGGTACAATTTAATAGAGCTCACCAAAGGCTTGTCCACAGCCTGAAGGGACACAGGAACAAAATGCACAGCAAGAGCTGTTACTTAACTACATTTTTATTACTTTTTAATCACTTTTTTAGTGGCATAAGCAATCAAAAATTTTATTTGCAGACTGCTTAAGCTGGATTTCTCATAGTCTTACTCAGGAGTAATAAGGTGGACTTTAATGGCAGAGAGCATCAATCATTGCCGCATCCTGACTCTGACATCGCACTGAATGGAAGAACTGACAAAATGTAAATCTTTTCTTCAGAAATGTCAACCTTTGCATTTTGTTTCCCCTCAGACTTTTCTGGTATTAAAAAGCTGACTCTGCCTGAGCGGAAGCAAACGGCACGAAGACACCTTCATTCACAGGAGCTTGAAGGGTTGTCAGTGGTGGGAAGTGAAATAATCAGGAAGAGCAGAAAAACCACCATGTGGCAAGTCCCTGCTGCAAGGCAATAGAAAGCCCCTGTAACAGAAGACTGGAACCTCAGAAAGAAAACTGTCAGGTTGAGAAATGCTTTGACAAAGATAATTCACAAATAAAAGGTAGAATGTCTGGGGAGAGGCAGCATTGGAAAGGAAAAATAAAAACAATTTATACATTGCAGAGGCTTCAGTAAGCACTCAAAGCATGCAGTAGTCTAGACAAAGTTTCAAAACAGCTGCTGGAATGATCATGCACAACCTAGCAAAATTGTGCTAAAATTAACAGACTTCAAATACCAGATCTGAATCCGCTTTACCTCGCTCCAACCTCTTTCACATCTATAAGCTGCCTCTTCAGAGAAAAAAAACACGCTCCAAAAAGAGGAATTAGACTGCTCTCACTTTTGTAAAGTTTCCCCCAAGAGCAAGAAATTAATTTCTTTGTAACTTTAAACTTGAGTGCAGCGTCTGTGTTGCAGTGCAGATACCACAGACCCGAAAGCAGCTCCGAATAAGGAATTCAGGGCTTGATCCCACACCCTGGTTAAGTCCAGGAAGACACCCACAAATAATATTTCTTACTTCACACACCTTTCTGGGGTCACCAGCATTTGTCAACATCAGCTACATACTTCAGAAGGAACAACTTTGAAAGATGGAGAGTGGCTCAGCAATCACATCTGTCAGCTCCCTCAGCATTCATGGGTGCATTCCACTGAGGCCCATGGTTTTGTGGGTGTCCAGATCGCTTAAATGATGTCTCACACAATCCTCCTTGACCAAGGGAAGGTTATCCTTTCACCAGGCTTCCACTCTTACCTCCAGGGCCTGGAACTCCTGAGGGGCAGTGTTAGCACTAAAGACTAAAGCCAATAAGGCATTCAGTAACTCCGCTTTCTCTGTATCCTCTGTCACAAGGCCACCCACCTCGTTCAGCAGCAGCCCCACATTTTCCCTGGTCTTCCATTTGCTGCCAATGTACTTGAAGCCAAGTCCCCAAGGACTACCCATACGCTCCTCCGCGCTTCATCCAGAGCTGCACGTAACCAGCTCTTCCTCACAGTCCAGCATCAACAGTTTGGACAGCCATGGAAATCACCATGTCAAGATCCGAAGGGGCTATTTCAGGGTCCCATCAGTTCACGTCCCACATCTCCAAAACCCCTTCCCAACAATAACCCAGAGCATCTGAAGCCATTCACAGTAAATGAGGTCTTACCTAGCCAAATTATCCAGAATTTATTCAAAGATAAATCTTATTATCCTTCCGCTTCCCACGTTTATTCACATTGGTAGTAAAATCTCCCATAGGCTTTGGAGACCTCTTATAACATATTACACATGTGGAGAACCTCTTAAGAACAATTTGAGCTACACCTGAACAAGACAGCTCAGTTTTGCTCTAAATAACTCCTTATTATCCAAGGCATGGAATTACAAATTTCTGTTCAATTGCATGGTTTACCACACACTCCCCAGAAGTTCGGGAGCTGCTCTCCAGCTTTCTGTTGAAGAGAAAAATGGTTTTATTTATTTTGATTAATAAAGACTTGCTCAGATAATGGCATTTCTAGCATTTGCAGATTTGAAAACACTGTAAATCCCCAAAGCTTCCCTGCTTGACATCTTTTAAATCTCAGGCAGATGTGAAGTCACTTTAAATCTCACAGAAAGCGATTCGCCATAAATCCCAGCACAGCCAGGATGCGTTAAACACTTTTTGGCTGATAAGAATACCTCGTGAACACACAGCTATCGTAACAGGTCCAGCACACCCATTCTGCTCACATCTGCTGTAGACCTCCTAGGAGGGGCTGGCTCCAGCAAAAGAGTGGAGCGCTCCTAAAGCATTGCAGAAAGGAAAACCATCATTTTCTGAAAGTATAATTTTTTCTGCCCCACTAAACTTTTTAATGTTCTCAGCAGTGCTGATTTATTAGGATTGCTTTGGGAGATGGCACTCACAAGCATCTTTTGCTGTAAAATCCCGATGATACAGAATAACTTTTACATCTCTCGAACTGTCCACTGTGAAAGATTTTTCTCATTAGGATGAAGGTGTATAGGGATTTTTCAGTGTAATATGGAATGATAACCCCTCTAAGAGCATACCTGGGCTTGGTTAGGAGCCCACAAATGATGAAGCACTCCTGGATGGACAAGTTACACTTCCAGGAGCAGATATTTCTCTGTTTAAATTAAGTAAGGACTAGTGAAGAAATCCTGCCACCAGCAACTCACTGGGTAAAGCTCACCATTTTTATTTTTTCTCTTGAACTGGCATCTGTAATATCCAGCAAGGAAGCAATAAAGGCACAGAAAACTAATTAGCAGATCTCACACACAAACAGTACTTGCCATATCACACCTTGGACTTTCAAGGCAGAAGTGCTTACAGGCACCAGCAACAACTTCCACCAGAGCACAGACGCAGCACAGGAACAAACACCGCGCTCCCCCATCCCCTGCCCTGGCACCTGCCTGGAGGCAATCCTACAATTGCTTTCTCGGGGAGCACACACACACAACAGGAAAGCCCGGATGGGCACATGGCACCAGCAGGGAGAACATCCCCCTTCCCACCCTCCCTAATAGTCCCCTGTCCCAGCACACACAGGGCTTGTTCTGTATATTCAGCGATGAAGGAGCAGCTATACCTTCTAAAACTTGAAAAATTTTTACTTATATTTAACTTTTACATAAAAAGCCACAAAACCTGCTGGTTTTCCATTAATAAAACACACAGAAAAAGCCAGGACATTTTCTCATCCAATACTGCTAAAAAGTATTTTTTTGTATCTGTTACAGGTCTTGTGTGTGAATGACAACAGAACATATTTTCTGTCTTCAAAGCCCTTCCAGCAGCATTAAGCAGCTCCTTTGACAAACAAAGGTTCCACCAGGCGCCCGTCCATGGGGGAGTGCACATCTGGAGTTCCACAGGCTTGCAGCTGGCACGGACGCTGCTGACTCCAGCTTACCCGCATCAGGCTGCGCACCGCTCACCCCAGGGCACTCGAGCAACTCTGAAGTACCCAGGAAAGTAATAAACACGTTATTACCTGGGGAAGAAAACGCTGCCTCTTGAATACCTTCATCTGTAAGCAAAAGGGGGTTGAAATCTGAGTGCTGTTTTCTGCACTGAAGTCATAATTTCAGATACTGGTGCCTGTGCGTTCACTTTAGATACTGGAGCTGTTGACACTCCTGTATTTCAATTATTTCAATTTCAAAAAATTCAATTTCAATTATAACTTGTTTACTCAGAATAAAACAGAGATGTGGATATACCGCACTTTGACCAAGCTGACAGTTTGTTACTAAAAATTGTTCTACTCATAAGGTTTTTTTTTTTCCTCAAGTGCTTTATTTTAGTTTTAAAATAACTTTCCCCTGCCCAAGATCTTTTTAGTTTCAGTTTTTGATTACTCTTTTTGACTGCCAAGAGATACTGTAACTCTAATCATGTTGCAGATGAATTTAGTCTCCATTGGGAATGGCAGCTCATCTGTGGGATTTATTTTTTTAACTTTTAAGGAAGGTTTTATGAACCTTTGAAAGAATATATTTAGCCACACTTTTTTAAAGTTATTTTCCTTAAAGTGACTGAGTCATCTACAACCAATTGAGTGGAAACATTTCTATTATTATTAAACATGGATAACAACAGCGAATAAGAAAGGAAGATTTACTTGGAAATAGCCAGAGAGACTGTGGCACAACTGTCTATAACCGAATGCTGCTTTAACAGCTTGAGGTCCGTTTCCATTATTGTTCTTTTATTGTTCTTCAACTGAAAGTTAAGTTGTGCTCTGCTTCAGCCGATAAACTCCAATTCGGGAATCAGAGTCACAATTTGGCACAGCCGAGCCCGAGCCTTGGCACATCGTGGAGCTGCCATGGATGATGAGAAAAATTTCTGCTCCTTTTCAAGGGCATCGGAGCAACCTCAGGGGAGAGGTCTGGAAGTCAATAGCGCTCGGCAGCCCTGCCTGAGTGGAGTTAAGAGAGGAGTTAAGGCTGAGTACAAAAGCTGCGTTCAAAAGCCACACGCAGAAGCTAATGGCATCAAGAGCAGAGTGCCTGCTAGCTAGGAGTCTCCTTTTGTGTGAAGACTGAACAAAATCAATCCATTTCAATTATTCTTTATGTTGCCTTGAGTGCAGGAATGTAGGCTAAATTTCTCATTTTGGCACTGGGGTTACACATTCAATAAGACTGTAAAGTACTGCTTCACAAAGTTCTCAGCCTGAATTATCTGTGAACATTAATACTCCAGATTAACAGTGAAAACAAGAGCTAGGATGTGCCTGCTGAGAGGTGAAAACAGAAAAGTTGGGCTGACCCCCCACCAGGTGCCAACGCAGCTGTGCTGTCTGCAGCTTGCAGGTAGCTCCGTGGCAGCCAGTGCTGACATCCCCATGTTTTGTTTCACACAATATCTCCATGGGCGTCCCTTGAGCCTGAAAAAAACAAGGGTTCAAGCCAGGGAAGGACTCTTTGGAGTCAGCAAGACAAAGCCCATGAGTAACAGAGCAGAAGAAAACACAAGATCAGCATCTAATGTTGATACCATCATCTTTAGTCAAACCCACAAATCAAAGAGCCTGCTCCCTTCCAAAAAGCTACTTAATCCTCCTGTCAAGGAGGAGTTGCCCTTAATCTCAATACCAAAAACAGCTCTAAAAAGGTCTGGGGCGAAAACTGCACTCATACACAAAGATCAGTGTGCAGTATTATCAAGACGCACAGCAGATTCTCCCAAAGGAAAGCACATCACACTCCACCATTCATCGCAAGCCTGTTTGTCCAGTTTTCCAGAGCTTTATCAATTGTTTTGGAAGCATAAATTCAAAGTCTGTTATTTGTCACCGGCTTAGAAGACAAGTTTGAGTGTAGATCCCTGGATAATACACTCCTCAGTGACCTCCTACCAGTGCACAAGAGGATTTTTTTTTTATTTTTTAAAGTTTAATACGCCTGAATACCATGTCACCTTGCACGGTTGTTATACCATAGAACATGCACCGCTCGCAGGCCACAACTGGATCTGAAGTGTCCAACCCATTCATAAACACCAGAGCTACAATGCTAGGTCCAAAGGTCTACTGCAATAGCAGTAAACAGCAAGGTGATCCTGCAAACACATTTATTCCAATTCACCTCACACAGTTAAAGAGTATTTCCATACTATAGCTACTGGAAGAGTGGTTTTAAATAACTTCTTCATAAAACCAAAGTTGCAAAGTCTATCAAGTGAGTCTCTTTATCCTCAGGACTTGCATCCAGATTCCTCTTGTCCAGAGTCACTATCAAGTAAACCTAACAGAAAAGCCTTCAATGTTGAATATACAGTGCACTAAAGATGGCAAATACTTCTTTTATCCTCATGAAATTCTGGTATTCCAGAGCTCTGAGCTTTCAAACACTATTTGTTGCACCTTGGTATCTTCATACAACAGCAGTGCAAGCGAAGCTACAGCTGATAGAGCCTGTGACTACTTCTCACATGCTAAATCCACATGAATAAATCTTATTAAGCTTAAAGGCAAAGCAGCTACTGCACCTGCTTGATAGATTTATTATCCCCAAAAATCTAGTGCACTGATGTGAAATGCAGGTATGAACTGAATAGTTACACTGCACAAACAGCCAGCTATCAGTTATATTACAGACACAAGAACATTCAAAAGGTGCTCCACTGGGATATTTAACAAATGTCAAAGCCTAGACTGAAAGGGGCATTCATCTATGACACTCATTGAAGACCTGCCTTCTCATATCACAGCTGAATTTCACTCATACAGCTTGCAGGAAAGCAAAGAAGGAAAGAAAAGAAGGGGGGGAAACCCTTGTTTTGTGTTAATCAGCTTTCTGTAGATGGTACTACAGGACCTCAATGAAGCTACCATGGCTTGGAAGTTGACCCTGCCTTGTTGGGTGGTGGCCCAGAGACCTCCAGATGTGTCTTCCAGCCTAAACCATTCAACAGCTGTGCCTCCAGCCAAGCCATGTGTCAGCCCACCAGCCCACTGTGAACAGCCATGAGCCACAAGCCCTTGCCAAAGCATCTGATGAACTGAGGATGGAGGTCTGTGGGGACACACCAGGCACCTTTCTCCCGTACAGAAAGTTCTCACTTTAAAGCACAGATCAAGTTTTCTAGGAATTCTAAAGAGCAGAGCTACAGTTCATCATAAAATTTCAGTTTTCAAGAATTGACACGCTACCCCTCCCTCCTTAAGATTGTCTGACCTTTGAGCCAGTGATTAAACACCATAAAACAGCCACCTTGGGGATGAAGAAAACTCAGCTGTCTTGTAGAGGTAGTCTTTCACTAAAGGTCACACTGTGTTATGCTACACATGCTTTAAAGCTTTGCTCCATGTAAGCAGTCCTTACATCTGGCTTCAGTCTATTCTACACAACTTAATTTCTTTCCTCAGTGATATTTATAACACTCTTGTCTTCTATGCCCATACTATTTATGTTCTGTCTCATAACAAGAGATTTTACTGGTGTTACTCATTTGGGTGTCCTGACAAGACAGAATTTGTTCTTTCATACCTACAAACTGTGTGAAAAGCAGCTTTAAACCTTTTGACTTTAAAGGCTACTTCCATTAGGCTATAACGAATCAAAACCCAAGATATTCATCTCCTCTTATTCCCTTCTGCTTCAGCAGACTTCAGAGAACATTAGTGTGTTAGAGATTTGTAGGGAAAAAATAATTATTGCTATTCTAAAATAGTTTAGACTGGTGTGTTCTGACAGTGTTTAAGAAATCATTGCATTACAGCCTAACAAGAAGAGAAGTCTGTAGTGTAAGAGATACTTTAGAAAGAAACATCATTTTACACTTGTCTGAAGCTTGGCAATTAATAGGAACTAAAACCCCAGTATAGAGCCAGAGTCCAGCCCAGATCCAAATTCTGCATTTCTACTGTGTTCATAATGAGCTGTTATTCCCGCGGTCGGCACACACTTGCCAGTTGTGAAACCATGTATGAGATATGGAAAGATCAGATTTAGGAAATGTAATGAATTTCTATATTAATCATCATTTTGTCCACAAGAATTTCCAGCATCCGGCTTACAGCTGAAAAGAGGAACTAACACAGATCCCTAATCCCACTATGACTTTTTTTTTAAAATAAGGGTGCAGGGTTATCTGAGCAGACAGAGCCTGGTGTTCACAGCAGAGAAGGGGACACGGAGGCAGGGCAGCCCACAGTTACAGCACAGGCAGGGCTGGAGTTTGGGAAGCACCAGCCAGCACTGGGAGTCAGACTTCATCGCTGGGGATCATGTCTTCAAACGTAAGGTGTCTTCAAATGCTCAGGAGGAGATGCTGTATAAGCTACAAGTGGGCAGAAAAGCCAAAAACGTGTTTCCCAAGCACACACAGGGGTTGGGGAAGTGCTGTTCTCCCTGCCCCAGAGTCACACGGCATAAAAACAGTTTATTGAATAACCTCACACCATCAAAAACCAGTCTGCCTCTGCCCAGCTATGCCAAGAGAAATACCCTGTGAAAATGAGACTTGTAGTAAGTGGGAAAGCTCCAATGCAGAGCTTTTGAGAGGCTTATGTCATCCTTCACAGTGGAGGCAGTAGTTAAGGACACAAAACTACAGCAGCTTCAAATCCTGGCTCATTCAAAAATTAGAACAGAACTTCCAAAATAAGATAAAAGCGTGAAATTACAGAGTGCTGACATATCCATCAAGTTAACCACTTATAGTGCCTGCAAGCTCTTCCTAAAGAACGGAAAACACAATTATTCCATAGTACATCTTCCTGAAAAGCCTTCACACTGTTACAAACAAGATCTTTACTGGTTTACCCATATTTTCTCAGCTGTCAGTCACCAGATCAGCCATGACTGCCATTCAGTTATTGTTTTCCACTCTTTGCTCAATAACTGCTGCTAATGTCCCCGGGCCTCTGAGCTCAGGCAGGTTGCTCCAAGAGGACTCATTTCCAGGCTGCTGTATTTGTGTGCCCTCGCTACTCACAGCATCTATTTCTTCAGCTGGGTGAGAAAGCCAAGACTTCAAACCTTCTTGCACCAACACTAGGAAATATTAGTGGGGTCCTTCAGCCCATAAAGCACATAGAAGTTAAATTCTGACGTTTCCTTGGTTCATTAGTTAAACCAGGAATTAAGCAAGGGGAAAACAGACTTTTTTTTAATATGTAACTCCCCACAATCTCCAGTGCTTCAAGCGTGCCTTAGTTACTAAATAGAGGCGCCCAGTAACAGGTCCTCAGTGCCATACAAGCGTGTTGGAGGGCATGCAGAACATGGGCCCTGATGTGGTTTCATTTGCTTGGTAACCATACCACTGTTCTTCAAAATAACTCCCACATTGTCCCTCTTCTCCCTGCTTTTCCATCCAAAACAAGCTCCAGTGCAAATAAGGCACCTGGGAAGGATCAGTACCTGCAAAGAAACTGAGAACAACTTTTCCTCCTTCCCCAGGTAGTAAGAGGGAAAACAGAGACATCTCTCACATTTAAAACCAACTCGATTTGTTTATGCTTCAGGCTCCAGAAAGGCTAATGAACTTTTTCCTTTAAAAAGACCACCTTTAATTATGCACCAGTAATTTGCCATCCAAAAATGAGTTGAGGTGCAGATAGCATAATTTGGACGTCTAATTGACAAGTCTTACAAGTCAAGTAGATTTCCAAGTGCTTTGTGTTGCACTTGCAGCTTTTCTGCCTCCTAATTTTGCATGTGGAGACACCAAAAATGTGGAGTTTTAGGTTCCATTTCATTTTTAACACAGGTCTTACATGCAAAAAAACCAAAACCAGAGTCCCCCCTGTGGTCACACACTACTTAAAGTTCTGGACTGCAACAGTTGGGGAATAAAACACACATCTTGCTGAGGTTTGCACTCCAACTCTCTGCATCCAGAGCTCTCACCATGGACATGCATTGTCTGTGGTAAAACAATGCTTAATTCAAAATAGAAAACAAAGCTAACTTCAGGGATTTGGTTAACATTTATGATTTATCAGCACAGTCCCTCTTGAAGATGCTTGTGTGCTTTTGCAGACCATACGTAGGTCTTCAGAGTGACATGTCATGATATCAGGCATCACCATTTATTGTACAGCTCCCAAACAGCAAGGCTGAGAGTGAGGAAGAGGCTGGAAGAAACAGGCAGGCAGAGGTAGCTAGCAGCAAACATATTGGGAAGCCGCGTTCTTCATAGAATCATAGAAAGTTTTGGGTTGGAAGGGACCCCTAGAGGTCATCCAGTCCAACCCCCCTGCAGCGAGCAGGGACACCACTAACTAGATCAGGTTGCTCATAGCCCTGTCCAACCTGGTCTTGAATGTTTCCAGGGATAGGGTCTCCACTACCTCTCTGCGCAACCCGCTCCAGTGTTTCACCACCCTCATTGTAAAGAATTTCTTCCTTTCATGTCCATAACAGCTCCAAAGCACACACAAGGAGCCACCAATACGCATGAAACACTCTACTCATGGACCCAGGCCTGGCCTCTCATGCAATTTCTAGGGCATAAAGTCATAAACCAACCATCACCGTAAGTGGAAGGGACGCCTTGGTCACGCCCACACCACCACGAGACCCCAGCCGAAACACCAGGTAGTGGCAAAGAGGACACAGCGAGTTTGAGGACGACGGACAAAGCAGCCCGCTGTGCTGAGCCTTGCTGTTCGAGGAAGCCTGCAGACAGACTGATAAGCAGAGTAGTTGATAAACCACACTTAATTACATCAAGCACTAGAGATGACCTTACAACCCCAAGTCCAGCATAAAGCCCCTCTCCACACCCACCCCACCACACCTAGGTCAGAAACGAAGGTAGGTCCTACAGAGCAGCAGTGGTCTTGATTTTTCAGGGGATTTTGTAGGCCAGAGGAGAATTTCCTCGCCTTTGCCAGTCCATTTGCAGCACCGCATTGCCATCTGCTGTCCCTGGCTTTCCCCGGCAGCCTCGCCAATAACCAGGTGAAATACAGCGGCACAGCTAGCGCAGTCTAAACAAAGCTGTTCAAAATGCAAATAGGTCCACAATCCATCACTAACTTAAATGGTTTTTAACGTTTTAATTAACTATTTGAGAAACACTAGACATGAGCTCACAAGGATGCAATCAAATGAAGTGTCACAAACCAAAGGCAGCGTACGACAGCAACGCAAGTATTAAATCTTGGCACATTAGAAACATAGCATGCATGGGTGTATCACTTCGGAAACAGCTTCTTATACTCCAGAAATTCAGTCATTCAAGGATAAATCATGCCTCTTCGGCTAATAACATCTTACTTTTACCATCCAACCATCAAATACATTTTTTTAACTGCTTCCTGAAATGATATACCAAGCTACTTGCAGCAGATTCAACCTTCTGCTGAAGCCCCACGTGCAGCCAAGCACGCGCACCTCAGCTGCCTCCTTTTGCAAATGACCTCCATGGCTTGCCCATGGTCCTGCCTATTTTTTCCTCAAGAACTCACAGAAAGGACTCTACTAAGCACAGGCTTAAGCAGCGACTTTGGGAGGAAGCTAACCAGACTCAGAGGATGGAAGCTTGGTCTTAATTATGGTGGGAAATTGGAAGAATGTTCTTTTGCAGAAAGTTATCTGGGCATGAAAAGTGAGAAAAGAAATCCAGCAAAGGGGACTCCTTCCTCAGCAGCCAGGAACACAGAAAGAACGAGGCGTGAGGCTGTTCCTCACTAATTCTAACTAGCCTAACTTGCATGCCTACCATATCTACATGTTAATCCTTTTTGCAGCTCGCAGTGCAAGCTCAGGAGGAAACAAACAGATGGACAATGACTTATCATTGGGAAGACTTGGATCAGCAACTTCGAAATTCAGATCTACACAGGAGAAGCAAGTTAGTCATCCAAACAAAAAGATATGCCCTGGGGAGAAGAAAAATCTGGATAGCAATAGAACTAAAATAAAACCTTAAGGAAAAGAGCCTGTGAACATGCAGAAGAGATGAAGTGAACATAAAGAGAAAAGAGCCAAGGCAACACAAAGCAGGCACATACAGCTCTCAGCTAAATGCTCATTTCTTGTATGACTGCATTTAGAAGACAACAAAAGCAAGACCAAGATGTTAAAGGCCCTGAATATACTAGCCTTTGTAACACACACGTCCATATAATTAGTGTTTGAGAAAACACAAAATTTCCTGTCCTCAAGTTTTGCAGAGGAACACTGAGGCTGACACGCTCCCAGATGTGTCCAGCTGTGCACGCCTTCCAGCACAGCCATGCAGCGAGCTACAGGGCTGCAAGCAGCCAGCACTGCAAGACGCATACACCCGCCATGTCTAGTCTGACATTGCAGAGGGGTTTTGGTACATCCTACAAATCTGAACGCCTGGGCATGGGGTCACCGAGAAGCACCCACGTGATGCCGCTGGCGTTCACCAGCAACACCTAACTCGCTGCACGGGCACCGGGCAGTGTGTAGTCACCTTCTGTGCATCAGCAGCCAGATGCAATGAGATATTCAGAATATATTAAAGCTCAGGATTTAAGATTAAAATTATTATGGGGGAAAGGTCACAAAGCAGGACCCCTTGGGCAACAAAATAGCTTTTCTCAAGTCATTTCTTTTAGAAGTGTCCTAGACAAAGCAGCCTTGCCAATGCAGAGGATGGTCTGGATGATCTAATCATCTCATGTCAGGCCTGTGTCATTACCTTCCGTTTGCATTACAGATTACATGTAATAAGCAGTGTCCAGAAATAGCATCTGCACAGCAGGTTCTGCTCCTGGACCCTGTTGCTTTGCACCTGTCCAGAAATTGTTTGCCAGATCCACAGATGCAAATTCTGCTAAGTCTTGTTCAGCAAGAGGACACCTGGATAAAGAGCTGAGATATCGTTGGTATTTACCCTTCACAGAAGGCGGGGGGGAGGGGTGGAAAGGAAAAGAAAAACAGAGCCATGGGAATATTAAGTATTCTCTCCAGGAGCACGTCAGACATCTGGATTACACTTGGCAGCGAAACACAGCTACACTAGTCCTTGCCCTGTTTCCATCTCCTTGGTAAATTAACAGCGACGAGCTACTTGCTCCTCCGGCTGCGGCTTCCCGCTCCTCCTTAGAGCGACAGCATCAGAACAGCAAGCAGGCTTTGCCTGGGAAACAAGCCCAAGGAGACACCCAGACCAAAATCCACATTGCTATCCTTTGATTGGTGCAGGAGAGGTCTAAAGGCTTTGTCTTCAGATATTTCCAGATGGAAGTTGAGATGCTTATTAAAACCAATTTGTTGTTCTGATAAAAGTGTCATTGACATTCAGTGCCTCACAGAAAATTAGTCAAAAGGTGTACAGCTTGTTTTGACTGGACTTCAGCCTTCCTCCATTGATAAGAATTGCAATTTTCACTTAAATACTGTAGAGTTGGGTACCTATGGATTTTAGGAGCTAGAACAACAGAAACCAGAATAAGCGAGGTAGGTTGCCCAGGGAAGAGAGCCCTGACATCTCTCCTGAAGATGAGCAGAAAGATCCCGACATTCCAGTCTGCCTCCGTTGGTATTTTATTTCCCCCTGAAGCCATGGAGCTGTGCTGGAGCAGGGATATCACAGAGCAGCCAAAGAATAAGAGCACCAAAACATCTGAAATATTTCAGTTCTGAATTGCTTCCATCCCAAGCATCATGACTGGATACCACACATTGTGTTCAAGAACGTGTTTGCAGTTATTTCAGTTTCTCAAAGAAATCAATTTTAGCTCTGTGAATGGTTTGAGAAGATACACTTGAAATCATCTCATCACCTAGAGCCTACAAAAAACCCACTCATTTCACCCACCTAGCGAGGGGCTCTAGCACTCAGTGACATCCCTCGGCTCACCGAAAGCAGCCGGTTAAACAGAAAAGTACATTTTGCTTATCATCGATGCAAGACATACCTGTCCACCTTGCAGTTATATTTAGCACTGCAGAGAGGTGGGAACCTCCAGCTGCAGCTGTGTCAGCAGTAGCAAAGCTGTTGGGGAATTAGTAGTTGCTCACACTTTCCTTCGAGCCATTGTTACAGCCAGAAGTTAAGCAACATATGCATCAGCTCCCTTCTCCCCATTTATTATCCAGGAGAAGCAGAACTAATTAAATATCAGCCTCAAACAGCCAATTCTTTCAGCATGAGGGAGACTGAAAAATCACATTCTCCCATTAACTTCCCATGCAGTACACCAAAGAGCCAAGTTAGAAACCCACTAGCCTGAAGACATTTTCTCCTCCAATTTACATTTTAATGGGAAAGCAGAGGACTTATTGCTAAGTGCCAGGAGCCGATAGAGCTGTGCACATTCTGAGGGTCTAATAAATGCATTGACCCACATTTTTCACATTTTGTGGGACAGTGGGGAAAACTGCTGAAGGAGCTCATTTGCAGCTGTTAATTACACTTTCTATGGGAAAGCAAAGGAACATGCCACAAAGAGCTACTCATAGCTGCATTTGTGGGACAGTTTAATCTGCTGTTTAGAGCAGGTAATTGCATGCTGGAAGGATCCTAAGTTCTCATGACAGCCAGAGCACTGGGCTCTGCAGTGGTCATGGTCAGACCTTGACTCTCCTGGGCCATTCAGACCACTTACAAGAGCTATAAAAGCAGTAGAGCTTTACTTTGCCAAAAAAAAGCCTTTAAATTGAGCTTTCTCATGTAATTAGGCCCTACCAAGCAACTGCAACCAACTACATAGGAGTTCATAAAAAGTTCTCATCAGTGGCATTGGATCTCTGATCTGGCCCCAACACTGACTGCAGCTATAGGATAGGTGTTTGTCCTCCTCTTCTCACAGCGGGGAGACAGGGAGAGCAACAGGGAGCCCCATGCTGCCGTTCTGCTCATCAGCTTCCAAAAGCAGAGCAGCTCTGCTATTTGAGAAACATCAGCTTTCATCACATACATTAGAGCCCTTCAATCCATGTCTTGTGGCAGAGGAGAGAGGCTGAATATGACATTGGTATGTGTGAAATAGGCAGGAAAATGAGCTATGGAACTGACAATAGAGTTGCTTAATTTAAAGATAATGCTTCAGCAGAGGGGAAAAGAGTCAAAGGAGAGTTGGGTTTGTCTTCTTTTCCATACAGAGTGTGTGGCTCTACCAGAGCTCACAGCTAACCTGGCCCTGCAGAGACCTTCCAAAACTCTAGGAGCAAACCCCTGAGAGATGCTCAGTGCTTACTCTCATACTCCTGTGTCAATGGCAATTAACCAAGGTACCTCCTGAGCAAGGCAGGAACTGGGACACGAGGCTTCTCACTAGCTTCCTTACACCACTCACTCCAGTTCAGCCCGGGTCCCTGTTCAGCAGGCAGTCACCCTGAATGTCTGGGTACCCTAAGTATTGAGCAACGTTGCACTGAAAGCAGTTGGATCCCAGCTATTTCATTATTTTATTTCAGGAATCTTGGGGGGGAGTGGGGAACCACCACTTTGGTGGTTGTAACCAATCCCAGAGGAAACACTTGGAGCAGTCACTGTTAGCTAATTGTTAGGAATGTTGATTTTCAGGAGCTGTGATCCACGTGCCACAGAGACGCTGAAAGCTTTAAGATGACTTGTCAAGTTTAACAGGAATTTTTATTTAGTTTCAATACCAAAAACTTACTAAGGACTTGGAATCTTGCAAAATGTATTTTTTTCTTTCTTCCCATTCTCAAGATCTCCTGTAGTTTCAGCCACACTTTCCATGGCTCCAAGCCACTTCACTCACTAAAGAGAAAGTGTTCTGAGCAGGCTGATAACAGTTTTATCCAGCAAGAGATGTTATCTGGGGTTATAACCACTCTGAATATAAATTATTATTGTTTGTGTTTATAAAGCCATCCTCCATAACCCCAATCTTACTCCTTTAAAGCCAATTTACTGGCCTGTGTTATGCAGCTGAATACCAAAAGAAAAAAGGCAAGAGTCAAAGTGAAAAAATAACAATTTAGCTCACAAAGTGATTGTATTGTCCTGACATTTTATCGACTCTTTAAAGTGAAAGAAACACCGAGACAGATATCTTTATTGACTAGGTTGGTGCCCTTTCAATACCAAACTGAGGAGCAATCATATTAAGCTAGCCACATATTTATGAATACTCTACAGCTTAATAAATTGTGATGGAGCATTGAAAGTTTACATAGATAACTAGAAATGTCAGAATAATATTACACAGGCACCATAAAATAGAGTATTACTCATTTGAATCACAATACAACTAAAATAAAACCCAGTGTTTGTTTTATGACTTTGCCCTCACAGCAAACTTCAGTTTTCCAGCTCATTCTCACTACTTGGCAACTCAGCACAATATACTCCACAGACGTAATTTTTACTTACCAATAATTGATTTTTTCATTAGAACTCAATAGGCTTAAGTTTAAGGCATAGAAAGAAAAAGTGCAGAGATAAAGGTGGGCAAGAGACAACTATCAAGACAGTTTAACAATAAAGCAAGAATGGATGTTACCTCTGCTGGGAAGAAAAGGTGCACCAGCTATTTTCCCACTGCCTTGTGGCTCCCTCTAAGAGAGGGGCAATTAAGTGCTACACTGTCTAGAAGAGACACATTTACATTGACCTCTTACCAGAAGAGCATAAGAGAAAGAAGCAGCGGCTGTCTTTGGTTACCTCCTCTCCCAGAGATCTACCTGGCTTCTTCAGAGCAGCAGAGCTGGGCTAAACCAGACCACATGCACCAGCCCCTTTGCAAAAATCTCATTTCAGATGATCCATCTCCCATCAAACACATCAACTGAAAGCTCCTTGGAGCAGGAATGGGAGCCTTGAACATTTGTGTTATCTTGGAGGGGCTGTCAAAAAAAAATTAATCACCTGTTCCACACAGCATCCACCAGAAACACAGTGAGGGAAAGTGAAAATAAGTTTTCGAGCTATACCCTACCACTTCTGTGTCCAAGCTGCTCTACTGCAATCTTGAGTAAGGAACACTGATCTATGGGGGGGTGGGGGGGGAATGTAATTTTCAACCAAATGAATCCAGGCTTTTCAGCAACACTAGTGGGAGAAAAAGTCGGTTCCCCCTAGAAGCAGCAGCAGCAGCTAAGGGCTTGCTGGGCTGCTCTCACACACAGCATGTGAAGAAACAGGCCCAAAACCCTGTACCAAATTATGAAGAGCAAGAATTAGATCTCTTCTCTAAAGTGTACCTTGAGAAGTAAACTGCTTCACTGAGCAACACCACTCTGGAAGCTGGTCTGCTGCCAGAACATGGCACTTCTGGACAAAAAAATTTTTCAAGAAACCTACCTGGAAAGAGAGACAGGGAGAGGTAGGGAGACAGAATTCCAACAGATTACCAAAATGTTTTGGTCACAGTGAGTTAGAGGTACTCAGCTGTTACAGATACAGCTCTAGCTGGGGACAACATAGGAGATATCCAAGACCAGCAAGGAGCCAGAAGTAAACACATATATTTTAGTCCCTGCTATAGATGAATGTGTGTACACTGCAGTTACCCCAAAATTAATCTGTAATCTCTTCAGACAGTACTACATTCTTTCCTATAAATAATCCTAGGCCAACTTTGCTCCTACAGATGTCCAAGGACAATGAAACACCTAAGTTGTCCCTTGCCAGTTTCCCTGGAGGTGCAGCGTGCATTTGGTGGTCAGCTCAGCATTTCCGTTTGCTGAGCAGAGCTCACCAGCGCATTCCTTAATGCCGTCCATCCCTCCAACCTCTTTTCCTAAGAATTTTTCCCGCATTGCTTTACCAGGACACATGTGATCTAAAGGTGTTTAGAAAAAAAGACAGCTCAGTTAGCCCCGCTCCTCTAAACACAATATGCTGTGGCTTGTTACTAAATTCCTTAGCATCAGCCCATTGACTTCAAGCAGCACCGAACCCCAGGTTCCCCAAAAACTCATGTACTCAAAACAGGTAGGTCCAGACCCTATGGGGATATAAATCTCAGCAACTTCACTGAAACCAATCAAACACATCAGGGGGTAACCCAGACCACCACCTTGGTCATATGCAGAAAATACAAAGCAATTAGGACAGCGCTAGCATATTTTAAAAAACACTAGAATTTTTTTTTAAATAAAACATGCCAACCTCTTGTTTTGCTCCCTTCCTCTCTGACTACCTTCGCACCATTAGGTCAGACTTGCTATTTTCCTCTTTATATAAGAGGTATATTTCATGTTGATAACTGCACTGCTCACAACAAGGAGCTGAATAGGCCATGCCAATAACCAGTATGAGAGACCCAGTACACCAGGCAGCCCAGACACCCACCATCAGCCCCCAGCACAAACCTGGGTGCTGGCAATCAGAGCACCACAAACACGCAGGGAGGTGGGGGGAGAACAGGGACACAATGACACATGACAACAGCACTCCCCAAGCAGGACTTGCACCATGATCTCTGCCAGCCACAGCCACTGACACTGGTGGCAACACAGCAATGGGTTTTCCAGAGGCTGCCTGTGTCTGCAGGAGTCTCAGTCGCCCTTTCAACACCCTGCAAATAAGCAATAAAGCAATGCCTTCCTCCCATGAGTGATCCCATAGTAAGCACACAGACACACCAAAACACCCATCTGCAGCACAAAAGTGCCTACAGGTGTACTCTCAGATGCAAGCATTTAAGGCCTAAAAGTAAACCAAAACTTTTTTTACTTTCTTAAAAAAATACTCCCAGACAGTCCCATAATTAATTTCAAACCCCGCTGACCATAAAAAGGTTTTATAGCAAAACAAGATTTAAGTGCTATGGAATCAGCTGCATGGGGCTTTTTGACCAAATACCAGAAAGCTTTTCAATCAAAATAATGTATTAGTTTAATCTCTCAAACAGTATGCATATTCTTTGGCTGATTTGATGGCCCTAACTTCATGACCTTTAGCCTGGTACCTCACTCACTCCCCCCATGATCTCTCCATTGCAAATACCTGTTTCATGAAAAAAAAAAAATCAGATCTCAGTTTTAGGGTGACTTATTCCTCCTTTTTTTTTCTTTTTAATTCAAGTCAAATCCTAGAGAGTCTCAAACTTAAAACAGATTACTTTGGGGGTTGCAAAATAAAGTTTAAACCAAGAAAGATTAACCAAAACAAAGCCAGCTCAATTTCTGTCCATCTTCAGTCTTATCTTACAGAAATAAGAGATTTAGGGTTTTACCCCAAATATAATGGCTTATAAAAGGAACAAAGCATAAAAGTTCTAGCTGCAGCAAGCGGAACTTCACCCAGAAAGCTTTTTCATCAAGACAGAAAATTCCTGCTTGAAAAAGGATTCATTTACCAAAAAAAAAAAGCAATTCCAGGAATTCATTAAAATGCAAAAAATGATTCAAATTTAACACAAAATTGACTTTGCAACATTTAATATATGCATCTACATTCAGGCTCCTCTGTAGAAGACCACAGCTATCATTAAACCAGACCTTGTAACACCCTGCAAGAGTAAACCCTTCTCATTTTGAAATTAAACCATCGCATGGTGCAGTTCTCCACCACTCTGAAACAATTTCAAGTAATATTTCTGAAACCCCAGCCTCAGAGGTACAGCTTTGCAGACAGAGCACATAAAACTGTGACAGAACTCTTACTGCGAATAAATAATGGTGGCTATATCTAGAAAACGATACCAGCCTACACACCGCTTGATAAATATCCCCTATTAAGAAGCTCCAGCCTTTTCCAAGCACCCCAGCTAAATGGCAGTGATCACATTGTAATCCATTTTAATTCACATCAAAACATGGTTTGTCCCCTCTGAGGGGAGAGCCTTTCTGCAGCCAAGTAGTTGCAAGCAAAGTTACAGGTCTCTGAAAAAAAGAGACATATTTCAGCTCAACTACCTGAATTTGGATTATTACATTGTGTTTTCAAACCTATTACCAATTTCTACCTTGAAGTCAGCATGCCTTCGCTGAAGCACATCCATTTTCATCCAAACCTGCCCATAACAGCAAGCACTCACTTACCTGGCTACTGCCTGGGACACAACATCACAATCCAGGAGGAAAACCCCACCGAGGATGGCTGCTTTCCCCCTACCAATACATAGTCCCTACTTCCAAAAGCAACCTGGTGTGGTATCACCCCCTTTAATAGCCGAGGGAGGTTATAAATAGGGTAATAACCCCCTCAGGCTTTGCAGGTGGCCTTCGTTCCGGGGCAAACTCGGCTCAGCTGGCGAGCACGAGGAGCTCTCAGGGGCACAGGGTGTCCGCCCGGCCACAGAACGAGAGCAAGCAGCACTGGGAGACCCAGGGTACTTGGTGCAGGGCAGTGCTTTCCGCGTTCCTGGGGGTAAAAGCCACAGCCCTGCCAACAAAAGCATGAAAATAAGTGCTAATACTGTGGCATCTGTGTAACGTCTGAGACAGGGATGAAAAGGCATGAAAAATGCCAAAAGAGAGGTGTTTTCCTCTGGAAGTCAAAACAGCTTTGTGATCTCGTTAGAGCTGATTGCGGCATGATTTGTGCCAGGCAAGAGCGAGTTCAGCGCTGCCCCAACACCGCTCCAGGGACTTCATTACCCTGAGACGAAAGCAATGGCATAAAGCAAAGCTGTATCAGACAGGGGCTTTATCAAAGTATCAAGAATGATTTTCCTTCCCACCCACACACTCTGTTTGCTGAGGTTAGGGCGAGTGCTTGCAGCAAGGAGTCGTGACTGCTCAGGATCCATCCATCGGATATCCCTCGCCCTTCCCTGGTTTTGTACAGAGGGCTTAGTTGCCTAACTCAGGGCTCCAGCACGTTTTTCCTAGCAAGACACCCAAATCCTTCTTTAGATTTAGTCCTCAATATCCTAATTAAAAGAAGCAGCTGCTTTTATGGCCTTATGTCAGCTTGGAATAATTTTTCTTAGCTATTGAAAACATCTGCTCTTCTGATTAGTACACTGAGCATTTATTTTCTCTTATACCAGCATCAAACTGCTTCATTGCAGCACAGACAGGAGACACTTCGTTTTACAAAATAAATCTGTGCTAAGTAGGAGCAGAAGCAAAATGGAACAAATATTTTGGCATTTTTCAGCGGTGGTACGCAATGAGACAAAGCACATCCTCAATCAATTCATTCACTTTTGTTCTGACCCGGCGTGAAAAATGAGGAAAGCCAGATAAAAATGAGGGCTTTTTTAATATTTCAAAATTTTCTTGCAGTGAGACTGTAAAAGCCATAGCGAAAAAATCCGACCTTTCGCAATGGAAAACGGCTTGGATTAAAGTTTTCTGGCCAAACAGCTTTGGGGATGCTGCCTGGGAGCAGGCAGGGAAGGGCAAAGCCCGGCGCTGCCGCAGGCAGAGTCACAACTGGCAGACCTGGACGGGCAGAACATCACACCCGGCCGGGCTGCAGCTCTGCCCGTCTCCTCCACCCCAGCCCTCCCGCAGATCTGCTGTGTTTAAAGCTCTGCAACCCTTGGAGTCGCGAGGTTTCACACGGCCTTTAACAGGCAGAAGAAGCCTACCGAGCCACCAGCCCCGCAAGTCCCTGCTTGGACAAGGAGGAGGTGTGTAGATGTGTTTGTGTTGAAAATTTCAACTGATTGGAGGCAATTTTTAAGCCCAGCTGTGGACTGATCTGCTTAAAGGTACTTGGTTAACAAATAACACCTGGTTTGGCCAAGATACTGATGTAGAAAAATAATAACATAGAGAAACAGTGTTTTCCAGTCATTATTGTTAATTTAATTTGATATTAGGTAAAGATAACTCCCTCTCTGCAAAGATCCATATTTATCCAAACCACCCCTCACTGTGCTTGACTTTGCAAGATACTTTACGTATTCTAATTAATTTAAAAAAAAACACCTGCTTGCAAAATAAACATCAACACTTTAAACTGAAAGTACCACTGGCACAGCTACAGACTCTAAGAAACTTGTGAACACGCAGGAGCTGTGTGTTATTTCAGTAACTCGTGTGCATGCTTCTTGCCTTGCCAGTCAGGGTATCCAGCAGAAATCCCTCCCACTGGTATTTGGTTAATGATGAAACATGTCCTTGGCACAGCAGCCAGCATGGACTGCCCCCGCATCCCTCCCGTATCCGTTGTGGGGGTTTAGGAACCAGTGGGATCACGCATCCCATGCCCTTCCCCAGGACCCGCGAGTCCAGCCCTGTGCACAGCCGGGATTATCTCCCACTGCTCCTATTAACCAGCTCTCAGGGCACCTTTGCAGGATTTAAGCAGCTCAAAGTCTCCTAATCCAGCCGCCCCCTCTGTGGGAATGCTTTATGCAGAGATTTTTGGAAGGCAGCCAGCGCTCCTCCGGTTTGTACGGTATTGCCAGCTCCTTTTTTCCCCAGAGGACCAGGCAATTAATTTATGGAGAGGCTTAGATTCTGGAGAGACCCTGAAATTTTGCATTGCTTTCTCAAGAGCATTAGTAGAGGTTATTTATACAAAAAATGTAAGAAACTTCAGCGGGAGAAGACAGAATTGCTAGTCAGATGTCCATATACCACCATCTGCTACAGGGGCCGTATGGGAAGCAGCATGAAGGCACAACAAAAGGATTGAGGGTGTTATGACAGCAGGAATCCAAAATGATTATTATAACTTCTTGGGTTTCCTCAAGATTTAACAGCTGCCAGAGAACTCATAAACTGAAATCTGCATCTTTTATATACTTAGATTTGAACCACATAGGAACGAAGATGAAGTACCACATTAAGTACCAACTTTTTGACAATGCCAGTACATCTCACACTTGAATTGCTGATACTGAAAGAGGGCTGCGAAGCTGATGAGTTGAGGGACCCTTTACATTTACCCGATAGATAGGATCAGTCTTACAAAATTGCCTTGTTTTTATCTTAAAACTTGACAGCAGTTCTCTGGTGTTAATTTTCTTACTGTGTAAAAAAATGTCTCAGGAACTCTTCATCTTGCGGCCATGTAAAAAGAAGACATTAGGGACAGGGACCTGATTTATGATGGTATTTAAATATGGTATGGAAGGCATGACAGCCTTTTAAGTAACAAAACGAAGAGCAATGGGAATAATAGCCTAATTCCCCCTGTCCGCGTTGGGGTCAGACCCAGCATTCATCAAATCATGAGGAAAATGTCCCAGGCGTGCGACTGCCTGGGAAGACCAGTCAATCGCAGTGCCACGGAAGGCTAACTGTGGGACTTGAGTTTTATTTCTAAAAAACAGAGTGATTGGAACAATGTTGTGTGCCATAGTTTTTATGCCAAAGGTGGCGTGAAGTTACGACGATGAGAGAAGGTGTATTAACAAGGGAATATATCCAATCTGTCATCCAGAGGTTATTTAATGTCATACTTTTATTTCACAAGGTTCAGTTCCACTTTGGCAAACCGGCTTTTTAAACACGGGCCCACATATCCCCCGGACCCTCACAACGCCCGGGCTCATGCGAGTGCCAAAGCCTTCCCCTGGCTGCCTCCTCCTCCTACTCCCCATGGGCAAGGGCCGACCCCACAGCATCAGCTGAACCGTCAGCGGCTCAGAAAGCCGGGGAGCTTCTGCATACCCTAACAGGGTGTGTAATGCCCCTCTCCCCATTACTTCTGAAAGTTTCAGATATATTTTTGGCTACGGACAATAGTTAGGCTTTTTTTTACACTTATCTGATAATTCTAATATTCTTTCAGACAAACCTTTATACAATTCATGGCCAAGTCTAAAGTACTAGAGAATACTGATTCAATGATGAAACAACTTTAAACCTTTTCTCGTGATTTCAAGAAGCCTGCTGCTCACGTTCACATCTGATTAAGCTCTAAGACTTTCGTTACGTGATTTGAAGAGGCTAATTACAAACCTGAAGGCTGCTATGTGGAACGCCCTCCCCGTGCCCGTCCCGCTGGCGTCGGGACAATGGCTTCTCTCAGCCATCACCCACCCGTGCGGAGGACGTGCCGCTTCTCGGGGCTGCTAGGTAAATCTAACCCTTGTACTGCAAATATAAATATTGTTGTTAAAAGATCATGAAACCTAGCAACTAAACCAATATCCTGAAGCGATGCTCATGTCTCCTCTCGCAGGCAGAGGGAAAGGCATGCTTCTCAGTAACATCTTTGCCCTTTAAATCTATAGCAGGATCTCAAAAGCATCCGGATACAGAAGAAACCCCGTAAAGACGCTGTCATCCTCGGCGCTGACGTAGACCCCGTTCCAGTCCCGCGCAACCTCCAGCCACACCTGGTCGCCCGCGCTCAGCTTCAGGATGGTCAGGAAGGATGCCTGGTCGATCTCCTGGCCGTAGAGGGTCTCACGGGCTTTGGCCACCTTCCTGCTGCGGGCAACGAGGCTGACGCGGGCGGGACGCCCTCTCACCGTCAGGTGGTAGGCGAAGACGTACGCCCCGGGCACGCTGCAGTTGAATTTCCCGGTGGAGGGGTTGTAATCTTCTTGGTCGTTGTACAAGATCTTGTCAAATCTAATGGGGACGTTGGGCGGAGGGAAGGGCTTGGACAAGCCGGCGCTGAACGCCGATCGCAGGAGCTTTGCGGCGTCCCCTCGGGCGCCTTTCGCCCCACGGGAGCCTTTCTTCCCTGGGGCCCCTCGGCCCCCCTTGCTGCCGGCCACCCCCTTGGGCCCAGAAGGTCCGGTCACGCCGGTGGGTCCCAGGTCCCCTTTGTCACCCTTACTTCCTTGCTCACCCTTTTCTCCCTGTTTTCCGTCCACCCCCGGCACACCCTCAAGCCCCATCTCCCCTTTGCTGCCTTTCTCTCCCTTTGTGCCCCCTTCCCCTCTCTCCCCCTTGGCACCTCTCCCCCCTGGCTCCCCGCAGTACCCCTTCTCCCCCGCGTCTCCCTTCTCCCCTTTGCCACCCTGCTCTCCGTCCACTCCCGGCTCTCCAGCATCCCCCCTGTCTCCCTTGTCTCCTTTGGTCCCGTTCTCACACGTGTCCCCTTTGGACCCCTTTTGTCCCTTCAGTCCAGGGAAGCCGTAGTTGCCCTTGTTGCCTTTTACTCCAGCTTCACCTAGGGACAGGGCAAAGGAGGGAGGAAAAAAAAAAAGGATTAAAAACACTAGTATTGGATTGTTTTGGAGACGGACGGGCATCACCAACAGCAAAGGGAAAGGTCAGCGCAATATTCCGGGGCTTCCCAGCCCGTGTTACCTACCTTGCAGCCCAGGTTTGCCTGGATAACCGGGGTTTCCACTCACTCCTCGCTCGCCTTGCTCCCCTTTGCCTCCTAGGACATTGCACCGTTAATACACTGTCGGTGGTGGTGTCTGCAGCACAGCAATCGTTACACAGAAGCTGACCGGCACCTTTTCACCTGTGTCCCTCGCTTCATTAATAAAACAATACGAGCAATGTGCATTTTCAAGAAACACCTGCAGAAACCTCGGGTGAATCCCACGGCACAAAGCACCGTCATGTAGACAACCGCATCTCACCCGGGTGCCCAACTTCTGACTCTAATCAGTGCCTCACTGGGAGGTGGTTGCTGCTGGTTAATGGCAAGATGGAGAAGATGACAGCTCTTCATTTCTCACCACAGCATTGCCAAAAGGGCAAGCGCAGGGTCCTGCACCTGGGCAGAAACAACCCCATGCATCAGTACAGGCTTGGGGCGGACCTGCTGGAGAGCAGCTCTGCAGAGAGGGACCTGGCTGTCCTGGTGGGTGACAAGGTGATCATGAGCCAGCAGCGTGCCCTGGCTGCCAAGAAAGCCAATGGGATCCTGGGGTGCATTAGGAGGAGTGTGGGCAGCAGGTCGAGGGAGGTTCTCCTCCCCCTCTGCTCTGCCCTGGGGAGGCCCCATCTGCAGTGCTGTGTCCAGTGCTGGGCTCCCCAGTTCAAGAAAGATGAGGAGCTGCTGGAGA
>Ga0065711_1028082_pt1 | contig 43797 bp, 18 predicted proteins | sample Hoacrofraction12_FD_59098 | JGI IMG/M metagenome (GOLD analysis project Ga0065711, IMG submission 59098) | Hoatzin crop microbial communities from Cojedes, Venezuela - Epithelial fraction 12 v2 (version 2) | ecosystem: Host-associated > Birds > Digestive system > Esophagus > Crop | place... | reverse complement strand
CCCCCCCCAAAAAAAAAAGCATCTCCTTAGATGAAAACCTCATAAACAAATCGCTTTCAGAGATCTCCCTTTTCATTGGAACTATGGATTTCATTCAGGAACCAGCTGATTAGTTAGCTATTAAAAACTAGGCATTAAAAAATCCAAATTAAAAAGAATAAGCACTTACTTTTGTCATTCTATTTTAAAGAATTAATTTCAATAGGCAGATTCAAGTAATTACATGCAGGACTCCTACCACTCTGAAATCCAGGTACACATAAGAGGAATAGAAGTTAATTTGTAGTGTACAGAAATGCCAATAATGCAGGAGCAAATCAAAGCAAGTTCAATCCTGCAGCTGTCCTCGTCCCCTCAGGGTTTAGGGGGTTTTTTTTATTTCTTTGTTTAGTGTATATACCTGGGGAAAATAACATTTAGCACTAGATGCTGTGACACAATCTGCTTTGCTGTTTCTACAACACTACAGCCTGATTAATCTATATTTTCAGCAAAGGATGGGAAGGTTATTTGGAAATGAAGGTGATCTGCTTACAAAATTTAGACTATAATAATATTATTTACAATAGTTTAAAACAATTTTGATCTCATCAATTCTCTAAAACAGCACTCAGTGAATAGATTTTATTTGTAATTTAATGAGCTGGGAGAATTTAAGGAAAACTAAAACTTGATTCCTCGAAAGCTGCATCACACAACCATGTGGTTTGTCCATTTAACACTCAAAAAATGTCTTTCTATAGCTGTATGTTTAAGATCAGCATAGAATTATACAGGAAAGTTTGCCATTTTGATTTGTAGAAGTATTAAATTGTTTGGATGAATGCTTCAGAGAGACTTTTACTTTAAAAGGATGGAACCATGCATGTCAATTATGTAATAGGAGAAGAGAGGAAAAAAAGAAGAATCAAGCTCTACTCTTCCATTGTGATGTAGGTCAGATATCTGCAAGCAACTATGCATAAACCCAAAGAATAAAAAATGAGAAAAAAAAAAGTCAGTGTGTGCTTTCTTGCTTTTAACTGTTGAGAAAACACAGTATTTTCATCAGGAGAGAATCTGTCCAGGCAATATCCCCATATTAACTTAGGATCAGCACTCTCAGACAAAATACAAGGAACCAGTCTATAATGCAAATGTATTTTGTCACAAATAGTGCAAATCCTTTGTTTTAGTCTCATGAAAAAACAAAAGTTGGTTTTGTTGTTTCATGTAGAAGCTGTCCCACACAGATCTTCATCCCTCATCATTTTCAAGAATGAAAATTTTTAAGAAAGAGAGTAGTATGAAGTAAATACATTCATACTCAGATGCCATTATCGTTTTAGCTATGCTCCTTTAAAATGCTACAAATCTTACTCTTTTTTCTCTAGGAATAACTCCATCAGAAAAGCTACGCCATTAATTTCAGCAAAAAACCTGGAATAAATCTTACTATATTCCTCAAGCAACAGAAACATTTAAACTGTTAACCAGTATCCAGGCTCTTCTTGCCAAGACTATGACTACTGTAGTCAATTAGATATGTGAGGTGAGGAAATGTCTTATCTACTACTAGAAGTAATCCAAAAGATGGATTTATCTTTTCAGATCATACACTCAAGCACTTCATTTGTGCTAATATACACCTTGAAGACCACATTTATAAATACATTTTAACTGAAATATTGAATTTGGACTATCAGTGCAAAATAATTAACCCACAGGCTATCAAGAAACCGTGACAGAGGGTGATAAAATTCATGCATACAACATAAAGCGTATTTTTTTCAGAGAGTATCTGTTTGACAAACCTTGTATGCATCCTAAAGCCATTTAAGCTTCCTATCTAATTTTCAGAAAACCATCTATTTCTGAGCTGCTTAGTGTAGAAGCCTATCATTTTTTTTGATAAAGCGGCAGTACCTGTATAGGATATTTAAATTGTCAGACAGAGAATACAGGAAAATAAGAGTGTAAATTTCTGGGTTTTAGAGCTATAGACATACATTATGAAAAATTCAGCCAAAGATAATTTAAAATAGTGATTGGGACAAGGGTCAGGAGAAGGGTAGCAATATTAGGTACTGTGATTGGACAAAAGCAACTGCATTGCAACGTCCAATCCAAGGACTCAAATATTTATGTTCATACACACATACATACTCCACACCAATAAAAAGATCCCTCTTCAGGTAAAGATCATTTTAAAGAAGCAGTGAAGAATCTAAGTATTCTGTGGTAGGAAAGGTATTTCATTAAAATACACAAATATTGGTGGCCCTTAAGAAAGTCACCAGCTATGGGCTGCTCTTTAATCATCACCTTTTTGATCAACTTGATATTGTGCGGGAAAGATTTCAGGAAGGAAAAGAAGAAATATATACAGGAAAAAAAAAGATCAATCCTTGAAACCAACTCAGCCTATTAATAAGTAATGCAGTTTTAAAATATTTTAACGTAGTTTACACTGTGTCTCATGAGATGAAAGACAAGAATATACGTTGCAGCTCAATGAAATTGCTTTGACAAATTGCTCAAGTTATCACCTTTCGGGATTCAAAGTGTATATATCACCATGCTCCTGGTTTGTTCACCTCTACTTTCATGTCACTGAAGTTTAGTGTGCATCTTCCTCATTTCTATATTAAAGGTGCTCCAAAGCACTTCCTACAACACTCAACTCTGCTGCTGGGGGGAGCATCTATTTTCTGCATCTTTTCGAGAACATCCTTTGGTAGATTTTTATGTGCAAGTCTGTATTCACTATCAAAGACCTCTGAAAGAGAAAAAGCATAGCTGAAGTTATTTAAGAAACCCTGTATAGTGCACTCTACTGTTCCAATAAAATACTTTTAGTGGAGTTTATATAGTAACAAAATAATTATCTTCACTAGCCAATCTTTTTTTTTTTTTTTTTGAAAATGCAACCTCTCAGAGAACCTGAAAAGCATCTTCACACTGGAGCATCACCACACATCACAGTGGATGCCCATTACTTCTATCACAGTTCAGTTTGCCTGTTCCCAGGTTATCTCCTCTGTCACATCCCATAGGAGAGTCCCTTCGCTTGCATAGTGCCAAACAGAAGTCAGGGTAGAGGAGATCAGGAAGGGGCAGACAATCAGGTGGCTAGATGAGATAGGTCTAATAAGCGGGTCAGAGAAAGATGGACAAGACCAGGAACAAGTTTTCAGACAGAGGAATTAAAGCTTCAAGCTAATAAACTTTGTTTAAAGTAACTGATTACTGGTTTCAGACAAAGTAAAAATTAATGGCCTCATGTGAATTATGTTTTCATAAAAACAACACCTACACCTACTTCAAGAGAGATAGCACAGTATTTTTCACTAAAACAACTAAAACACAGCAACTGAACAGTTACAGAAACTCATGGACAAAAAGTCGATTTTATACACTAGTTTTCATATAAACTATTCATGTATTTCATACACAGGTGTTATGAATTTTGCAGTATTTTTTACTTACCAATGTCAATGTTTTCTCTTCCAAGAGACACCAGAGACAGGAAAAGAATTTCTCTATAAAAGCTCCTAGGAAATGTTTTGAAAGGCAAATCAATGAAAGTATCAACTATACAAAGTTTAGAAAGTCAGTACTGAAGACACAAATCTTCCACTATGTACTTTCTACAACTGTTCTGTTAATCTTGCTTGTGAAGAAAGTGACCAATCTACACGATTACTAGCTTAATTTTTCTCATGCCTGAATATTTTTTCTTAAAGCATGAAGTCGTATTATTGCCAAACCCCAGCAGTTACATTTTCTATGAAAAATCTCTCTGCCAAACATGCCATAAAAACAAGAAATATAAAATATAAGCACCACTTATTTACTAACTCATTCCTGCTTGACGGTGAAGTACAGGGAGCAGGCTTACTTCAGATCACCCATACTTTGTTTTTTGTTTCAGAACGTCACGATCTCTCTCAGAACTGGATATCACTAAACAATTAGATTTTTTGTTTTTCTTTTGGAATGCAAAGATTCTTCTTTAGGCAGATTAGTTCTTGTTTCTTTTTAGTAACTACAAACCACAGAAGCAAAGATGGCTTAGCATGGTAGACTTCAAACACATCTTGTATCTGCTGTAATTACTTCAGAGGCTGTACTTTTGTATGAAGCCCACTTTGAATTGTAGTGCAGATGGCAAAATGTACTGTAGAAGTGTTATTTACGTCTCCCTTGGTTTGTGGATCATGCTGTATCCACTTTTCTAGCCAGTACTCCAGGCTGTTAGAATTTTGATAGGTATAACTAGGTAGTTTGGAGAATACTGCAGACACTTCAACAGGATGCTGCACACTTGTATTTATCAATCTGCTAGATCTGGATCAACACCAAAGTCTGCATAGTCAATATGAGTGTTTTTCTTATTCATTTGTATATCCATTTTGATTGAAGAACTACATTTATCCATTTGATTTGGATGAATTATGCACCTGGCTGCAGAATACATCTGTTCATAAACATGGGCATAAATAAATATACACAGTGTTTGGTGGGCACAAATGAAACTGAATACACCCTAGAGGTCCTTATGGACCTAGAGGTCCTTATCATTATGAAGCGTATAGAATCTGATCTCATTTAACCTTGAGTGGGGAGAAAGTAAGAAGAGATTGTCCCTTTACCTCTGTCGCTTCACATCTGGTTGAACTTTCTGTAGGAGGAGGTTGATTGGTTTAACAACGTCGTTGTGTTGAATGCTTAGTTTGATGCTCTCCAACAAGGTGTTTGTTGCCTGCTGATCTTCTGCCACTACAGAAGACCTCTTTTCAGAAGAATCTGGGAAATGCAACAGTACAGATTATTAAAACACTAAAGATCTTTTTTTTCCATTTTAATACGCAGAAGGTATTTCAGAAAGTGAGATATATATATATATACAGAACCTCTATAGAAATTGGTTACAATGGAAAGGCTTTGTCTTCTTATAGTCTTTACTCCACCACGAAAATGACAGAATGCATCAAGCATCCACATTCAAGAGCTCCCACATGACAGAGAAATACAAGAGGCTGAAGAGTATCCAGCATAAGATGTTGCCTATGATGGTTTGTTAGCTCAGATTCATTGCTGTACTTAAGTTTCAAAAACTAAGCTCACTTCAAGAAGGTTATTTTTAAACAAAGGAAAAGAAATAAAACAAAAGAAAACACTGTCACATTTCTTACCAAACAAACTTTTCTTACCAAAGCCCTTCTTAAAAGCCCCCTACAATTCATTGATAACTTTGGGCTACATATTGAAATAGGTAACTCACAGTTGTGTCAAATAGGAAAGAACATTATGAAGACATTTACCATCCACTTCCAAAATAGCACTGAACTATTATTCTTTGGAAAACACTGACTCATGAGGGAACAGTCAGTCCATTTACTGACAAAAATAAGGCTACAGATTAAGCAGCAAGCATGTGGCATGTAAATGAAATGTAGAGCAAGGCTAGTAATCATAATCACACCAACATAAGGTTTTCATAAAATTGACTTATATCTTGGTTTACAAATGTTATTTCCGGTTTTCCAAATACTTTCCGACACCACTGTAGAGCCTATTTACAATACTACTACTTTTCTTCCACATTTAAAACAGGTCTTTTGCTCCTTTATTTCCATAAATGCATTATTTATGCATCTTCATTTATATCTAAAGGCTTTGGGGATGCTTTTTATGTATTATGCTTAAAACAATAAGTTTTTGTAGAAGCTGAAGGAAACACTACATCTTATTCTGTGCTCTTGACTGTAATATTCTGATCAATCTGTTTATTTTTAGGACACTTTTCATCAAACCCTTTTTCTTTCTTAGAACCAGAATCAGCATGCTGTATAGTTTTTAGAAGTTAAAACACAGACTGAGAAGTTTAGGTCAACAAAGGGTATCTGCTGATCAGAAGTAATGAAATCTCGAAGTTCTTATAACCAGCCTGCCTGGTTTTATTTCCTTCCAAATCAAGTTATGGTAGACAAAGGCTTTCCTGGATCGTGCTTTTTGACAGTCACGTAGGCTGCCAAATGTACATATTAATGGGACTTGTGACCTTTCATTCAGTTATAGAAACGCAAGATACTTTTTCTGTAATACCGTCTCCTTTTCCATGCCTGCATAGGTATAACCAGATAATGCAGTGAAACATTGAGCAGGTGAAGCTTATTTAGCACCACATCTAAGGCAAATGGTCCCACCCTGTTTATAAGTGTACATATATATGGAACAGGTAACATAGCTTTTCACACAGGTCAGTAAGATATTTTCACAAATAATTCGACACTAAGACTATGTTAAGTACCTAACAGATTGTGGATGCTTCACACACTAAAAAAGCTTTCCAACTTGATCAGCTGTGTACGCTTCAGACACTACAAGCCAACTGTTTCTTCCTGTTGCCTCTTCTCCCTCTGCTTTCTGTAACATTTGTTTTACTTACTGAAATTTCTCCAAGATATATACAGGGGCTCCCCTGGCTCTTGGTGGAGGTTGATATTGTCCCACAGAAGATGGATGTATACTAGCTTGCTATCTTGAGCAAGAGATGTCAAAGGAAGCTGAAAATCATGAGGAAAGGAAAAGAGTTTTAAAAGCATCAGTACAGTCTTACTTTTTTAAAAACTGCTCTTTTACTCATTTTGCAAACAAAAAAAGGTTTACTTTATTTATCTTGAATCCAACAAACAGGAACAGTTGATGTCTTCTACAGGAAACTGCATTCAACCAGAGCAAAGTCGCAAGTACTGCAACATTTAATTGCCTTTTCTAGTTTAGACTAATGTATGAAGACCATTCAGCTTTCTACAGATACTTGAAGAAAATATTTATGAGTATGTATCCAAAAATATTTTTTGTGCACCAAACACTTTACTTGATTTGTACTACTTATCATGCCATTCCTTAGTATTTTCTGACCTGATAAAGATTTCATTTGCCTATCTATGTCTTGGTTTTCCCAACAAGCAGAAAGATTTTGTATTTGCATACCAACGTGAACCATTTATTTCCATTAAAAACGTATGGCACTAAAACCAATAGTTCCACAATTATTTTATAAAATCAAGTGCCTCTGGAATCACCACCACAATAAGAATTAGTGGGCAAGAAAAATTTATCACGAGTGTATCAACTTCAAGTAGTAATTACAAGATATTATGTCCCACCTTGTGGTCTTCCCTGCTAATGCATTGTATTTTTCCAGTATACTTTAGATTTCATTAGTATGGGTATTCAACTACATTTCATGGAAAATTGTTCTTGGTTCTAGGTTGGGTATGTTTTGAAAATTGAGGGAGAGAATTTTAAAATTCAAGTGCATACATGTAGATAGGAAAATATTACTTTTTTGTGTGCATCATACATAAATACCTATTAAATTTGGTATATACATACACAAATCATACAGGTTTCAGAAAAACATCTGCTCCTTAAAATGGGGAAAGCAAAATACTCAAAAGATAGCATCCATTCTATGTTCTTTTGTTCTATTCATATAGTGATGAAACTCAGTGGAGATTAAATAGCAAAAACTATTAATGGAAAAGAACAAAAAATATTGACCAACAACTTAAAAGGCTTCTATACTGAAGTATGTAACCCACACTATGTGGGTTACGATGTATTGCAAGTTGTGAGTTCTGCACAGACACATCTTGTTTCCTTCTACGTATCAGCCTTTTCTTTAATGAATCTTACTCTCTGGCTTCTTAAAAGAGAACAAACAGTTTGACTAGAATTTGAATGTTGTTTTCACTCATCTTCCTTCAAGATTCCTTACAGAAAACAAACGTATTGCAAAAAAACAGGAACCCAGATCCAAGCTAGTCTGAAATTACTTACCCACTTTTTTTGAACCAAACTCTCAAATTTAGTTCTAGAAGGAGGAAGCCACTTACCTGCACTCCATCATTACAGTGTTCAGATGTTAGAATAAGTCCAGGTAAGTTGCTAGGTAGATCCAACCGCCGGAAATACCAAACTAGATTCCAGAAAATTATGGGGTGTTGATTGATGAATTTGGATGTATGAATTACTTGCTCTCCCTCATTTTCCAATAGTGATTCAAGCTCCTTACGAAGTACCAAAGGGCTCAAGTAGGGTACAGATACAGGGAGTGGGTTAGGTCTTTTTATTAAAGGATCCTAAAAAAAACCCAACACACACAAAAGAAAAAAATGTTGGTTTTTTTTGTTTTTACAAAATCAAAGATTTTTCTTCCAGAAATACTTTTCAGGATGACTTGCCCTGAAATCCCCCATTGCACAGTTTCTTTTGATATTTGGAAGAAGCTTGTGGAAGTACTGAACACAAAATAACTTTAATAGCATCAGTATTTTTGACCGTTCCGTTGTTACTCAACTTTAAAGAGCAATCACCTACAAGTTTACTCTGTTATGTGAAAAAGAAAACACTAATTTATTATAACTTGTTTCTGATTATACGGTTTCAAGCTATCTAAGCCAGTACTAAGTCAGTGGTGCTGGAGATTGCAGAAAAATGTCAGCAATTACATCAGCTGTGGAACTGAATCATGAGTTCATAAGTTAAGACAGCTTCTTGCCAATAAAAAGTGCCAGGAGAGAGGACAAACACTGTTTCACATGCAATAATAATGTAGTAACCTCAATACTGCCTCTTACTTTCTCCCATCCACTCAATATGTAATGATATACTCAATATGCTTAAGAGAATGTAAAGGAGGAGTGTAAGTACATGCGTGGAAAAGGAACAAACTTTGGTTTGTTGTTTGTTGTGTGTTCTTTGCACTATTGTGTTTAGGGTGCTGCAGAAGTTAGGTTATTTTAAAAACAAACTTCCAGGTTTAGAAAGACAAAGACTAGCTTCATTCTACTAGAGAGAACATTTCAAACCAAGCAGCACTGTTCGTACAATGTACTGAAAAAAGAATTTTAGATTAACTGAACCAAGGTTTTTTTTGTCGTAAGAACATGAAAATATGCTTGGCCATTCCCATTCCCCAAATGGACAAGAATGCTAGTAGAATATTATTCATTGTTCATAGCAGAGCGTTATTCCTTACAGAAATATTCACTGAAAGTGTTCACATTATGCATTTTAAGTTCATTGCATTTAATATTTTGCTGTAAACAGAATGTGCAGCTTCTAGACTTACCACAACTTCTTGCAAACTATTTGGAAGACTAACTGTTGAAACGCCATGAGATGGTCTCTGGGAAAGATCAATGTTTTGCAGTGGACCTCCAACGCTGTGGCTCCGAGTCAAGGACACTCCTCTTTTTAGTGGGTTATTGGCAGATGTCTTCATGGTTCTGGGATCTTCACTTTGTTCTTCTGCCACATCACTGTTTGGATATTGGAAGAGAATACGCTAATATGAAACTATTCTGCATTCCTATGGCAACAGGAAGGAAGCAGAAAAAGGCTGCCAAGTAAGTACCCCAAACCAAGTTTCACTATTAATAAGGAATCATATTTGCCCAGTTAGCTCCACAGTTTCGGGAAAAGAAAACAAAATGTCTCTCAGAATAGTATAACCATCCCTCCAGAAAAACAACTAGGTATAACCTAAGGCATGAATCTGAAAGCATTTCAGTTCTGTATAGGTACCATTGCTCTAGTACAGCTTTACCTTGCTTAGAAAACCAGCAATGGACAGTTTTGTAAACACACAAAGATTATCTTGTTCTGACTATAGTCATTTTTACTTCCTCCTCCCTTTCTTTTAATTTCTCTAAATGTCATAAGCAGAGTAAAAATGTTATAGAAAACAATGTATAAGTTGCATGCCAAAATAACGGAAAAAAAAAATTGTAAATGTCAAACTCACCCAACAGATAATTTAAGCAAACTCCTATTACAGGCTTGTCAAATTTAATCCATACAATGAAGCCTCTTGCAGATCTGGGAATATTAATTTTGTACCCCTTATAACTGAAACAATGGGTAAAAATAATTCAACTACAATAGTAGCTGAAGAAACGAGAAAAAATATCAACAGAAAGTGTCTGCTTCCAAATAATCTGCAAAGAGAGGGAAGTGACTCATTTAGAGGTGACCTTCACCTTTCTCTCAAAAAAGTGTTCCAGCAAATGGACTTCTTTTTCCCCAAAACCCAGTGGCCTTCCCGTTAAATTCTAAACACAAGGAAAGGAGAAGTAATGCTTAAATTTCTGTATGTCTTTAAAAGGCGAGTCTGTTCTAACAATACTGAGTAGAAGTTTTACCTATTACTTAATAGCAGATGGACCTGAAGATTTAGTTCTACAGCTGTATCTCTAAAACAGAGTCATTTACTGGAATCAGCTTACTCCAAATTGATAAAAGCATGCCTAAAACATGCAAGAAGAATGAGAGGAAACAGACGATCTTCAAGTTGCCACTTGTACTTCACCATATTTGGTACATAAGCCACCTTCACTTCAGAAGTAGAGGAGAAATACTGGAAGCACTGCTACATTTCTGTTTTACCTACCTCTGCTCAGCTGCAGAGCTAGTTTCTTCAGCTATGGTGTGGCTGGACTGTGGGTGATCTGAAAAACTGATCAAGTCAGCAACAGCTGGACTGGACAACAGTTTCTGCTCCAGGGGATCGGTGGTTAATGGAAGGGTACCACTCTGTAAACTATCTCCTGAGGTACTTTGCTTCAGGAAAAAGCTAAGTTACAACATGAAAGGGAGGGGAGAGAAATACAAAGGTTAAGGTGTAAGCATAAAGTCATTAAAAAAGTTACTATGTTCTACATTTACTTTCAAAAAGTAACAAAAAAAGGAAACACAGCATTAAAAAGCTTGACAACAGGACACAAACGTCATCCTCCTCTCTCCCCTGTAACTTACATAGGCAGAGTAAATGAACACATAACAGAGATTTGATCTGCAAAATAAGAAATCCTATGCTGGACATACATCATTACAAGTGACCTTAGTTTGTCATGGTTCCTAATCAGCAATGATATATCAATAGCTGATACATCACTGAAAATGGTGATTGTAATGTGACATTACAGACTAGAAAACCATACAGCATTATTGGCACAAGATAACAGAAATGTATATTGCTTTGCTAAGGTTTTTTAAGGACACACTCTACAGATATTCAGTTTCAGCATTAGAGAACACTAATGGAAGCTCTGTTTCACAGCAATAACCACTACAGTGAGAATGCATTTTAAATTACCTTAAAATAAGTTCCAGCCTTCACACTGTAATTAAAAGCAGTAAAAATAGTAAGTGCAGAAGCTTAAACTGGAGAACTACTGGAGAAACAACAAGCTGGAGCATCTGTAACTAAAAGCTGTTAGTAGATTTAATTTGGGAGAAATTCTTTGCTGGCAGATTTAAAAACTTCTTCATATGCTTTTCAAAAGTTCATGATCCATTAGCTTTGTTTTGAAAGCTAAACAAACTGAAAACAGACATATCTTCTGTATAGTTATGCTTACAAAGAAAGTATGAAAAGAAAAAGTGGTAAAAAGGCCACCAGTTCTTTGCTTTTTGGCTGTTTTACAATGAAACTCAATAGTTTACATGCCTTATAATTTCCTTCAGTACAATTACGACTGTCGAACAGGCAGTGACATTCTTGCGAACATCTAGACAAAAATACCAGGAGATACAACTAAGATCCTTTTGGGAAAAATTACAAGCATGTACAAACGCAAAGGCAGAAAGAGAGTATCTATAAAACTCACTAACCTTGCAGAGCCACGCAGGTCTTTAAATTCAACATTAAGTAAAGGTAGGAAGGTACTTCTACAGAAAGGACAGGTAGTGTTCAAGTTTGAATCATCTGCTGTCCATCCAGCCATAATTTCTTCATCATAAACCAAAGCACCACAAGCTCTACACTGAGAGCAGCTTGACATCAATACCTAGAATACCAACGAAAGAATATTATCAGACTTGTTTCAGGGTTCTTTTATAATTGGCTTTATAGGCTTAGTATCCACAGGAGTTTAATGGGTATCACAATGCTAGCTGGGAGGCATGAGTTCATCACTACTTACTTACCATACTCAGAGTTACCTCATCTACATAACTTTTACCTATGAAATGCAAATACTAATAATTTATTTTTGTTAGGTATTTTGAGACTTGGAAGCACTCCCCTGAAATGCTACTAATTTAGCATTTGCAATTGCTTGCTCCTATGAAGCCTTCAGCATACACAACTTGTTTCGAATGTTGTGCTGGTTTTGGCTGGAAGAGAGTAAATTTTCTTCATAGTAGCTAGTGTGAGGCTGTGTTTTGGATTTGTGCTGAAAACAATGTTGACAATACAGGGATGTTTCCATTATTGCTGAGGAGTACTTACACAGAGTCAAGGCCTTTTCTGCTCCTCACACCACCTCACCAGCGAGCAGGCTGGGGGTGCGCAAGAAGCTGGGAGGGGACATGGCTGGGACAGCTGAGCCCAACTGACCAAAGGGATATTCCATACTGTATGACGTCATGCTCAGCATAGAAAGCTGGGGGAAGGAGGAGGAAGGGGGAGATGTTCAGAGTGATGGCGTTTGTCTGCCCAAGTAACTGTTATCCGTGATGGAGCCCTGCTTCCCTGGAGATGGCTGAACACCCGCCTGCCGATGGGAAGTGGTGAATGGATTCCTTTTTTTGCTTTGCTTGCACATGCAGCTTTTGCTTTACCTGTTCAACTGCCTTTATCTCAGCCCACAAGTTTTCTCACTTTTACCCGTCTGATTCTCTCCCCCATCCCACTGAAGGCAGGGAGTGAGCAAGTGGTTGCCTGGCACTTAGTTGCCAGCTTGGGTTAAACAACAACACATTTACTTCTCAAAAAAAAGAAAAAAAAGCACTTAACACACACAAAAGAAACCTTTATAGTGGTGTGGTGGGTTAACTTTGGCTGGACACCAGGGGTCCACCAAGCCACTCTATCACTCCTGTTCAACTGGACAGAGAGAGAAAAGTAAGACAAAAAGATTATGCATCAAGAAAAGGACAGAGAGATCACTCACCAGTCACCATCAGGGTAAAACAGACTTGACCTTGGGGAAATTAGTTTAATTTATTGCTAATCAAAAGTCAGAGTAGCGTAATGAGAAATAAAACCCAAATCTTCAAATACCTTCCCTCCACCCCTCCCTTCTTCCTGGCTTCAGCTTCACTCCTGATTTTCTCTACCTCCTCCCCTCAAGCAGCACAGAGGGATGGGGAACGGGGGTTGGCAGTCAGTTTGTCACACGTTCTCTCTGCTGCTCCTTCCTCCTCACTCTCTTCCCCTGCTTCAGTGTGGGGTCCCACCCATGGGAGACAGTCCTCCATTAACTTCTCAAATGCAGGTCCTTCCCACAGGCTGCAGTTCTTCACAAACTGCTCCAGTATGGGTCCCTTCCATGTGTCCTTTCCACGGGGTTTAGTCCTTCAGGAACAGACTGCTGCAGTGTGGGTCCCCCATGAGGTCACAGGTCCTGCCAGAAAACCTGCTCTGGTGTGGGCCTCTCTCCATGGGGTCACAGCTTCCTTCTGGAGCATGCACCTCCTCCAGTGTGGCGTCCTCCATGGGCTGCAGGTGGATATCTGCTCCACCATGGACCTCCAGGGGCTGCAGGGGGACAGCCTGCCTCACCACGGTCTTCACCATGGGCTGCAGGGGAATTTCTGCTCCAGCACATGAAGCACCTCCCTCCTCTCCTTCTTCACTGATCTTGGTGTCCACAGAGTTGTTCCTCTCACATATTGTCACTCCCCTCCCATAGTTGCTGTTGTGCAGAATTTTCATCCCCCTTCTTAAATATTTTATCACAGAGGCATTACCACCATTGCTGATGGGCAATGGACTCAGCCTTGGCCAGCGGCGGGTCCATCTTGGAGCTAGCTGGAACTAGCTCTATCAGACATGGGTGAAGCTTCTGGCATCTTCTCTCAGAAGGCACCCCTGTAGCCTCCCTGCTACCAAATCCTGCCATGCAAACCCAATACAAGTGCAAAAAACAGAAAGTTGTTTTAAACTAATAGAAGTCTCATCACAAAACTAGATTGAGAACTGGAGAAAAGATGGTAAAAATTAATTCTGTACTAGCTGAAGAATCATAGAATGCTTTGGGTTGGAAGGGACCTTTAGAGGTCACCTAGCCCAACTCCCCTGCAGCGAGCAGGGACATCTTCAACTAGACCAGGTTGCTCAGAGTGCCATCCAATCTGTGGGTGTCAGGAGGATGGGGCCAGACTCTTTCAGTGGTGTCCAGTGATAGGACAAGCGGCAACGGGCACAAATTGAAGCACAAGAAGTTTCATCTGAACATGAGGAAGAACTTCTTTACTCTGAGGGTCATAGAGCACTGGCACAGGCTGCCCAGGGAGGTTGTGGAGTCTCCTTCTCTGGAGATAATCATATCCCGCCTGGATGAAGTCCTGTACAACCTGCTTTAGGTGAACCTGCTTTTACAGCAGGGCCGGACTAGATGATCCCCAGAGCTCCCTTCCAACCCCTACCATTCTGTGATTCTGTCCTTGAATGCTTCTAGGGATGTGGCCTCTACTACGACTCTGGGCAGCCCTTTCCAGTGTTTCACCACCCTCACTGTAAAGAATTTCTTCCTTATATCCAGTCTAAATCTACCCTTCCTTAGTTTAAAATCATTACGCCTTGTCCTGTCACAACAGGCCTTGCCCCCATCTTTCCTATAGGCCCCCTTTAAGTACTGAAAGTCCGCAACAAGGTCTCCCGGCAGCTTCCTCTTCTCCAGGCCGAACAGCCCCAACTCTGTCAGCCTGTCCTCACAGAAAGGGTGCTCCAGCCTTCTGATCATTTTTGTTGCCCTTCTCTGGACCTGCTCCAACAGCTCCACGTCCTTCTTGTGCTGAGGGCTCCAGAGCTGGATGCAGCACTCTAGGTGAGGTCTCACCACAGCAGAGCAGAGGGGCAGAATCACCTCTCTTGACCTGCTGGCCACTCTGCTTTTGATGAAGCCCAGGACATGATTGGCCTTCTGGGCTGCGAGTGCACATTGGTGGCTCACGTCCAGAAGAATGGTCTACAATCCTTATTTTTTTAGGCTTCCTCTTACTTCGTTGCTTCACTCTCACAGGAAACAAAACCAAAAAAACACCAGCAAACACAGCATATAATATATTTTAGAGTTTTTTCAGATATTTGACCAATGGCAACATTTTTCTTTTACTATGCTATGCCATTTATATAATGCAGTGCAGAAGTTTGACAAGCCTAGATCTCCAGAAGGTCAAACATAAAATAAAATCACATGGGACCTAGCAAAATAACACCACAGCTGAAATAAAAGTGATCAAGGCAAATGCATTGACCATTGCCTACGTATCTGAAGTTTGAAAGCTTCTACAAGCGACAACTGAAAAAGAGAAGCATACTAAACTACTATTGTGCTGTGTTTGGCTGGAATAGAATTCATTTTCTTCACAGCAGTCTTTATGGTGCTGTGTTTTACACTGGTGACCCACTCCATGTTGGTAACACACCAGTGTTTTAGCCATTGGTGAACAATGCCTTACACACCATCATGGCCTTTTCTTCCTCATTCTGTTCCTAATCCAGTGAGGAGGCTGGGGGTAGATGAGATGTTGAGAAGAGACACAGCCCGCTCAGCTGACCAAAGAGATACTGTATAACACCATGCTCAGCAATACGACTGGGGGGTGCGTGGGAGTTCTTCCAAGGTAGCTGTTGCTTAGGGTGTCATGGTGCTGACTGATTGCACTTGCATCACTTGTTTTTTGTTGTTCACCCCTCCTATGTTTTTTCCTCCCACCCAATTTACTTCTTGAACTGTCTTTATCTCGACCGTTAAGGTTTTTTTCTTGCTTCTGCCCTTCTGATTCTCTCCCCCATCCTGATGAAGAGGGAGTAAGCAAGTGCTTGGGTGAGGGTTTAGCTGGTGGCTGTGGTCAACCCACTATAATTATTTAGTAACACATAATTTTCATAAAGAAGAAAACAAACAAACAAATTAAAAAAAAGCTTGAAAGGAAACAAAAAAATCTTGTTTCCTCTCTAATTTTTTGTCTCACTTCAAGTTTTGACCTTTCTCTCAAGTGTGTCTTCTCTCTATGTATGGGCGCTACATAAAAGCATTTAACACACTTTTCTGTATTAAAGCTACTGTCATATCCTGTGCTAAAAGTATCAGGCATCTTTGCAGTAAAAACATGGAAAAAAATGGTTTTGAAAAATCCAGTCACAATCCAACTAAACAGGTAATGAATACATACAGTGATGTTGAGTAATTATCTTTCATCTATGAGTTTATTAATCTTACCTCCATTGCATAGTTCTGGAAAATGCTGGATAAACTAGTATTATGTGAAGAGCTGTGCTCTGACTTCTCAGAATCTAGAACTTTCATACTTCTTGGAAATGAAACTTCACCTGTAGAGAAAGTGTCATTTGGTCTTGTATTCAAGGAAAGAGTAATTGGTCCATTCCCAAAGAAAATAATTTCTGTTCCACCAACACAGAAAATTGTACCAGATGATCTCCAAATATATACGTAGGTCTGTAACTTCACTGATACTATAACTACAATACAGATAAATATAATTTTTGTGATTGACAATTCAAAGTTATTTTTGTCTAACACAATATATCACAGACTGCTAAAAGAAATAAAAGCATCAGTGAATAAAATCTGAAAATACAAAGAAAGAATAAAAAACGGCAAAGAGCACAAAGATTGTTCAATATATATACTCTAAATAAAGTTGTTGAAGACCTCTTGAATGACACATCCATATGTAAATAGCAAACAGAAGGATAGCACCAGATGAGACAAAACAAACATGCCATTACTGTGCTTGTATTTTCCCTGGCTAACATTACAGTAAAACAAATAATCTTTCTTTGGTAAGGCTGAGTTTTCGGGTTATGAGCTTTGTCCAGGAGAAGGGGAAAAAGAGTTGGAACGTATTTACCAAAAGGAAATGGTTGGAATCAGTTTCAGGAAGTAAAACTATCAGCATTACTTTCTCTGACAAGCCCAGTGAAACCTTCCTATTCAAAAAATCACTACTACAGTCCCCTCGTCAGAAAGAAGGCTCCTCTCCTTCCTCAGCTAGTTTATGTTTGTGAACAAATTTTACATATCCTGTTGATGGCTGCCACTCTTTATAGTTAGTCCTTACAACCCTCCTAACTAACTGGAACTATAAGATATCTCACTAAGATTTTGCTAGACAGGGTTAGCTTATGCCCAGCTTATGGCCTGTGCACAAGATGGTTCCTCCTCTCTTGATGCACACAACTTTATGATATTTGTATCATTAAAGTACTGCAAAGAAAGCTAAACCAAATCCCCAGCTGATTCAGCAGCACATCTTTTTCTCAGAATAAGCATAAACTGAAAATGACTAGATTTACTTTATCCACTTTTAGAATGGGGGAGGGGGAGGAAGTACAATTTATCAACAGATACATATTCAGCAATTATTTACCTTCACAACTTCAAATCAAGTATACATCCAATACCTCCTGTTCCACCATAAAGCTGATACATTTTTTTGTGTGTATCGCTTTGGTTTTTTTTGTGGGCTTGGGGCTGTGAGGTTGGTTTTGGTTGGTTGGTTGGTTTTGGTTTGCTTGGAATTTTTTTTTTCCCCCTCAAAAAATCTGCCTATTAGTTCTGGAACTATTTGCAGTTCTTGAACTCTGCTCTGCTTTTGTGTATTAATATTTCAAGAACTTCCAGGGTATTACAACTTCACCTGAATCAGCAAGTGTTCCTGGCTAGGTGGGAATCTTCCTATCACATACACAGGGGAAGTACTTTTACAGTTAAATCCCTGTATTTTGTCTCAACTTTTTATACATGCAACAAAGAGAGAAGCATCAGCTATTTCCTACTGCAGGAGAAGAGTACAGAATGGAAGTACAAATTTGCTTGTACTTACCTTAAGGGTCTGATAATTTCAGATCACCATAGCTTCCACTGTTGTGAATGATTTCACACATAATCACATGCTTGTTATATTATAAACAAGTAATGGGGTGTGGGGGGGGGGTAAATCTCACCTGCACTGTAATGCTGTCTTCCTGCATCTCCACTGCTACTGCTACTGCCAAGACTAGTAGTGCTTTGTGCAAGTTCATTTGTAATTAGCCCTGGGACTCCAGTTCGTGATGACACATTATCTCCTAAAATATTATCTTCAAAACCAATGGGGAAGTTGAAGTCTGGTCGATTATTTTCTTCCTATAATACAAGAAAAAAATCAGCATTTTTGAGTACTCCAGATCCATTATTTGACTTCTACATTTATCCTATTAAATAAATAATTAACGTGGCAGATTAAGATGAAATTCTGACGTAAAAAATTTATCAGATGTAAGATAAATCTACACAACCCCAAAAAGAGCAGACGTTGGACAAACCAGAAGGATACTGGAAAAACAAAAGGCTTTAGCAGTGAAAATACTTAGCTATCAAACTGAGTGACAATGCGACAGGGATATAAACTTCTTTATTACAGGAGAAACAGGAAAAAAGATGCAGAAATTTTGATTTGGTAGACATTACATGAAGGAATTCTCACAAAAAAGGTCCGAGTTAAAGTCATATGAAACATACCAGCTGAAATGATGCAGCAATTACACAGTCACTAAGACACAGGATGTGACAAAGTATAAAATTAGGATATTAAAAAAGGGATGTTGCAGAAATAAGAGGAGAGAATTAAGAGATCCTTAAAGAAAATTAAAATAAGTCACATTAAGGGGATTATGATGTGCCATTAAGCAAAATTCTACAGAATAGGTCAGTATAATAGAAAAAAACACAGAAAAACCCAGGTCACAGGAAAAAACTCAGGAAAGAAAGCAAATCAGTGCGTTTTCATTGTCACAGGAAAAATCTGGTTAAAAAAAATAAGAAAAATTGGGTTTTTATTTAATAGAAAGGATAATTTTAGTAAAATCAGTTAAATTTGTTTCACGTAGAAATAAAGTCAGACAGCTATCTTTCCCTTTCCCACATTTCACAGAGGTTGGGGAAAGAAGGCAGAATTTGAAAAAGGAAGCAAGAAGCTATCTCAGCATCCTGAAGAGGGGAGGCAAAAGATCCTTAAAGCCACACACCAGAACGATGGGTTAACTGGATCAAGCAGAGGCCTTTCTAAGAGAGAAAATTACGTTTGGAGGCACAATAACAATATGTATATGCAAAGGAGGAAGTTATAATATTCATCCCTCCATCTCCTCTTTCATTCGTGTCATTACACTCCAAAATATTTTACTCTAAAGAAGACTGTTAATCAAGCATGCTCACACAACAAGCCTAACATTTAGTTTCCAAACTCCTGACAAACAAATTTACTAGATCTCAGGCTGTCTTTTACAATTTTCAACTTTAATACTCATCAACCTGACTTCCTAGGTACGTGATTTGTTTTCACCTTTTCTTAATTTTTTTGAAATAAGACAGACAGTGTGATATAATTTAAGATGATGTCATTTTCTTCTTACTAGGGATTCTTGCTGCAGTTTCTTTAAATATAAATAGAGAAGTACAGAAATGGGGGGGAATGTTGAGAACAAAAAGCCAAAGTTTAATTTTACTGCATCAAGACAATTCAATGTGCTTTTGTTTGAAAAGTGTTTTTTTCAGGACAGAGGAAAACTCCACCATACACTTTTATTAGCTAAGAGAAGTCAATATGTAATAAAAAGCACCACCTCGTGAAGCAATCTTCTGGACACAGAAGTTACCCCTCTAACTTTGTCTCCCCAAATTTTTCATATATAAAGACACTTGCCTCCTCATCTGAGTAACTATAAGCTGAAGTTACAGCTCCCCACATCTTACTGGCCACATTGGCAGCCTGCTTCATGCCTGATTTCAGAACATCCATTTTTGGTCCAGACAGTATGTTATCTAACTTCAGACTGGATAAAGTTGTTACGACAGATCCTAATGAGCCATGTGGAGAAGAACGACCCAGTCCTGTCAAAGACGAAGACCGCTCCTTTTGAACTCGTGGATGGGTTTGTTGCTTTGGTCGTCCAGTGAATGTTTTGGATCTGGAGACAGAAGGACTTCTCCGATTTTCATATGACTTGGGGGATGGCAGAACAGGATCCAAAGGCAGGCTTGACCTCCTCTCTTGGGAGTGACCAACGGTACCAGAGGCTTCTGCTTCCCTGTCTGGCTTGTGCAGTTCCATGCTGGGAAACTTACTACCCAATGGGTTCTTCAGATTCATATAGCTCTCTATTTCGTCTGCCAAATTACGTGCTGCAACTGGTGACACCAACTTTTCCTCAGGTTCTGGATGCCTTGGTTGCATGCTGTCAGTAGCCAGCAAAGATAAAGGGTCCAAGCCTACTTCAACATCTTCCCTTTCAATAGGCTTAACTACTCCATAAAAGCTATTCCTTTTAGTAGTTGCATCTTTGGATTCTGGTTTCTGCTTTTTGGACTCAGCTGACTGTTCAATGTTCATGCCTTCCACTGTGGTCATGTCTTCATCTCTTCCATTCTCAAGATGCTCCTGCCCTTCCCCAGGTTGTTCCAGCACTGGTGAAGACCTGTGCTCCAATTCCCAATCACTCTCAGTCACACAACTCCAAGCACCACTTATGCCAGAAACCTGATGGTCACTGGTACTTTCAAAGCTGTGGGATTTCTTTGTATGACAGGGTGAAGTTTTGGCCCCAGATAAAGCTGCTGTTAGGATCTTGGCATCTGCTCCCATCATTATTGCTATTTCTTTAGAATGCAAGTCCAAGCTGCCTTTTTTCAGCAGCATTCCTGCTCTGCTTTCACTGCTGAAACTGCAACTTCTCTCTGAAAGCAGTTTCTGCCTCTTCTGTCCTTTTTCACTTGTTTTCTTAGGAGAAACGTCACCAAAGACTACATCTTCAACTGAATCCTGAGTTACGAACAGTGGGCTAGAACAAGTTTCTAAAAGAGAAAAGACATTAATATGGTATCCATAGCCACCAAACATATTTTTTTCCTGAAATCACATGAAACTTCCTTATCTCCTTACCGGTGAGCAAACTGGGAGCACCACAATCTCATGTTACTCATTAAGTTACACTAGTATTAACAGTTATTTTACTGGCTGCAAAGGCATCCTGCAGACCAAAAGTCATCTACTCTTTGACTCCTTGAAGTCAAAGCCTTTTACGGCTCCTATGTCCTTTCCCTGTGCCAACACCCAGCAGAGAGTAGGTATCACATCCATGAACTAAAAGTGTAAGTAAAGATCGCTCTATTTTAGTTCCCAGAGATATATTCACAGATCTATATATCAAACTCCATAGTTCATTCTGGTTCTGAAAAAAAACCAACCTATCGTGTGTGTCTGCATAACACAGAAGCATTACTTCATTTACGACACTGCCACGTTTAGAAAAAGCTAATTAAATTTAGCATGTGGAAGACAAACTAATCTTATAAATATTCCCATTTCCTCAAGGGAACTGGGAATATTTAACGCCTAGGAAGCTGTGTTAGCTAGGCAAAACCCTCCACAAGTACGGGAATTCTACTATATTAGCATCCCAACAGAGGACCCAATGTACTATTTCCACTGCTGGAGGATGTCTGAGTGCCACATAGATGCTGCTTCTTGACTAGTCATCATCTCTCATAAGTGCCAGAAAGTTTCTGGGCAACTTGTTGCCTGAGACTCAATTCTTTGCTATCAAGCTACGCTGAAGCGGCACTACATTGCCTTAGTCAAGGACAGTCAAAAAGGCAGGAAGAGAGCGAGCCCCAAGATTTGGCTTTTATATAGCCATGTCTTCCTCATCATAAAGCTCCAGATATGTAAATAAATTTTGTATGACACAACGACAACATGTATTGTTCCCAGGTTATACATTTGCAATGTAAGCCACAGGAATAAAAAGACTTGTCCAAGGTCAGTGAGGTTTAGGTGACAAAATCAAGAGTAGGGACACTTGATTTTCTAGTGCACTACTGAAACACTCTCAGTGCAGGACAGAGAAAATCTTGCTTTCAATTTACTCAACAGTGATTTTCAACCTTAGAATCCACAGGTTCCTTCTAAGTCACCTGCGAAGGACAGTGGTGAAAAGCAAATGTGCGAGATATCTGCACCTCAAATAAAAGATTTGTTTCTTTTCATAGCATGAAAAAGACTGTAAAACAGCGCAACAAGATCAGGACTTCAGCAAGCTCTTTTTCACCCAGTGACTCACCACCACTGCTTCTCCTTCCACTGCTATCAAAAATGCCAGATGGAACTTTCACAATACTGTTACCCCAAGCAGGTGGTTCTGTTGGACTGTGAGTTTCTATATTCAGCTGTTGCTTTTCATCAGATTTCTCAGTACAAACCTCTAAAAGAAAGAGAATGTGAACTTTAGTTAATTTGACTAAATAATTTCATTTGCACTATTATGGACAACATGAACTCAAACACTATTCCCTTATGTAATTATAACCCAAAGGATCAGTCCTACTAGATATTGAGCATTTCCTGGAAATAACACCCAGACAGATGACAGCAGACAGTATTACGTAGAGAGTGCTTAGCTATTCACAAGGTTAGAAGTGTGTGCCAATTTATTGCCTTGGTATTCTCTCAACTAACCAAAGCAGAGCAGGAACAGCAAATCTCAGATTTTCATGCAGGGCTATTTGTCTAATGACAGCTTTGGAAACCCTAACTCACATTATGGATCTAGTAAGAGAGACATGAAATAGATTCAGTAATGAGAAAGACAAAATACAGAAAAACTAAAGGCAAAATGTCGATAGAAGATAGGAGATGACCGTATTTTCTACAGCTGGGAAGACTTTGTAGGAAAAAAACAGTGCCTTTCAGTAGGTCAACTTGTACAGCTAAAAAAATGGTCAAGTTTTCAAATATACAAATGAGAGGAATAGAATACAAAATACTGTGTGCCCCAGCACTTGTCCATTTTTTCCATCTATATTAGTCTAATAAAAGGCTATGTTTACCTATATGTATTCCACTGCTATTATCTAGGGCACAGAAGTAGTCCATCAGATTTCATATAGTCATATTTTGACTGTGGCAATGTTATGCATTCAACACATTAAGAATTTGTGGTAGTCTAACGCACGAAGCCGATTTGTTACAAAAAGCCTTCATCAATATAAACACGCATACTTAACCTCCTATTAGGTCTTCAGCTTTAGAAGAAATAACTTTCTCTACTTGTGTCTTGGTTGCATGAAGACTATCCCCATCACTTCTTGAAAGTTCATCCTTGGATCCATAGCCCTGGTCTGACTGACCACCTGTTTGAAGGAATATAAACACATGACTCAGGCTTGTTTTACTTTCCTAAATTTGTTTTTCAATAAGAAAATAAAAGAACTGAAACTAACTTGTTTCACATTTTGTTTTGACAGAAAAGTTCACAGTAAAATCACCAAAATATCTGATTTGTGCACAGATCTACCTGGTGATGGTGACAGCAGAGATAATTAGGCTATACAATCCAAATTTACTTTTCAAATAATTATATTAAACACAAGTTATTCCCCCAGGAACACAATACTGACTACTTTTAACGCACTGTATAACCTTTCATTCCTTTCCCTTCTCATTAGCATGAAATACTTCATTGCTGTGCAAGCTAAATTCTCAAATGCATCAACAAAAGAAACTTAGACAAGTGCAACAGTAACTGGGAAAGCTTCTAACAATGAATATATCCCTGAAAAGAACAGTACCATAAATGGTGCTACATCTTTGTGCTATAGTGCAAAGTATAAAATGTAACAGAAAAAAAGCAAAAATCTAAACATTTAAAAGTAGTCTGTTCCTCCACAATACTGGTTAAACTTGACAGCTGTAACTCATTCTTAAAAAAAAAAAAAAAAGTTTACAGTAGTCCAAAAATTCAGCTGTAGGAAACAATCCAGAAAGACTACTCCCTATTCTTTGTTATTTTTATCTGAAGTGCTGCTGCATATGCAAGAACACAAAAATACCGCATGGGACATATATCACAGCAACGTGTTAAATAGGATCATTTATATGCCTTAGACTACCTGTTAGAATACTTGACAGTATTTTAAAAGATCAGTGTAAGTTACTGAGTGCGAAAGGTATTAGGTAGCTCCATAAAACTTGAGTGACAGACGTAATTTATCTATAAAACATATTACTTCTGTTTATGCTATCAGCAAAGAGCAAACATGTAAAAAAGAAATAAATTTAAAAGTTTCAGCAGCCATCAATTATTACATTTGGTTACTGTATTAAAACCATTTACATAGAAAAGTAAGTTGACATTCTTCAGTCCTTATTTTCTTTCTATCATCATTTGAGTAATATTAGTATCCCTGCTTTGCACAGAAGTGAAAACACCCTATCAATAAAAGGGTGAATTACCTGCAGAAGTAACATTCAAGGGCAGAAATAATGCACACGTGCATCCAAGGCTTCACACCATATAAGTCTGCACCCCACACCGTGATAGCCAAGGACAAATGCGGCACCCAAGAGACAGCAAAGAGCAAAAGGCAGAGCAACAAAGAGCAGAGAGAAGGGAAGTTCAGTAATCTAGGCAGGCATATCAGATGAAGCACAGGAATCAGAATCAAAGTTCTCTTTACAGAAGGGCTTAAGATATTAAAAACATGAAGAGTGTGCAAGAGCCATTTGTACATTGTTTTGAAGTACACACAGAAAAGAAGTTTAGTTGAGACTGTGCACAGCTGGGATGTAATCAGTACTAAAGTAGATATGAAGAACCATTATTTTTGTCTTGCCACCTCAAGCGATTAACTTCCTGTACTCTCTTTTTATTTTAGTCTGTCTGGAAGAGTGCACACCAGGTTAAAGGCAGAGCTTTTCTCCAGCTTATCACCTGTCTCTCCATTTCCAAGGTGTCTCATAAAGACTGTATGACAAGGTTCTGATAATTTCTGTATTTATTTCCACATTTACCAATTACTGTTAAGAAACTTGAATATGGCCTTTAAAAGCATAGTTTACTATAGTAAAACACAACATACTAATTCCAGGCATGCTAATTAGGCCCTTCTGGATTACCACCAAGGAGCAACATTTTAAAGTGTCAATTTCTAATCACTGCAGCAACCTTCGCTCCTTTCCTTTAATGAAGAGAAAGGTTTTACTCATACAGACTATCATTTGTATGAATAGATGACAACATGTAAAAATTGAACAGACTGCTATGTCAGAGGCTTCATACCTTCTCTGAACATTAGCACAAAAAGCAAGGTTCATGAGACCACAGCAAGACACAGTACTTCTGCTACAGTTCACTCTAAACTAAACAAGAAGCATGATCTGCAGTAAAGGAGTAATATTCAACAACAGTGTATTTCATTTTCTTTACATAGTTTAACTCGATGCTTCATCCTCTACAGCCTCAAGAGGGGAAGCTGGTGGTTGTGGAGGGGAAATCAACAGGAGACTAAAAAATTTAGCCTTTTGGGGGACTGTTAGTAGTGAAACCCAGCAGAATCTAGTACCTGTGCTAGAGTGATTATCAACGGAATCAAGCCTGACTAAGTCACTGACGAAGAGAGTGTGCTCCCCACTGTTAGCATCATTAGAACTATCCACGCTACCATGGCTCACCATGTCCCCATCACTTCCACCCGTGGTACTCCGCAGAGCTAAAGACATGAATGAGAACTGGTTAGTAAGAAAGGATTTAACTTTTCAGTTTTTAAAACAAATCTAACCTCTTCAGAAAACAATAAATACTTTTGCTTTCACATATAAAGTAAGAACATGAAATTCTAGCAACAGAATTCAGACAATTATTTCTTCAGTGTGCGAAAGAGATTCCAAGACTGTTTCAAGCATCAAGATGGCAATTAGCAATTTTTATACACTTAATGAAGATTTTCCACTTGTAAAAGCCACAATGTTAGCTGCAATCCCTCAGAAAGCATGTCATGCTCTTGCTCAGCAGAAATAAATCCATTTCAGCTAATTTATTACCTGATACCACAGGTACTCGTAGGCTCTGCGTTGATTTCTTTAAGCACTGCCTAAATTGTGCTGTGCCACGAACCACATTTCGTACCTTTGTCCACAGGAATATGCCACTGCGGTTACTGCTAGGCCAAGGAGACTCTAAAACCGCCTATAGAAAGAGACATTGCGATAACAAAAACAGTAAGAAAGTTAGACTAAGAAACACAGTACAGTGAGACGCTTTTCTTTCCATACTCAAAAAAGGCATTTCCTGTCAACCATGTGAAGAAGGAAAAATATTTGTGTTTTTACGAGCTGTTCCCTTTTAGCCTACTGCTCTGGATACAATAGCTGAGTAACAACTAACAATGGATGAAGATTTCTTTAAGTAAACAAGGTGGATTTTATTAGTATTCATACACTTCAGTAGCAACAAAAGACCATAGGAGCACCTCTTTTCCTATTACTTTACATAGTTCAGTTTATCAAGAAGTTTCATTAGCATATTACAGGAACTTGGAAACAAGGAAGAGAGGAGGAGACTACTCCAACTAGCCTAATTCCAGCCTTCATCCATCTTTGGTCCTGCTACCTTAAAGGATACACCTAAGAACAGATGGTTTTGACATGAAAGCACTACACAGGTTGCAAAAGTTGGAAATGGGAGCACTAAAATATTTACTTCAACAGAATTTTTGGTTAGCCAGACAGCACAGGAATGTAAACTTAACCATGTAAAACCACACAGTGTAGATCCAGTGAACCGTAAGCATGTCCAAAGTGACTGCTTGCCCAACAGAATCAGTAAATCCAAGTGCAGAGCTGCAAGAAACATTCTTCAAAACATGCTACAGGACAAGAGGAGTGACACAGCAAGAGAGATATTGATCCAGTATTCCTCATCAGGACTTCTCTTACCTTATTGTAATAACCATAGGTGATGGCATTTGGCAGTATTCCAGCATTTTTCATTTCAAAAAGGACTCTCACGGCCTGAACAGGCTGACCCCACAGTCCACAGAGCTGCATTACAACTCTGTAGCAGACCTGGCAAGAAACAGAAATGCATAAACGGACTGATGACAAGGATTTTGAAACAGCTTAAGCTCTTCCCTGATTTCCAACTTTTACACATGTAAAAGGGAAAGCGATATCAGCAGCTACTCAGTACGTTAACACTCCACAGCCAGAAGAGGGAGCAAAAATTAAACCGGAAATCACATAAGCTGAAATAACATCAGCAGTCACGTTGCTGAGAAAGCTCATTTTTCCTCCACTTGGCTCTTCTATTTGAAAAATAAAGGAGGGAAGGAAACGCCCACGGAAAAAGGAGGATAACTTGCTGCTGTGTGCCTGTGGATACTGCTGAAAGAAGGTTATGCTGCACACAAACCTATTATCCATTCAGTTCAGTAAGGCTGCAAAACATTAATTCAAAATGCATTTCTAAAATAGGAATATTCACGAACATGCTTCTTGAAGAAGTCTGGGAGAAGTCTAGCAACACTAAGTTGTAGTACTTGACCCAGCTGATACTACGCTGTTGACAAAAAAGGAAACAATTTCCAGCTGCTCTAGTTAAGCAGACTTTGAGATTTGTGGCTTTAAAACAGGTCAAACTGTAAGTACGCTTAACCTGGCAGTGGTGGTGAAACACACTGTATTTGCACTTTGTCTTCTGTTCATGTTTATGGTAACTTTTTTATTTACACTTGCCTCATCTAGTGGTTCCACATCAGTTTTCCTCATTTTAATTAGAACATCGTATGCCTGCTGCAGGGCTTTGACCTTGGGATGTGCAACTCTGATGTAGGCTGGCAGACAAATAAACCATAGGCTGTAACTGTGACTGAAGAGACACTTAGCCCACTGTGGGGGGCTTACGTAAAACTTCTTGGCTAATTTATGGGCTGTTTTTATCTCCTGTAAGGGTGAAACAAAACAAAAAAAGCAGACAAAAGATGTAACATCCTGAATCTAGAAGCCATTACTAACTCAGATACCGGCTTCTTAAAAGTAAACATTTAATCATAATTGAGAAACCTTCAAATGAGGCTCCCTTCTTACCACTCTCTTATTACAGCTCTCTGCAATCAAAAACTAGCATCAGAATTAATCGTCTTTTTTTTTCTTCCCAATTCAAGGATTAATTTTAATTTCCTTTTTGTTTATATTACAGTCTAAAGCTTAAAAATGGGCTTGACAATAAACACATTAGCATCTGAGATTACAGTTTATTCGTTGCCTTCTGTTTCTCTCTCTCTCAAGTGTTGATTCTTAATAGTTACAAACATTAACTTATAGTAGAAAAAGGTAGTGGCAATTTTACCAAAAAAACTTTGTATCTTTCAGTGTTCATACAGTGATTACAGTAAGACTCATCTAACCTGTTTTGTTCTCTTTGCCATCAGCGCCGGACTATTTGAAATGCTGCTTCCAGCTGGGTGTCTGCTGAAGGACAGCTTGAGTTCCTGTGGTCTGTCAAAGAGCTTGAAATCCAGTCGAGGGAAGTTTTTATAGCTACATAAGATGACAAAAAAAAACAAAAACAAAACAGAAAAGAAAAGCTTTTCAAATACTGCTGAAAGTAGGAAAGCCATACAAAGACAACTTGTGTGAAAAGAACTGATAAAACTGGAGAATAAAGAAGAAGGAGGGGAAAAATATTAAAAAAAGAAAAGAAAAAAAAAAGATAACACAAGAAGATGCCTTGGACATTAAACCTCCACAGACAATGGAAACAAGAACCAGAGTGCCATTCATATCATGAAGGTCAGGGAAGCAGAGATGATGAGTACCCAGGACAACAGTTGGAAACAGAACCTTCGAGACCTCCACGAGACACAGGCAGAAAAAATCATACCCAGAGTGTCTGAAACTCCACAATTCCTGCACAGGGCTGAAAAACACTGAATGATAGAAGTCTGAAAAGTGGAGTGAGTGTTTTGTTCTTTTGGTTCATCAGCTACAGATCAACAGTATTGCGTAAATCCACTACCCACCCACTGCCATTCACACTATGGAACGAAGTGCACCGCAGTTGCTACAAAATACACATAAATGGCTAAAACAGGAAGAAAACACTGAATACTTGTAGAAAAGTATTACTATAAAGTTGTCAAGAAGTTACTGGCAAATTAACACCAAAATCCACATGCTCCCAAACATACACACACAGAAAACAATGACTTCCAGAGTTTCAGAAACTTACCAGAATCCAGGCAGTTTGTATCTATTTAAAGAGTCTCCCGAATATTAAATTACAGCAAGTCTTGCACCATAATGGAACATCTGCCCAGCTTAACATCATAAGCACTCCATTTTCACTACATGCGGCTGTTTAACTTGTACCTGTATTTTGGCACTCGGTCCTGTCCATCATCAGCAGGAGGTTCTGGTGGCATTATGAACACTGTGTGTTCGCTCTTTTGGGACTCATCAAGCTCAATCAACCGTGCATCTTCGATGGAATCTATATCAACCTGAAAACAGAGTTTGTACTCTAAGTACAGAGTCTGGCTTTGGGATAAAATGCCCTTTTTAACATTAATTATGTTAGTATATGGTATTTGATTTTATATATACATAAAATATGTAAAATAAATTATATTTGTTCTAATTATTCAAATATTAAGCCAACAGCCTTGTCTTTCCATTTTTATATCACAATCAGATACGCTTAAACATTTTGAGGGACAAAGTACCTTCTCTCCTTTTTCTGTTCCTTTATCCGGAAAGAGCTGATCAAAAAAAAAAAAATAAAATTAGAGTTTCTTCTCAACTCAAAAAAGATCCTAAATAATTCTATTGAAGCTGTGTCATTTACTGAAATATTAAATAAGAAATACAAAATTTTCATATTACTCTAGAAGCAATTAATCTCTTTTTCAAATACTTCCTTTGCTGAAAGTAAGAAAATGCAGTAATCACCATGCTTTCAATCTGTTGACATTATCTACTAAATATAAAATCCTAAATCTTTCAAAGGAAAGTGCTTTCACTTAGTTTCATTGAAAGAAACTGCCATTTTGCAGATATTTTCAATATGACAATTTAAGTAACACATTAACAACCTGCAATAATATCAAATCATTAACAATATTAAACAAAGTATACTATAGATGTGTGCTCTAGATGCACATCCTATACTCAGCAGAAAGAAAAATAAAGTCAAAAAACCTTTTAACACTTATTTTGTGGTTTGTTTATACGTGTTGATTTAATCAGAATCAATGCTGAATCAAAGACTCATTCTATAAGACTTGGTATGAAAAAGAAGGTTATGGTCAGGAAGAATCATATATATACACACCTTAAAAAAAATACATGCAATTCTCTAGCTCCTCATTTTTATATTGTGAACTTGGCATTTTACAGATGAAGCTATAAACTCAATAACCCATCTAGACCAGAGCCATGCTGAAGAGCCTTTGTTTCAAAAAACAAGAATGGGTTACAGCAATCTTTCTCTTATAAAATACAGGCAACGAAAGGGGATCATATCTACATAAATTAGTTTTGACCATAGTGGGGCACTAGGCATGGTTTTGTGTTTCAAGTTTAAATTGTGTAAAAAAGAGCAACAAGGCAGACGACCACTGATATATAATTCCACATTAGAGGGAGGGTGATTAACCCCTTAAAGGGAAGACACAGATGGCATTGTGCTAACAGTGTCAGCTACTGGTATTTCTCACATTATTGTACAGCTTGACATCCTACAGGGCTTTAATAAATGTTTCCTGCATCAACACAGAAAATTATGACCCTGCAAGAAGATGAAAGAAGAAAATGACTCAGCAATAACCACCAAGAATTTCAATCCCTCAAAATACTTGCTGCACAGGGTATCTACCTTTACAACTGAAAACCAGGACAGTAACACAAAATGAACACAAGCATAGAATTTAATAGTATTGCTACATGTTTTTCACCTTTTCTATGCAGTCATCAAAAAATGCCAAGCCAGTATCCTTGTCACTCACAAAACTGCATTCTTCAATAAAGCGGCTGAATATCTGTGTTTTGGTGAGATGTGTGTAGAACTTTGCATAGGCCCGGTCTCTGGTTTTTAAAAATCCTGGTTATAAAAGGAATACACAACTAAATACTAGTTATGAGTTTCATAAGAAAAAAACACATAAGCACTATTTTTCACCGTAGTTAACAATACTTGGCAAGCAATCAACCCCATGTAACCTGCTCACTGTGTCTGTGGACTTCTGTGCAAGAAAAAGATGATGACCTCGTACAAAAGCAGAAGTATCTAGCAGTTAAAACAATACTACAATAAAAATTGTTCTCCTAAGAGGTGATGGGCTTGAAAACATTTAGGACTTTCCAAACCTTCGACTAAAAATCTCTTCTCAAATCTCTCTTCCAGTAATTAAAAAAAAATAAAACAAACAAAAAAAAATCAACCAAAGCCAACCCAAAAACACTACTGACACATACAAAACATAATATCTGGGACATTTTATCTAGCATTCAACTCCTAAACAGATCTGAAAAGTTAAGGTGATGAGGAAAATAAAACTACCTTTGCTGACTATTGTTTTGCTATGTTTCTGATCTCTGCCCCATTTTCTGTTATTTTCCAATTTATAAATCATAGAATTATAGAATGGTTTGGGTTGGAAGGGACCTTAAAGATCATCTGATTCCAACCACCCCGCCATGGGCGGGGACATCTCCTACCAGACCAGGTTGCTCAAAGCCCCAACCAACCCGGCCTTGAACACTGCCAGGGACGGGGCATCCACAGCTTCTCTGGGCAACCTGTGCCAGTGCCACACCTCCCTCATAGTAAAGAACTTCTTTCTTACATCTAATCTAAATCTACTCTCCTTTAGTTGAAAGCCATTATCTCTTGTCCTATCACTACACGTCCTTGTAAAAAGTGCCTCTCCGGCTTCCTTGTAGGCCCCTTCAGGTACTGAAAGGTCACAACAAGGTCTCCCTGGAGCCTTCTCTTCTCCAGGCTGAACAGCCCCACCTCTCTCAGCCTTTCCTCATAGGAGAGGTGTTCCATTCCTCTGACCATTTTTGTGGCCCTCCTCTGCACCCGCTCGAACACCTCCATGTCTTTCCTGCACTGAGGGCTCCATAGCTGGATGCTGGACTCCAGGTGGGGTCTCACCAGAGTGGAGCACAGCGGCAGAATCACCTCCCTCACCCTGCTGGCCACGCTGCTTTTGATGCAGCCCAGGATATGGTTCGCTGCCTGGGCTGCAAGTGCACGTTGCTGGGTCACGTTGGGCTTCTTCTCAACGAGCATCCCCAAGTCCTTCTCAGCAGGGCTGCTCTCAATCCATTCTCTGCCCAGCCTTTATCTGTGCTTGGGATTGCCCCAACCCATGTGCAGGACTTGGCCTTGTTGTTGTATCATGAACATTACTTTCTTCTTCATTATTGGTCTTCTGCCATTTTTACTCTGTACAAATTGAGAACTATTCTTTCATTCCCAAGAGCTGCCCTCACTGAATATGCCATACAGAGAAGGCATACTGAAAAGACAGCTTTTCTAATACCACAGCTATTGCAAAATTGCAGTTCTGTGTACATATATCTGTGTTCTAATCAACTTTGAATAGTTTAACTTCACACAACTGCAATTTTAAATATTGCCAAGAGTTGTTCAGCCAAAGGGAACTTTGACCTTATAAAGTTAAGCAGCTCCTGAACCCTGAATTTGTAACACGGCCAAGGCTACCAGCAGCTGGTTTGCCTCACCCTCACCTTGATGATCAAACAAGGAATCAGCAGCAGTTGCTTTATTTGAAGGTGCCTGCGTGATTGGCTTGAGGAATGTTCTGTAACCCTTTAAAATAGATGCCATGAAACGGAGAAAAGCTTCCTGGATCTCCATCTCAAGTTCCATCATCTTCTTCTGCCAAGAGAAATCTGCCTCAATAGGAGTCATCTCCACTGCAGAGCCTTCCTGAGTTTTCCTGTGAACTAGCAATGAGCAACACATACAATCCTATATTAAAATTCAGTGCATTTAAACAGGCAACTTTTGCAAGACGCTGAAGACAGATTTTTCTTTTTTCTACTTGCCCATTTTCAGAAGTGACAAACACTAGAAATCCTGTGATTATTTTCCAATTGATCTGGTCCATTTAAAAGGCAGGTTAACTTAAGAGTTGGTTACATGTTTTTCTAATTCATTCAGCTCTCTGGGACATGAAATGACGAGAAGGATCTCAGCTGAGTTAATGTTACCACATACCCAACTGAATGCAGTCTTTCAGTAATGTATCAGCATAAACACAAAGGACCATGTTTTGCCTGAAGACTGCATATCTAGAAAGACAAGGCCTAAAACTATTTTTCTAATCAAAATCGTAACATTTTAGTGCACCACAGGGTAGAAACAAGTACATAACATTCAGAGTTTACTCTTGCACTCTTAAAAAAAAACAGTAGCAGGTACTGCTAAAATTATAGTTCAATGCTTTTTATTATTACAAAAATATTGATTATCATAATATGAATATTATAACGTATCTATTACAATATTGCAAAAATAGAAAACTGTCTATCTAAAAAAGACCTCCGATTCTCCTCAAGTTAAAATTAGGTAGTAGTTCTATATTGGGCAGATTGCATGACATACCCTGCTGATAAAACCGAAAGAAAAGTTGAGGTTTTCTAACAGATAAAGTAAAGGCTTTAAAGAAAATTGAGGCAAGAACACCTACCTCTTAATTAATGCACTATAATTTCCATAATATAGAAGCTTTGTACATCTTATGTAACTATGAAGCTATCATTGTCTCCTTCTCTGTAATGATGCAACCTTACATACTCTGAACCAGCTTACCTTAAAGAGCCTATCTATCTACAGTCAGAAAGAAGCAATACCTGAAAACTGTTATGTCAACTACAACTTTGCTCTTACCCGTACAAGTCATAAGGCTGAAGATGGTCCCTTTTTCTTTTTCTGTTGACAAAAATCTTTGCCAAAATTTAGCTACTCGATTATTTTGTAGAAAAGTCACTATCTGAAATATTCAGCAGTATCTGCACAATAGCTGAGATATTCAACATTATTTTACTAATATCCCCATTTCCTCTACCATTTTTTTTTATCAGAACTGTGAATATCGTTTGAGGCTGAGATCCAATCATGTTTTAGCTGAATCTTCCTTTAAATATCATTTCATTATGAGTAAAGGCTAAAAAAAGCTCGAAAGAAGTCACAGTGAAGAAGATAAAAGTCTAAAAAAATACTTCACACCACATACGATAGAAGAAAGTCCTTACATTTACATACTAATTATAATTTAAGACTTGTAAGCGTGTATCAGAAAATATAGTAGTTTTCCTTGAATATTTACTTTCCCTGCTTCAGACAGTTTTTGTTCTTACCCCTTCCCATTTTATTTTATATATTTCACCTGCTGCCAACTGTGGGTGCAATTTCTTTAAGGTGCTGAGCAAACTTTTACATGGCTTCTTAGGAAACTGCTTCCAGCTGGTGCTCTTCTTATCATCCGATCTAAAACACAGGGGAAGTAAAAAGTATATATAAAATACAGACCATATAAAAAAGGATAGCTTCCACACCCTTAGTTGCTTCAGTCTCAGAACATAGTAACGAAAAAATAGAAAATTTGTCAAATATTAAAAAATGGGAGTGACGTAACTCAGAATTTCGTTTCCTCAGATACAGAACAGAGTTTTCTCCAATCTGTAAGGAGAATCTGCATTAAGATTTGATTTAGGCTTTTTAGCTGAAGTTTCACTTAGATGGTTTCCCTTTCAGAATTTTTATCAGTCTTGCTAAAGTAATTTAGGTACACTAATCTGTATGCAATTACTATGCAAAGCCTACTATAAACCTGCCATACTGCTACTGATACAAATAAAAGCAGTTTAGAACACAGCATGAACTTGTTACTGCAAAATGCGGGAAAACCAGTCTGGTAGCTTTATGGTCATACGGTGTCCATGGCAACTCTGTTCTAGCTTCAACCACAGGCTAGCAGGGACTAGGAAGATCAAGAATTCAGTTCAAAGTTTGAAAATTATGGGATTGATTAAGCGATGGGGTAAATTGGCCTAGAGGGATGGTCATCTTTGTTAGACGAACAATGACTACAACGCCAGACATTGTTTAAGCAGTTGGATACATATAGAGAGAGTAGGGAGTAAGTCCTGAGAACTCCTACGCCTCTTTTGGAAGGCAGAATGCGGGGGAGAATTGTTGTAAAAGGGAGCACAACAAACCTTGTGGCCACGAGACCTAATCAGTTATTACTATACAAGCTGATGCTGTCACTGCTTGTTTTGCACTTTGCATCAGCAAAATGTTTGTTCAATTATTATTTGCTCAATTGGCATCAACACAGAACTGTCTTGGGAAGGAAGAAGAAGTTTCTGGAGTTAAAGAAAAAAATGCATGCTTACAGATGCCTTTGCCCATTTTTTTCCCCATCATAATGGCAACCCTATAAACAATGTAAGCAGTACCATTCCAAAAATGCAAGGAAAAAAATCCTGCTATAAAGATAAAACAAACCCTCAAATCTTTGCCCTAAAAAGGCAACTTTCCTTAACCAGCTTTCAATGTTGCTTTCACAGATAGCTGACAACATCCAAAAAAAGGAAGATGGTGAATGAATAAAATGCCTTCAGTATTTTTCAGCAATAAATAAAGCTTCAGTCTATCATAAGGAAGATAGCAGCAAACTTGCTCTAAAAAGACACCAGAAAGACAAACTGATGTACTAGAAAATACTGAATTTTTCAAATGTTATTCTTCTATCATGCAGTTTTTCACAGTTAGCAACAGTGCTATTAAATGCTTTTACATCTAAAAATAAAAGGCAGCATTGGAACAGAAATAAAGAGGGTCAGAAACAGACATGGATAAAATAAAATAGAACACTGATCTTTATTCACTAACAATGTAGTATTTTAGAATTCTGTACGATCTTCAACACAAAGTGCTTTGGGGAGATTTGGTTTTACCTACACAATTCCAAAACTGAAAAATATCTTCATTTTCAGGGTAAAAAAAGTTTTATAATGCAGGTACCAACACCTCACATTTACCTAAGTCAAGTGTTATAAATGTTAAATTCCTCTGAAGTCAAATAAGTGGTACAGATGACATATGCAAAATGGGCAGCAAAAAAGATCAGCTGACTACTGAAAGAGAAATGGACTTGTAAGACAGTAATAGAAAAGGTGCAAAAATCTTTCCAGTTGAGTGCCTCATTAGAGGTCAGCCACTGGCAGACTTTTAGTTCTGTAACCAGTTCAAGTATGGTTGGTGCTTGGTCTGTCTAGTAGTCATCTCAACAGAATCTTGACATCCTTATCTCCCTGCTAAACTGCCTGTTTCTATCTCCTCCATTTTTCTGCAACCCACTCTTCAACATCCACTCTACTTATGAACAAAAACGTTCCGGTATTTTTCACTGCTAATATCTCCATACAAATAACTTATGTCCCTTGACTTTCTTCAGTACATTCTTCTTTCACAACAACTATTATAATTATTCTTTTAGTGGTATAATATTTTGATATTGAGTGATGAAAATGCTTTTTGCAGTGTTTTTAATGGGGCCCTAGGGGAAGGAGAAAAAAAATCAAATTAAAAAAATAAACACAATCTGCTCCATTGTTTACTGTTTCCTTTGTTGCTACTAATAAAACAAAGCATTTCAGTAATGTAAAGGAAACATTTGCTTCAGCAGAGGCACGGTCCTTTTGACACAATGAAAATCAAGAAAGCATCCGACTGACCCACAGATCAAATAACTAAGTTTAACTCAAGTTAGTAAAAACAAAAGTCAAGAGTTAAAAAGTGATGTGAGATGAAGTTAAACTGTATTTTCACACAGAAAAGATGTGCACTTTATTCAGTGAATTTCACTGAAATAAGTGATGAAAATGTAAGAAATGATGGGGCAGAAAAAAACACCCAACAAAAACTCTTCACCCTCTTTTCTAGCTTTTGTCCCATTTCCTTAGTGAACAGTACTAGAAGTGTAAAAACAAACCAGAATAGATTACAATTATTACTACATTTATAGCAACATATGCATCACATTTTTATAGGCAGTGCCAAGTGTTGACCCTTGACTTAGTAAGTTTTCATTTGCTACAAAAAGTTAGAAATGAGAAAAAGAACAGAGGATAGTAAGAAACGAACCATACTGGATAAATCAGTATTTAATAATTTTTAACTCCTGAGCATTTCAGCAATTTCTCCACCTACAGACAAACATAAAAACTCCATAGAACTTACATGTACACCATGTTTGTGTCTAAGTCAATGCATACAATATCCTGTGGTGGATCGTACAGATCAAAGTATCGTGAATCAACTCCAACAATAAATGGAAGAGGTGCACTGAGTACGGTGGCCAGAGACAGAGGACAGAGGGGGATATATGGACATTGCCACTGAAATGGAAATATCATCTGAAGGAAAAATTAAATGAAATCAATGCATTAAAACAAGACAACAGACAGCGTACAATAAAGACCAAGAAGTTACATGCAGCAAGCTGAACTTGCTAAAAGCCTTATAACACTGTCAGAAAAAGAGTCTTCTAGTCTGACCACTTATTTACAGCACCTCTCTTAGTTATCTACATAAAAATCTTGGTAATTCTAACAGTTATAGAAATAAGACACGCTAGAGCACTTTACCTCAATGCTATTGCTGTGAAAAATAATATAGTGCATCAATCATTTTAACTTAAAACAGCGTTGTAACAACTGTGGAGCTTGAACTGATTTCTCTCACTGCTGTACAGAACACTTTGTACTTACAGCTACTACAGCTTCAGCAACTCCTGTCAACACAGCTGGTCTAAGAGAATGCAGGAGGATCTTGCCTTCTAGTAATACAAAGAGTAACAGAGTGGCACAGTTTTCCGGTCCAAGATTCATGAGCAGAGTGCTAAAGTTTGCTCCACTAAAGGGTGGGTGGGAAGGTGGAAAAAAACAAGACAGTTACAGGATTTTTTTTTAAAAAAGTCACTACTGTCAAACCTCTGATAACTGTTTGGGACAAACTATTGTGCTAATATTACCACACATCCTTATCTACCTATCTATCTAATAGCCATCACCTCAATATGAAACTTGCACTGCCACAAAGAAACCTAAATTCAAATTCTACTGGTGAAGAAACATACGCTATACCAAGCTACTGCTGAGTTTGTGTTTTTTATGGTGCTCTCTCTCTCATACTTGCACAGGCGTGTTGTCTTCCTAACAGTAACACAGATCTAACTGGTTAACAACTAATCTAAGCACAGATAACACCACTAGTTTCACATGATGGTTTAACTCAGGCAAAAATCAGGAACTAGAGTATACATTTGATCTTAGAATCACAGCAGTAAATTCTAATACTAGTCAAGTAAAATCAGTCCTTCATTCTGATAGCAACATGCCTTTAGTTTCCACAGTTTAGACTCCAGTTCATTTGTTTGCACTATACACATTTAGGAATTGTAATGACATCTCTAAGAGCACAGGGGTGTAAATTCTGTCCTTAGAAAAGTGCTTACACGTTACTTTGCAGTTAGGTGGCTGGCTGCAATCTTTCACTTATGTGGGTGCGTAACAGATGTGATTAAACACGGGATTCATCTACACACAGAATATTATACACCAATGTTTAAGGGGGGAATAAAAAAAAGAAGGAAAATATTTTGGGTTTTGACTTAAAAACAAACAAAAAATAAAAAAACAACAACACCATGTCACAATCACATGAAGCCCCAGCCCAGAGGGTGCAAGCAGTATGCACAGAGACTGCATCAACCTTCAGGCACAAACAGCAACTTTCAGATACAATTTTGAATTTCTGAAATGTTTGCACACTTGTGCATTGACCAGTTTCACATAACTGCTTGACTTAAATGTCTCTCTTGGATCCAAAAAGGGGAAAAAAAACAAGATAAAGAACAGTCAATCTATGCATTAAAAAAATTTTGCTTACGAAACAGGTTCTGAAAATACAAGACATTAAAATACTGGGTTTTTTTCCCTCACAGCCTGCTTCTTCCTTCTTCAGAGATCCTACAATAATTTGGCAATTCATCATTATTTTAGGACAATTAGTGACACTGTTCTTCCTCAAGAGACAGGTCTCTGTCAAAAAGACAACACTGTATAGTATTATAAATGTATATTGAGCTTTCCGTTCATAAGATCTAATAATATTGCAGTAATATTTGGCTTCGTTCTATAACTCATTCCTAAATGCCTCTGAATTTTTCAAGTAGCACACATTCAAAGCATTAATAATGATACCTTAATGGTAATGGTGTAGAAACCGGCTGAGACAATATTAATGCATCATGGGCAGAAAGCTGAAACACATAAAGCAGTATGTGATTGATATGGACAACTTCAAAGTTAATACAGCGTAATATTCCAATACAAATGTATATCCATAGTCTCATAAACTGCCTGGCAATGTCATGCAAGAGACGCAAATCAGGCACAATCTTTAGGACTTGTGTTCACTAGGTCAACAGAGCTTGTGTTAGTCACTGAAACGACTGTCAGAAGTTACAGGAAACTGTGACTCAGTGTTGAACATGTAACTGCTGGTAGGTGATTAAACAGAGAAGCACAAGAGACAGTGCCCTAGGCAACTAACCTTTGACCCACAGTAGTAGGTGGACAAGTGAGCGAAAGGCAGAAAACAAATACACCACACCCCCAGGGGAAAGCAAATGGTGCCTATAAAATGAAAGGGTAATACATGGCAGAAACTTCATAAGTGCAAATAGGACGCTGCTGTCATCTGCACCATCTGAAGTCTGAAATAGTTTCCTCTGCTAAGTTACCCCAAGTTTATATCAATGAAAGAGAAGGCCACCCCACCCATCTTCTCCCCTCTCCCTTCCAGCAGATGGGTATTCAAAGCTGAGTAAAAAGTCTAATGGAAGAAACCTGGCTTTCAAAAGCAAGAAAGAGGGTCTGCCATTATTGTAACTAAAAATGGAAGCAAATATTTTGCTTACCTGCACAAGAATTCTTGGCCTTTGTGGTGAAGGGAAAGGTATATTGTGCATAAAATGGGATATGTGCCTGAGAAGAATACAAGATGTTAGAAAACCAGTACCAGGGACTAATCAGGTACTGAAAACCACGTTAATCACATTTTGGAATTACTATGGTACCATGTTTTAGACAGGTTGTTAAGATTTTTTACTGTTTTGGTAAGTTTAAGAGCCTATTTCTGCAAACTGAAACAAAGAAGGTCCATTCACTCACATTTCATGCGTGAAAATTAATACTGGCAGCTTCAGATATGGATGCAAAAGACAGGAACACACCGGCATTTAGACAAGCCATTTAAAAACTCAAGCAGCCTAACCGCATTCCACAGAGCTTCTAACAAGGCTTAGCTAAGAGAAACTATATATTTCCCTGTCAGGCGTCTAATGCAATTTTGAATGCAACATCGTATATCAGTGCGCACACAGGTGCATGCACACACCCATAAAACCTGCATTAGTTGTAGTGCTTGGAAACAGACACAGATATTCCTTGCCAGTGCACAGAGTCCCTGAGTTTGTATTTATTAACCTAAAATGCAGAACTGCAAACATGAGCATGTATCTTACAGCTCAGCCATTTTCTGTGTCTGACATATTCAAGAGAAAGGTAAACAGACTCAACATATTCCAACACAAAAGCCACAGTATGATCCAGTTCACCTTCCTGGCACTGCAAGAGCCACTACGATTAAACAGAAGCAGCAATAATATCTATCAGTACAACATAAGCTACACAGCGGAAACAAAAGGATGGAGTAAATATACCAACTAAGCAAGTGGAACGTGTAAATCACGCGACTTCTTGAGCTGATATAACTACCTTCCCACACTAACTTGAAAAATGTTTTACATACTTTTCAATGGGAAGAGGATGGGGTCCAGAGACAGAGAGTTTGTAGATGAACATAAGAAATTTTCGAAATGCATCAAAGAAAGGCCAGTGTGAAAGAAGGCAGATGCATTTGTTGGAATTGATGGACTTGGAAGTAACCACTTTCCTCTCTACAGCTGTCAGGAGTCCCAGCTGCAATTGTTGTTTTTCTGTCAGCAGCTCCCGGGGATAAGGCTCATAAAACTGTATAGCAGCACCATAAACCTAAAAGATGAAGAAAAAAAGCTGAGCAAACACAATATTTAACAGATTAAGTTAGAACTTTCAAAGCATTGTTAAGTCCTTGGTGTCTGCACACAACCTAATGACTTTTTATGTAACATACACGAAGTATCCTTATAAACGAAATGCTTTGGACTCTCATGCCTCTCCCTCTTTTTCACTGCACTTTCCTCAACAAAGTATTCATACCTAGTAAACTGAAAGAGAAGGAATCAAAACTCCATGCTGTGGAAAATCCAGTAACTGTCCAGAAACAATTGCATTCAGCAAATTCCCCTATCATTATCACACTAAACAATAAAATTATTTTAGCTGTGACTTCACTCATTTTATCAAGCTAAACAGACACCAACCTTTTCTAATATTCCTTCCCTATTTGTCAGAGTTTCACAATTAACTGAATTACTCTGGCAAGTTTAGCAAAAGAAGAACAGGGAAAGATGGATACCAGAGTACACATTCTCTGAGAAAAATGCTCACAGCTACTGCATTCCCCCTTGAGAAAGAAGTATTAATATACTGGAGAAAGGCTTTTTTCGTTGTTTGGAAACGGAGAAGTATATAAATGTCCCTGATAGGGGACTGAGGCAGTTGAGCTGTTATCACTAATAGAGCCAAACTGCTGTTTATTAGTCACAGCAAGAGCTAACCACACATTATCATCACTTATTCCCTCACGCAGTTCACACACACACACAGACACAGTTGGTAAGCTGAAGCAACAGCTGGAAGACCAACGCCAAACCAGGGGCCCTGTGCTTCATCAGGTGTAGCTATAATCCTGTAGTATCTGTCTGTGCGTAGCGGACACTGCCTTCTCACACATGGGCTGAATCATGCAACACATTTTTGGCGCTCGTGCGTGCTGGTGGCCTTATATGGATTCAAGCAGATGGCTGGTGTTCCGAATCTATCACTTGATGTGAACTCAACAGGATCACTAGTCTCAGGAGCTCATCAGTTCTTCAGAGCCTTTCACATGCTACCTCTTAGCATATGCTTCTCCTCTCCCTGCCCTGCTGTCTTCTGGTAACTATTTTCCTGTTCATACACATAGGTACCTACAGAGCCCAATCACACAAATTCACACCAAAGTGGCTTTTAAGGTAACCATATGAAAACTGCAACAACCTCAACATTGTTAACACATGTGGTAAGTGAACATGTCTTTAACATGTAGGCTACACTTCCATTCCATCCCAGAAACATCCTGCTTGAAACAACAGGGAAATCCATGTGCTGTGAGTTTCAGTTTTGTTAAGTGTATGGTTCAGTTTACAGGGGACTAAACAGCACACACTCTTCCAGCTGTTTCCTGTTTTCGTTTACATCTGTCTTACACAAAGGTTTAAGAAACACAATTTTATCAGGGAAGTATTTGACAATTTATTTTGTAGTATTTCTCAACGACTTCTACAAATAGAAGAAACAATGCCTGTTTATCACCATAGCAGCCATTTGAACTAAAATTAAAAACAGTCACTGTGTGGTGCCATACCTTTTCTGCAGAAGAGCACGTCAGTACAAATGTTGAGAACACTGGTAGTGGATATTTGGTTTGAGGGTCCCAGCACTCAATAGTAGCTCCCATAGGAAGGCAAAAGAGAGGTACAGATTCCGACAGTGGGAATGACTCATAGTTCTCTTGAGGATATCTGAAAATTAAGCCTTCAGAATGGGAGAAGGAAAAGTAAGCTCATTTGCTCTGCAAGCCCTAAATAATGTAAGTAATTTATTTTCCACAATATACAGCAAAGTCTGTTGGGTATCTGGACTTTATAAATGAAGATTGCATCTGTAGAAGAAAAAAATCTCTCATCTGAGAGTAAGACTAAGTCATCCAAGTAACAATCATTTAAAAATTGTGTATGAATACTGAAGCACTGCCTTTTGGTAACTGCTCAAAAAACAGTACATAGTGAAAACTAATTAGTGAAGATTTTTCTTTAAACCAGTTGGGAATTACCTATGCTATTTAAATGTGCCATTGGAATGGATTTTGTTACAAAGAAATTCCTGTGAAGAAAGTGATCATTTATCAAATGTGAAAACAGCAGCAATATCTCCACTGAAAACAGGATGAACTAGCTGACTGTCCGCATTTCCTACTAATCAGTCAGTATGTTCAATTTAAAAAAATCGTTAATTCAGTTTTCCAAAATATATTTAATTCTTGCTGAAAATAGGCACAGAGGCATTGGTTTACTACTGCTGCTCATCTAGTTTATTTTATGGTACAGTGACTTCATTATCTATGCTTTCCACTTCCACTTGGTAGTTCACTCCTTTCAAAGGAATTTGGTGCACTTGGTGCTCAGTAGAAACTCTTTTGAAAGCTTTTTTCTTTTTTTTGACTTCTTCAGAAAAAAAAAATCTGTAACAACACACTAAAAAACTTATAAAAGTCAGACTTAAAAAAAGACTTTTTGTCATTTATTGTTCAGAATATTTTTCACTCTCCTGAAATAAGCAACAAGTGAATAGTTGTGCAGCTGAAGGGAAGGAACACATTTAACTTTCAAATTAAACGAAAGATGTTGCACTAGCTGTGAGACATAAAAAGAAACATGAGTAAGGTTGAATGGAATTTTTAATTATTCCTTCTCCATCATCACAAGACTAGAAATATGAAGTCTTTTGTTACATCTGAAATGCTTGCTAAGCTTTCCACTAAAGCTCATAAACTACCAAACCTGTCATGGTAAGAACTAAATTAATAGAGAACAATACTATTCCTACTAAGGCTACTTCTTTTTTTTTTTTTTTTTTTTT
>Ga0065711_1028081_pt1 | contig 43800 bp, 28 predicted proteins | sample Hoacrofraction12_FD_59098 | JGI IMG/M metagenome (GOLD analysis project Ga0065711, IMG submission 59098) | Hoatzin crop microbial communities from Cojedes, Venezuela - Epithelial fraction 12 v2 (version 2) | ecosystem: Host-associated > Birds > Digestive system > Esophagus > Crop | place... | reverse complement strand
TTTTTTTTTTTTTTTTTTTCTTCTGAGCTGCTTGGCTAAGGCAGGTACAGGCCCTTCTACAGTGACCATAATATTTTAGAAAATAGCTGCCCTTTAGTACTAATGCTTAGGTGACAAATTGAAAAGTACTGCCTTGCTACTTACCTGGTTAGGTAAGGTTTCAGGTTTTTAGGAAGAGCCTGAAGCCTGCAGTGTCTCAAGTTCTGGAAGAACTGTGAAAGTGGATTTATGCCTGTCATGAAGCATATGATTAGTGTGCTTGAAGAGACATAATTGAACAAGGGAAAAAAGCTTATGCCATGCACTCTTAATTTTTTTTGCTGTTGCATGTGGTAATTTCTCTAGAATTCAAAGTTAAGTGACTAATTTTTTTACTTATGATTACAGTCCTGCAGTCAGTTTACCAGATTTTGCTTGCTCCATCCATCATCTGGCGACTTGGAAACGCAATGCAATAGACAGAAAATTAGCAGGCCGCCCCTGAAGAGAAATGTTCAGAGGGTGCTGTCTAGTTCTCAAACCAAGTGTGGGTTGTGTGCCACTGCTATATGTGAAAAGGTGTCAGAGTAGAATTTGGTGTTCATAAGTACTCTTCAGAACATAAGCAGTGTGCTAGTTGTGTAAGGATTATACATTCAGTGGATTTCAGTCATGTTCCTTTATTTCTCAGTCAATGGATGACAGCTGATCATGAAGCCAATCACTTTAATTTATGCATGAAATAAACTACGGCAAGATTATATGTGTAGTTGCTGGTCTTGTGCACTTTGTATTGAATGGGCAGTGCAAATCAAAGGCATAGAAATTCCTTTACAATGAAGTTTTTGGATTATTAAGCATTTTCCTACTGGAAGGTGGAGGTAAGGTCTTGGACTGATGTGATCAGTTGGGTGGAATCAGTCTTGTTTTAGTGTTCTGTATGTTCTCAGATTGAAAAATTGGAATCTCAAAAGTGACTTTTGTGCTGAAGTACTTAAGTTTGTCTTCTACTACAAAGGTAGCAACAGCCTTTCTTCTAGCTTCAGTAGTATCTCTGATGAACTTAGATGATGTTTGTTTGGGGTATAAATTTGGCAAAGTACAAGGAAGTGTATCTATTATTGAATGATAAGTAATAATAGTAGTAAAACATGCTTTAAGTCCTCTGCTAAGAAATGGAAAAAAACGCGCAACAATCTTGAAGAAATCTCTATTGTATTCCATAATTTAAGGCATTAGGTAGACCTCTTCCACAAATTTGTTGAGATCTAGTTGTGTAGTAGCTTATGTAGGTTCTTCCTAGCTGAAGAACAGGGAGACATGCTGTTCTTGGGCAACTTTGTCTCAGCTTGTGCATCAGAACTTTGCACAAAGCAGGAAATGTTTAAACACAAATGCGAATATAGTTGACACTATTTGAATGAATGACAGGATATTAACTGATGTAATTATACGCCTCTTCCTAGATTTCCGTCTGGGAAGTAGGCAAGACATTGTGTGTAGTTTGTGGTCACTCTTTGTAGCCAGTCCTGCAGAGTTTTCTGCTTGCCTGTACTCAGGACGGAAGAAATAGGCTGGGCTTGACTGCACATGCGTTTCTAGGGCAGCGGAGGGACAAAGGGTGAGGTACAGTAATCACTGTTAAGGAAACAGGAAATTTGGACAAGCTGGTGGCGTTGGTAACCTTCTACCTTAACTGGTCCTTTTAGACAGAAGAGAAGCAGGCAATGTGTGAAACTCATGCACTGCAACACCAGAGTTTAATAACTCCTTGTCAGAAAGGTCTAAGAGGTGTTTTGGGATGGGGTGGGACAGGAGGTGCTTTTCCAATGTGTGTATATCTATAGGAGGCTTGTTTTGTATTTTACTAGTAAGTGTTCCCAGTACAAGTATGTTCAATTGCAGCAATACCAAGTTGAGAATTTCTTTCAGTTATCTTTCCTGCTATATTGCTGTCAGCCTTTCAAGAATGAAGGCATCATTACTAAAAAGGATGTTACATAAGAATGGTTTCTTAATTACTTTCATAACTTGCACTCTTAAAAAAATCCATTACTCGTTGGTGGTGTTGGAATCGTTGCTTTACTTTGGTTTTTAGATGCGGTATTACATTATAAAGTGTGTGTGTGTAAATGCAGCTCTTACTAGATAGCACAAAACAATTCAGTTTTCGTTTAGAACATTTGTTTTATACTGAGGCTAACACAATATCTCCTGCAAATGAGGAAAAGGTTGCTATCTAAATCTACTACCATATTATTTAATGAAGTTGGAGATACACTTTAAAGATGTAATTAAATTTAATTTGCTGTTAGAGTAATGGTAGATTCTCTTTTATGTGAGACTAGTACTGTTGTAGTTCATTCCTCACTATTGTAACTTCTAGTGATTTCAGGTGGTGGTGGTTTGGTGATTTATTTTGGTAGAGAAAAACAGACCCTCCTACAAAAAGAGCAGAAGTAGTCTCAGAAGTACCTGCTGGGAATACTTTCTGTCTGAAGTTAGCAAATACGACGAAAATACTGAGCTTCTTGTGAGTATTTTGGAAGTTACCCTGAGAAGAAAAACACTTGCTGTACTGGACTAGTTCAGTTTCCCCAGGAGCAGTATTTTCACAGACATTACTCTCAAAGTCTGTACTTGGAGTCCCTGCTGGGCCACTCTTGGGTTGCTCTTCTGATCAGTTCCTCACTTGCAGTACCCAAATACAAATGAAGAAGCTTGGGGAGATGAACATTTCGCTGTGGGAAGTTAGGCAAAGGTTTGCCAAGGTGGTGAGTTTGTACAAGAACAAATGAAGGACTTTCCTTTTAAAGCAGTTATCAGAAGGGAGAAGATCATAAAGCATGAACACAGGCACTCTGGTTTTTAATAGTAGCTTGTTGGATTTCTTAAAACAGTATTGAATTTATTCATATTTAGCCTAATTACCACAAGCAAACAAACAACCCTGTAACTGTTCTGAAGAGAAGCTAAGCTATGAAATGGTTGTTGATGTTTTTATTAGAACAATTTGTTCCTGGTTCTTAATTAAAAGAGCTAATTAGTTTAATTAAAGTTCTGAAAATTTAATTACAGGGTTTTGTGATACATATCAGATGTTTTCAAAGGGTAAATTCGGATTTGAGGTGCTTCTCGTTAACTTCTGAGAACTAGCTGTTGAGTAATAAAAAGTGTAAAAAATGATTTTTTTAAGATGCTATAATTCTGGGTGACTTTCTTGCCTAAATTCCAACTTTTTCAAATATTTTAGGTACTTTGTATTCTAAAATGAATCATGAACCATTTGTCTTTATGTATAAACTGTTAATGGATTGGAAAATTCTAGATTTTTTTTTTTTCAGATGCTTTTAGGGACTTATTATTTTATTTCCTCTCCTTTATAGCACTCTTTCAGCCAGTAGCTGTAGGCTCTCGAGAATTTGAGGATGTTGTGAAGATTCTGCATTCATCTTACTTGGAACCAAGTTCGGAGTCCAATTTTAATTATAAGAGAGCCAGCTTAGTTCATAGTGAACTGTTGGAAAAGGAAGTGAGTATACTTGTGGATTCTCTTTATGAATAAGGTACAAGTCAAATGAAATTGAATGTTTTTTCTGAGTCTAGAGGCAAAGACCTGGAAATTATTTTCTACTTATGTGCTTTATATTTAACTGCAAACTCGCATCACCCAAAAAGCAAGCAGCTATTTTGCAGGCAGGTTTATTACTGCATAGACATAAAATCATGCCTGCCAGATACTCAAAACAGACTATAAGAAAATTTTTATTTGGCACCACTTATCTCGGTGCAGTTTTAGTTTTCAATAATTCTCTTAATTTTTATGTATTTTTAATAACCTGGAAAGATGTTATAGTGCCTTATTTGAAAGGCCTTATGCCTCCTGTGAAACTTAAGATAATAATATTTTTCTGATACTAAGTTTACATAGTCTCTGTAATTTTGTTGTTACCTAAGACAGTTGATTACTTGGAACTAGTAAGTGGAGTGGCTTGGTTGAAGCGCTTCTGCTGTACCTTATCTAGTGTCTCTTAAATCCAGACTTGGCTTGCTTTCGTAACTGTGAAATGAGTTTTCAATCCCAGTGCCAAAAAGCTTCATGTATGGACTAATAGAATATATAATTGGTTTACTATCACTATTATTTTGAAAAGAAGGTAAACTCTGAAGCATTTTGTTTTCTGCTACTAGAATATTTATGATTCGTGGTTACAGCTAAGGAATATTGCAACCGATGAAAACCACCTCAGTAGCAGTGAGGTGCAACTGCAAAAGTACACGCACAATGTAAGAGGTAATGTCTGTCTCCTAAAAAGAGGAAAAGGCTTATTTCTGGAATTTCAAAGATGATGTGGAAGGCATTGAGCTGGATGTTTCTAGATAGTTATGCTACAAAGATAACACTAAAAAATTACTGCACAGGTTTGTTTGAAGAGTGTTTATTCCTTAGAAGAAACCAAAGAAACCTTAATGCAGATTAAGGCAGTGATATTTCCCAGGGGTATAATGTTCTTGAAATTTAATTTTAACATACTATAGTCTCACTCAAATTATATGTTGATTATTTTTGTACACTTGGATCTGCTAACATGGATGGGGCCTTAAAACATTGACACTTGAATGTCAAGCAGTAATCTGTCTACATGTGTTAAATGCTTTCTGTAATAATAGTTCACAGAAAAACGCAGAGAGCTGAAGTTTGATGGTCGCCTAGAAAAGGAGCTTTCTGAAACCTATGCATTTCTGATGGTTGATCGACCTCAGGTAAGAAAACAAAACTGCATGTAAAATGCTTTCTCTTCGTTTTCAGTTAAGAGTTTTTGGGTTTTTGAATGCAGTGTTTTTATTGACACACTTATTAATCTTTAAGTTATTTTTTCAAAATTCAGCACTGAAAAGTATAGAAGGATGGTAAAGAATATGATATTACATTACCATTTAAATCCTTTATTCTCTGCAATTTAAGGTGCTGTGTTTATGTGTCTCTGAAGTATCTTCTCTGTTTTATAAATAAAAGGATAGATTTTCTGGATGGCATGCAGGGTTTTATTGGGTTTGTGTTTTAATTGAAAAGGGATGTTGTGTGTTTTTATTGCAGTTGGTTTTTGGTAGGGGTGTGTTTTGTGTGTGTGTCAAGAAGAGGTTACCTTAAAGAGAAGGTAACCTGTAATATTAGAAAATGGACCTTATCTTCTATGGCTCTTCTTTGGTTGTATGTTTTTAATGAAAGTGATGGAAAGGGAATTTCTGTGTTTTTTTCTGCTATGATAGAGCCAGGATTTCTTAAGTATTCAAATATTGGGCAAGTTTACTTCTGCTTTGTATATTAAAAGCAAGTAATGTTCATGAAGTGTGCTTAAGGTATGGGGAGGCTGGGTTTTTTAAGATATGGGTGAGTCTGTGTAACTGCTTCATACTGAGTGACTTGCACAGTTCAACAGTTTATATAGCAGTTCAGGCTAGTCTTTCTTCTGGGTAGCTTTGTTTGCAAGGATTTTTTTGGGGGGGGTTGTTTTGGGTTTTTTTTAGCTCAGTCAAGATTCTGTAATTGTTGTTTCTCACCGTTTGTTCTGTTAGTATTCTGGCTTTCCTGATAGACTTGCTTTAAAAAAAAAGTCTGTTCTCTTCAGATCCAAAGCATCTGTGAAAAGGGACTGCAGGTGGGCCACTCCAAAATAACAATTCTCGGCAGCCCTTCCATGGGTAACTATCTTTTAATTATATGTGCTGGTATTATTCAGTATGTGTTGATGGGTAATGTGATGCAGTTGTGTAAACTTTCAGTACTTTTCCTGTCACTTCTTGCAGGAACATCACAGATAGAAATTTTTAGGAAAGTAGATTGACATCAGAACATTATTTCATAACTCTGTTTTTGACTAGTTCATTTAAATTCTTTTCCCAAAGGGAAATTCGAAGGCCAAAGAACTAATGCAGTCTATGGCTGTGTGCCTCTCTGTGTTTGTACATACGCATATGCATGTATGTGCAGTCAGAAATACCTAATGGAAATAGTAGCTCAGCTTACTGTTGATGTAGACATAACTAAAGTTCTTGAATCCACAAATCCAAGAAGAGCATAGGTAAATTGGAGACTTGGAAGAGTCACAAGGCATTAAGAGATTTGAAATTCCAAGATGCAAAGTTACTTTTGCAAAGCTTTTCAGTTAGAAAATTATTAAGTAATTTTGCTATGCATTGTAAGAATAATGTGATACAGAGGTGCCAGTACGAATGTTGAAAGCAGAACAGATGCGAGGCATGGTGGGGTGGGGGGAAACAAAGGTATATCAGCATATAATTTTTTACTGTTTTGGCTGGTAAAGGTTCTGGAGCAATTTATCAAAGCAGTTAAACACAGACCTGGAATGCAAGGAACCTAAGCACAATGGATGCTTTTCTGAGTAGCTGAGTTGAATTGGAGTTATTTGATCTGAGGTAGTCAGCTAGACCCATAAATGACAGTGTGTGTTTGAGGCCTTCAAATCTATGAAATTATGACTGAAGTGTTGAAAAGCAAGAAGTTAGTATACCTTTCCATTTGAGTGTCAATTCACGATTCCAAAACAGTGTCTTTTTGTCAGCAGTGTAAGATGCAAGGTTGCTGAGGGTGCCAGTGTTTTCCTGCTTTATTTCTCAGTCATACCTTCACTGCGTATCTCCACATTGTGCAGTGGGACATTGTACAGAAGGACCTCATGTGATTGCAGAAGGACACCTGAAAGCAATATCTGTATAGCCTTTGGGCAGGGCTTGTCCTCTTGGTCATAACACTTTAAGTAATGTGGGCATGCTCCTTTCCGGCTGAGCTAGTGTCTATGTTCTGCTGTGGTGTTTCATACTGCAGTTGGTGCAAGTAAACATTTATTCTACTGTCTTGAAGTTGCAAATTATGAACACGTCCTTATCCCTTTGGTTGTATTACAAAAAGTTTGTAGTATCTTTATTGTTTGGTACACATTGAGCTTTAATCACATGTAATGCTTCTTCTGATAATGTTTTAACATTCAGCGTAATGTGGGGCTTTGTGGTTTTGTTTGTTTTTTTTTTTTTTATACACCTCTCAGGTGTATATATCTCCAGGTATGCCGATTTATTGCAGCCTAATCCTCTAGAAGATGGAGCAACTGGAGATGTGATTGTTTTTAAAATAATAAAGGTAAATTTATCTTGCTTATTCTTGAAGGATTATCTTGCTTACTGATAAAATAAAGGTGGTTTTAACCTAACTTATTGAACTTCCATTTACACAATTACCTGCTTATAGAGAAGCTAGAACCATACTACGTTTAAAATCTGACGTTCACACTGAGCTTAAGTAAAGCATGATAAATTTTTATCAAAGGTAAAGATGTCTTGTTTTCTTTGAAAGTATGAAAATAATGTACTTCTACAAATAGCTTTTTTAACGGCCTATTTTCATTTCCCTGCTCTTATTTCCTTTGGTACTTGAAACAATTTGCAAGTTTTCAGGAAAAAGCTGATGCTTACAATTCTTCTGCTTTATTACAGGGAAAAATGAAAAGCATATATGACCACATTGGTATGAAAGCAATGGAATCAACAGTAAAGAGCGCATTGGATCCAACACCAAAGCATGAGTGTCATGTTTCAAAGAATGCTAATAAAGTAACCTCCTTGTTGGCTTACCGAGCCTACGAACGTACTCAGGTAGATGAAAGCTGAGCATGCGTTAACTTCTTACATAAGAACTTTATAAACAGAACTTTTGAAATGATGGAGGTAAAATCATTGAAGATACAACAAATACTGAGCCTGTCCTGTAAAGCTGCAGTCTGGTCTATGTTTAGCAGTAGACCACAGATGCCTGTATTAGAAATTATAGAGCAACACATCAGCTTCTCCTGTTTCCCTTCTACATACCTGGACCTGATGGAGAAGATTTCCTTCAGATTAGGTTGTAGGTGGAATAGGAAATAGCTAGGGAATGTTCATGGGGACTGGAATGTAGGCAGGGGAGGAGACGCGATAGTATGTGGGGTTTGAAGTGTAAAAGTAGAACTGGCTTGTGGGTAGGAAGAGAGGCTCCAAAAAGGGAAAACATTGCCTAGGAAAGAGCAGCTTTCCACTCCCCACCCCCCCACCTCTACCCCCTTTTGTTTCCCTTGCCAAATTCTCAGGTTTGGAAATGGTGAGGGAGGAGAGAATGGAATCAGTTGCAAGCATCTCTGTTCCTCCAGCTGTTCCATCTCTCTTGCTGCATTATCTATTGCAGTCGGCTTATCCCATCAAGACCATAGATCTCAGGATGCTCACTTAATGGCATTCTCTTTAGTATTACAGTTTATTTTGACTTCTGTAAATCAACGCTGGGCACTGAATCAGACAGCTAGAAAATGAATGTATGTTCTCATTTCTGATTGTGAACTTGCCTAGATTAACACTTTAACATTAGAATTTTGTGACTGAACTAAAGATGGACTGCAGATGGACTCATAGAAATATCTACTTTCGTCAGAGAAATTGTTTTGCTGTTGTTAATTGTCCCTTACCTCATCAAGAATATACTTTCAAATAAATGTTGCAAAATTATTTTTTCATTCTTGATTAGCTCCTGTCCGTCCTTTCAGTGTTTGATAAGGTGATTTTTTTACCTTCTTCTCCCTCCTTTAATTGATTGTGTTACAAAGTACATACGAGAACAGCGTTTAAAAGGTTCCTTATTTTAGGTATAAGCTTTTGAAGAAATAGGCTATTGGGAAAAGGAACATGAAAGTGATTTGTTATAGTAACTTACAACTTGTTTTATATATCAATTAATGTTTGGCATAATGGGTTTCAAACAAACTCCCTTTGCTTATTTAAGAAATTAATTATGAGCTATATTTTGTAAGCTATTCCTGTAAAAGAGTACACCTTTCAGTGAAGAAAGGTCATGTATATTTGCAGAATACAGTTTACCAGACTTCTAATTTAACATTGTGTTCACTTCTTTTTCTAGTACTATTTTTACGAATATGGCTTTGATGAGATAAGGCGAAGACCAAGACATGTTTGTCCGTATGCTGTGGTTTCGTTTACTTATAAAGATGAAATGCTGCAAGTACCAAAATTCTTGCCCCCATCAAGGTAAGCTAGGAAATGAGTTTTGGTAAGACTGCAACACAGCATGAAGAATTCATAGCTCTTGGCAGTAGCTTAGAATTGATTTAGATGAACAGTGCTGAGATGAATGGACATGTCACAGGGAGTTAGCATAAATAATGCTTCAAACGTAAAGCAAGAGGTGACAGAGTTGGTTTTATGCAGCAGGCTGGCTGCTGTAGGAAGCAGTTCTGCTGCTCTTTTCACCTTCTGCCAAGGTGGAATTCCTGTATAGAGTGGGGTTTTTTTGTTTAACTGAGGAAATTCACAGACTTAAAAATGTTCACAGTATTACATTGCTTTGTATTCTAAAAAAATGTTCTTATACTTTGTCACTGAACTCTTTGCTGGTGTCATCTTACTGCTTGTGGAGAGAATATCTAAATGGGTAGTCGATTACAGATACAATATGATGCCTGTGCTGATAGTGCAGTCCCCACATGTAGTGCTAAAAATAGTTATCAGGATACCTAAAATACCACAAGATGCTGTAGCAGTGATGGCTTGAGGTTAGAACGCAAATTATCAGTGTTGCTATTTTGTTAGACTGGTAAAATATCCTTAATGTAAAATTCAGTAGCCAGACGTTTCTGTCTCAACCTAGTCATTCTGTCTTTTTTTCTTTTTGTAGATCAAACAGCTTCAACACAGATAGAAATACAGGTAAGAATGAATTGAAATTTATTGCTTTTATAATACAGACATAGAAAGCTTTGGACTTTTTTTGTCCATGTAGTTTTATTTGTCTTTAACGGGAATGACTGCTTAGTTACACAGACTGTATACATGAGTTTTATCCTGTACCATACTGATTGCAGGCATCTCTTGCTGATACTGGATGATTGAACAGACACTTTACTGTGTATCTTCTTTTACCAGAACAAACCAGAACTTAACAGAATCAAGTCTTTTTTTGCCCCCTCCTCTTCTACTTCTAGCATAGTAAGAACTTATCTTCTCTTCCCGAATCTGCTGTTCAATGGCACTTCAAATAATGTGATCCACTGTCCTGCTTTTCTTTTGAACCTCATTCAAGCAAAATACTAATATGTATGAAAGTGGTTGACAGCTAAGGTAAGGAAAGAGGCTATCATTCCACAGATGTTGGTATCAAGGGCATGCTTATATAGACAGGTACAGGTAATGCACCAACCTCCTTCACTCTGCTCGGAGCAGATCCAAACAAGATAGGGTGAACACCCTTTCTGTTACCTTTTCACTTATTATTTAACATATTATTGTCTGGTATTAATACAGAATTTTCCCTAAACTGCTTTTGGAGTATTCAGCAGCCTCTTCGCTGCCATTTCCTTTCAGTCCCACCTAGCAAGTGGTTGCGCTTAGTCTGTCTTTCTCTACCTCAATTTAGATAAATCTAACTATACATTATGGAGGGGACAGCTTTGGAATAAAGGCAAACTTCTGTGCCACGTTTCCTTGAAATCAGCAGCACGTCCTTTCCTTCCATGCAAGCTGTGAGTATTACCATTTGACGAGTAAGTTTAAAATACTGTTGTGTTAAAACTCTTTCTAGTGAAGACTGGTGCGTTTTTGATATATTCAGATAAAAATCTAACATACACATTGACTAGATGCTGTAAATGTGTCAAACTAGATTCTGGAGTCGTGCGTGTCCAAAGCTGCTTTTAGTTCATGCACACAACTCTGTCAGCATCTCTTTTTTGTTTGGTTGGGTTTTGGGTTTGTTTCTCTTTGAAGTGACACACACTCCTTTGCAGGAATGAACACCACTGACTCATGAGGTAGTCCAAGGAACTGATTTGTAAGAGTGTGTATTTGATAGTTCTTAGTTGGTCAACGAGGGTAGGACTGTGGAGGAAAAAAGAGGTCTTTATTTTTTTTTTTTCTCACCCCCCCTCCCTCCCCCGTCTCCAGTCCTGAGAAGCTTGAGATTGAAAAAGTTGTGAGCATTGATCAACTGAAGAAAAAAATTTCACCAGCGTTGTTCTATAAAGAAACTTACCTAGGAGCAAGAGAAGGTAAATAGTTGTAGCTTATTTTTTTTATATTCAGATTTTTAAGAAGTTTTCTGAATTCCAATTTTGTTTCTGTTTTTCTTATCTTTTCTTTCTACCCTTATATCCTGTCAGTGTTGAAGAACGGCATGTACTGTAGCCTTTATGAAGTTGTGGAGAAGTCCCGTTCTGGTAGTCACTTGGAGGGTTTACTTCAGAAACTAGAGAAAGAGAAACTTGTGAGTGCAGCAGATTTGATTATTCCTGTTTTCAAAAATAATTTAACTAACTAGTAATTGAGGTGTACTACAAAGATCCGTGATCTCACTGGAATTCCTTAGCTGGCATATTCTTAAGTGTTGTATCAGAGCACTTCTCTACCCATGATGGAATTTAGCTTACGGACAGTAAGAGTATTCGTAGTGAGCAGATGGCTTTGATTGTTTGAAATGGTATACTTTTTTTGCTTGGAAACAGGTTCTTGTGAAACCACTTCTGGACAGAGGATTTCTTTTTCTTCTTTCTCCTTGGCAAATGATGTCCCCTTACGGTATGCATACTCTGGGCTTTTTGGTTTTGAGTTGGTTTTGGTTTGTGTGGGTTTTTTTAGGGGGTAGTTTTTTGATTCCTTTTGAAACATAGGGTTCTTTTCCTTCTCAACTGATTTTATTTTCTTTGTTCTAGACCACCAAACAGGACGGCCCCGCATGCTACATGCATTGTTTCTGTTTCCAGAACCTAGAGGTGTAATGAGCTCAAGTAAGTTTGTTCACTGTTGAGAGTGTTGTGTACATGCTTATTTCAATGTAGTTTATAGTCTGTTGAAGACTTCGTAGTGTTCTAGCCTGTCAGTGTAAACTATAAATAACAGTTTGCATTGGTTATGCTTATTGGTGATGGTGTTCAAAAAGTGTTTATTTCTTCACAAAAGTAATTCTCACACTACATGTTTTAGGTTCATTTGTTCGTTTTTTAGAAAGTAAAACTTTGTTCAGATTTCTGGATTGTATATTCTAGTAGAACCAAGCATCAGTATTTCAAGAAATCTCTGCATTACTAATAAAATTGCACTTCAGAGGTTTGAGGGCTTTCTTTAAAAATCAAAACATTAAGAACAAAAAATCTGAAAGTCTTTAATGTACCTGTAATTTTTTTTCTTTTTTTGCATTGGGATATGCACCAAAAACTGCATAAATGAGCAAAGAAAATATTGATACAACCAGGTAATGAAAGATGACTGAAAGGACTTGGCTTTGGTAGAACTTTAATGCTTTGGGGTGAGAATTTAAAGTTAATCTCTTACAGCTGAAATTTTCAAGAAGTAGTACTAGTAGGAGAATGCAATCTTTTTTGGCCTGCACTGGGTTAGAATTTATATCGTCAGAACATACTTTTTCCTAGGCATTTCACTTTTACAAAGAAGCTCTTGTCTGAAGTCTTGGCAGCTTCCTAGATTCTTATATCTGCATTTTAAATTATAATTAACCCCTTATTTTTTTCTTATTTAAGTAACAATTGTGAAAATTCAATCAGTTATAGATTGGGTAAGATGAGATATGATATAAGATGACATTTAAAGCATGTGTATGCCAGTTCCTTAAAAATACTCCAGTTCTTGCTGCTGTGACATTTCAGAGACTTGTGAGCTCCATTTTCTGTCAAACACAAGGTTAATCAGTGGTTTGAGTCTTCAGAGGTGCTTAAGTGGTTGAATGGAGAGAAGTTTTAGTCTCTGATTGGAAGGGGGGAAGAGTGTGAATAAATAAAATAAAAGAAGGATATAACTTAGAGCTTCCTTTGAGCTGCTGTTTCAAGGATGTGGTAAAAGGATCTAACAGCTTCCCAGGACAGGGAAATCTTGCTCTAGGCACATGCTGCTGTTCCATCTCTTTAATGAGTTGTATTGCTTTGCAAAGGAATGGCAAAAACTGTATATGTTTCTGCTGGGTTACTAAGTTGAATCATTTTATAAGGGTCCAGTGAGCTTAGAGCAATGAATGCATCAGGATTGGACAGGAGGGAGTAATGATTCCCCTGTGTCTTGCAGGGAGCTGTTAGGCTGCTTCTTGATAAACCTTGGTAAGCCTTTGAAGTGACCTCCTTCTAGAAGAGTCAGTAAAGTGGTTTAAATTGGAAGTGATATGTGTATCTAGGATACGTGGTACCACAAAAGTATGAAAATGAGCGGTTCATTGTGACTGTGAGTAGGTTGACTTTCAAGTACGTTTTAAAGGTGGTTACTTCACAAAAAAAATACTTTCCTGACTTTTGGGTTATGTCCCCTCAGACACTCCAAACTGTGTTTCACCAAATATGTATAATACAGAATATTGCTAAGTAGTCATCATTTATTTATGGCTTTATGATTTGATTTTAATTGTGAATTCCCTTTTCTTCTATGGCAGCACAAAAAAGTGTTCCATTTGGAACACAGAAAAGTTCAACTACCATGGTGTTGCACGAAAATCGGGAAATCATTCCAGAATTCACAAAGTTTATTCAGTCTCTACATTTTGCTTTAATCCAGTCTCGTAAAGACACTACTGCAGATTTCAATGCTGTTGTGGAAAAGTATATAAATGAGTATTTGAAAAGATGCTGTAGTGGCTCTGGAAAATATAGAGAATTTGTTTTATATCGGTATGAATCACGGTTGGATGACAAAAAATTTCTTTATCCTGCTCCAAAAAATAAATCTCATGTTGACAGCTCCTTGCAAAACTATATTTTTGGTTGTGAGGCATATCAACTACCTGTTTCTAGAGCTAAGGAACTGATGGAGGGAAATCGGAAACTTCAACAGTTCAGTCCCATCTCAGATTATGAAGCCACAGAAGACGACTCTGATTTTGCCAATGCAAAATGTGGGAAAAGAATCCGTGCAAAATATGAAGCCACTGCTGCCAAGCGAAAACTGCCTCATTCTGGAGATTATGATACCGAAAGACTCAAAGAACTTATTAACTTAATCCAGTGTAGGAAAAAAAATGTAGGTGGAGATTCTGATTCTGAAGACCTTAGAAATAAAAGTGGTCTGAAAAGGAAGCTGGAAAAACAGTCTGAAAATTTGCGGAAATACTTAAAAATAAGTGAATCTTCAGAGAATAGTTTTCAGTATGAAGGTAAGAAAGTCTTTGTTTAGAGTTCCTCTTTAAACATTGTAATTCAAAGTGTACTTAACTTTTAAGCTTTATAGATTGAATGTTTTTTGGGTACCGTGGATATTGTAATGCATGGTAGTTCATTTGAATGTTGGCCTGAGATCTGTCAATAGAGATGTAGTTTATGTAGGTTGCCTCTTTCTAGAAGACAAGTTAACAGGACTTGTTATGGAAGCTGCTTTTGTTCTGCCTCTTTGGAAAGAAGGCAGACTGCCCAAGAGTTTGCTTAGCTGTGCAGCTGTCCAAAGACGTTCTAATATAGAGTACTAACCAGTCTTGGTCTTGGTGTTGTAATGTCTTTTGCAGAGTTTGACTTTAGGCATTGCTGTAATTCTTTATGGCTCCAATACCCTATGTAATACCTAATAAATTTAGATTGAAGGGGAGAATTAAATTCTAAGCATGAGCACAGTTAAGTTTTGAAATAGCCAGTAATGTGTGTAGTGGGGCGAAGGAAACAACCTAATAGTATTAGGATTTAATTACTCTGTACATGAAATTACCTACGTCCAAACCTCAGATAATTATCACAGACATTATCTGATACTTAAGATCTGCCAAAAAACCTGTTCTGACTTCTGCTTCCCCGACCCTTTTCTCAAGGCCGTGATGGAGGCCTCCTTGAGAAAGGGGGAAACTGAGGAGAAGGGTGGCAGAAAGAAGGGGAATTACATCAAGTGCCAGTCATTCTTACGAGTATGTGAATCACTTTGGGAGATGAAGTGGCTGATGTTAGGAATAAGTTTCCCTTTTGAGAGGGACAAAAGCTGCTGGCATGTGTGGACAGAGACAGAGGGTAGGCTATGTGCTAGATCTTGGGATTCTTGCTTGGAAGTCTGTGAATCTTTGGGGTCATTTTACGTTGATTGTTAATATGAAATAGATTAAGGCATTTCTGCCTGGCTGTGATCAGAGCAGAATTTATTTAAAACTAAATTTTGACTTAACTCCTTCAGGGGTACCAAACCAGCAACATCTGTCTATGGTTTGAATTCTGTGGTTTTATATAACCCTGAAAGTAATTTGTTAGTCCTGCAAAAAATTTTGCCTAAAATATTGTGAGCTGAAGTATCAAAACATGATTCGATTTCCATATATGATTAGTGAGTTAGGGGTTCGTAAGATACTGGAAGTGGTTCCCTGGCCTGCCTCTTTCCAAGAAGAATAAATACCTATGGTATTTACTCATCCAATGGGGTGAGTAGAATAATAACCCTGTTCTAAAGTCACGTTTTAGTATAAATAGGCATGGTAAAGTTTTAGAATCACACTTAGTCTAAGATAGCTTGTGACGTTAAGCATTCAGAAACTCACAGCTTCTGGAGCAACAGTGATAGGATGGAGAGAAGTAAATATTTTCCTCAAACTAATCTTTTTCTCTCAAAAAGCGATGGAGAGTATTACAAGGTTTCCATAAAATACATAAATCATAGTATGTGACTGCTTTTAAAACATAAACAAGTGTGATGTTGAGAGACCTAAAAAAAGGTAATTATTTATCTGGGGGAGAGTATTAGCTTTAGAAAGCTGCCCTTTTATCAACATCTACCTGTTTAAAATTTTTTGTTAAGAAGATGAATGTATGTGTACTGTATGAATTGATGCTAAAGAGTGAGACTGTGGGTATATGATAGATATTTGGGGGAGGGTGGGTCTGGTTTTGTTTTTATTTTAAAACTTAGTAATGGATTACTTTTCCCCTCCTCCCCCTACTCTAAGGGGGCAGAACCTCGGATTCGCCACACTCTGTTTTCTCAGTTAATACTGGTCTTGGACATGATACTGACTTGAGGCAGCAAGATGTATCCGACCCTGCTGTATCTGACACACATGGCCTCATTAAACTGCTTTTAGAAACGCTAGCTAGTGCAGGACGCTTGGATTCGTCGTTGGCACGGTCTGTAAATCAAGCTTTAGGATTAAGCACTGATGAAATTGAAGAGGATATGAGACAAAACTATGAATATGAATCCATTCCAGCGCAGGACAAAGATGATCATGAGCTTCCTAATACTGCTCAGGCTGAAAATGTTAACTTTAAGGACCCACAGAGCCCAGTGATACTGGAAACTGATGCAGTATGCTTACCCTACCCTGTTGATGTTGATCTACAGCTTTCGGCTAACGAAGTAGGCCTTGAACACACGCTACGTTTAAAAGTAAGTGAAACTGCCGAGTTGGTAGATGCTGATAAGGAAGTTACTGTTTTCATAAATATTATGAGACTGAATGAAAAAACATTGTAATTTTTTACATAGGTAAACATAGATAAGCACTAATTTTTTTGTGAAGAAGCTTTGCTGTTTGGTAGGAGCACATATGGAGATTTTCTTACCTCTAGGACATGTTCCTGGTTCTTTATGTCTACTCTTCTGTAATAAAATAAAATTATAATTAAGAATACCTGAAAGATGGAAAGCAACCATGGTCAGCCTTCCTCACTAGCTTTACAGTAAGTGTCATATGTTGCTGCTTCAGCAATAGGCAGCAAACCTTCTGTCATTTCGTGGCCGAGTTCTGTATATGAGGGGTTTTTTTCGTATTTGCTGAGACCAAAGCCTTGCAGTTGTCTTTTGCGTCTTGTAGAAAAAAAGATACTCTAGTCTGGCTCTCACCTTGCTTATGGTGGTAATTAGCAATCTGTGAAGTTGTTGCCTGGAACAGGTACAGTGCTACTGTAACAGCTTGCATACTGCTTCCATCTTCCTCCTTTGGGGGCGATTCTTGGTCTGACTAGGGTGTTGAGGTTTACTGAACCTGAAGCTCAGTCAGGAGACATGGGAGAGTTCCTCATCAGAGTTATTGCTTAGCTGTTACTCTTCCTGAAAATGGGTTATAAGGTAGGAGTTTCTGTCTGTAATGGACTCTCTCTGCAGTGGTTGCAGGGCAGGCCGTTAATGATTGTGCACTGCTTAGTCTTTAGCCTTACAGACCTGATAGGTGGTTTGAATATGACAACTTGTCATGATTATGGAATTCCATCTCGGGCACAGAAATGAGCCTGTTTTTGACCAGGCTCCTGCCAGATCTAAGTTGAGAAGATCTCTTTCAAAGCTTATACACTCAGAATTCTGCCTTCTTCTCCCCCCAAATGCAAACCAAAAATAAATACATCAGTTGTAGGCTGTATAATTTAAAGGCTTTTTTTGGCATGTTGCTTTATTGTCATAAGCAAGAAAGTGAAAGAAGTCAAATTGCGATCTGGTATTCAGAGTTGGTTGGAGGTATCTTAAACAAGAATGTTTATCGACAGGTGATCAAGAGTTACTCTGGAGAAGCAGAATGACAGCTGTTACCTTTTAATGATAGCTGTCTCGTCTGCATAGAACAGATTGGCAAAACTAAGTCGATTTGTCTTTGGGAACTAAATATGCTTTATGGATTCTGGACTATTATCTTAAAAACAAACAAAAAAACCCAGTGGCAACAGGTTTCCTCAGCTGACTGTACCCATGTGTGAGTTAGTGACCTTTTCTAGTGACAGTACGTCAGGGTTGATAAAGTGATTCTTACTGCTTTGCAATCATTAAGCATTCTTTTGCTCTAAGTGTAGTTATTTTCCAGTTTTGGGTGTTGATCTTGGTCCAGCCTCTTCAAAGTGTATTCTCTCTCGTTCTTAACAGTAGCAGGCATTTTACAGGGCAGGAAAGCGCCCTTCACTTGTGTGCACAAGTGAGGATCCTGCAATCCTTGTCTTTTGGTCTTGTGCTGTGGAGAAGTTGAGGGGCTTGTTTCTGTCCCTCTAGCAGTGTCTGAGTGAGTAAGCATTAAGAAACGTGCGTAGTGGCAGGTCTTCAATGCTCTATGGATATTAAAGATGGTTGGGAAATTGGCTTTATTTAGTTTTGGTGGGAGCAGAGTTGAACACTTCAGGTGCACATTCTGAGCACTTAAACCACATGGCTATCTCTCTTCATGTGCCCTCTTGGTGCAGTGGTGTGTCTGTGTTCCACCCATACTTTTCATGACTGCATATAACTGGCAGAACACCCTTTGAAAAAGGCTCTTGTGCTTAGTGTTCAGAGTTCCCCAGCTGCTTGCTCCATCAAGTTACTCTACAGAGTGGTTGTTCTATGGTTTGTGTTACTGATACTTCTACACAAAGCCCAGTTTCTAAGTCATGGAGCAGGAAGGAGTTTGTCCTACCTGTAGTCTCTGCTGTTCTGCTTCTAACTGTCTGGAATGTGAGATGAAATTGGATTGTTCAAGGGTTTAATACTAGTTGCAGGCAGTTCCTCTGTAATGCCAACGTCTCATGACTTTAGTCAGCTATCAAGACAACAGCCTGAAAAAGGCTAAGGAGTAGACAGTTCTATTTTTTTTTTTTCCCCTCTTTGCCTCCTTTTCTCCATGCCCCACCCAGCTTCTGTACTCTAAGGCATGTGTTCAGGACTGCCTTATTTACTTAATGCTAGACCACCAGCAAAGACGTCTGTCTCAGAAATTATCAAACAGGTAAATGAAATCTATAAGTACCTCATGTAAACATTTCCAGGTTTGACTTGACTTGATTGATGGCAGAATTGCCAGTATGCTGGTGAACTCAGGTGCGTTCTTACTGTCAGCTGTTCAGAATGTAAAAGCTTGATAGCTACCAAAAAAACAGTTTTGAGCTGAGAATTTTTATTGTTTTGTAGGAAGCAAGCACTGGAAATGTAACTTGTTTTGAAGACTACAGTCCATGTCCTAGTACGCCTATAGAACATGTTTATCGCAGGCAACATTCCAACTCAAATAACATAGGAGAAGTTGGAATGCACTGGAAACTTATTCCAATTACAGGTAAGATGAGTTTAACTCTTACGCTGCTACAAATACTGAGTGGAAACATGTTCTAAAGATTTGTGTCTTTCATAGATCCTATTCTTGGTTCACGTATTGATACACAAGCATATCTATAGCCTATGCAGTTGTTTCTGATACTTGATTAATATAGAAATCTGCTGGATGAAAACAGATACTGGTCGAGAATATTACTTTGAGCACATACTGACGTAATCTAGAAATGTGAATGCTAGAGTATTTATCTTGTGGGGTACACAGCTGTTATGAATTCAGTGTTTGAACTTGCTAGGTTCTGCTGAAAGTTTTGGTGGGTGGATAATCGCAACTAGTAATCCAGGAAAGTAACGAAAAATGTGTTGTTCTTATAGAAAGTAGTTGACTTCATATTGCATCAAGCTTTTGAAGTAAAAGTGCTTCAAAGCCTTTGTCCTTATCTAAACATTTACGTCTTAATCTTATAGAAGCAGCTTCTTGTTCTGCTTCTTAATGAGTCAGCAGTCTCAAATCTTGGGACAGCATAAAAGCATGGATTTGAAGGATGTGGAAACTGGGCTGGAAGAATAGTCACCAAGAGCACTACAGTGAAGGCTATGAATTAAGTCATCTTATGGCTAAATCCAGATAGAATTTGTTCAATGCATTATCTCAGTAGAAACGTACTGATTTCTGATTGTGCTCCAGCAATGCTGGAATCTGTCTCTTGGACACTTCTGATGCCAGATTCTGATTGCAGTTGGGTAGTTCAGCAGCTCTTGTTTGTTTGTTTGACTGAGAAGGGAGGAGGGCAGGGGAAATGGGTTTCCCTTCACAGTATTCGTAGGCCTTTCAACGAAATATCCGGGAAGTTCTGGATAACATTTTCTGCACTTTCTTTGAGAGTCAAACATCAAAAATCTGTTCTGATACTTTGCCAAGTTACAGAGTATGGATCAGTAAAGTTGTTTGGAGAGGATGTTATTTCTTTTACTCCTGGAGGAAGTGGCCGCTGTGCATATAGGTGAGGATATGGTTGCTGAGGTAACTAGTTAAGTGGATGATTAAGCATCTAAAAACTGTAATACGTCATAGACACTGGATGTGGGAGTTCATGCAAGGGTTTGTCAATTGACTGACATGTTGCACAGTCATCTGTGCGACTAGGAATCTTACTAGAAAAAAACGTTTCTAAAGTCTTCTAAGAGGGAGAAGTGCCTTTCTAGAGGTGAAAGAGATTGTCTTGAGCATCACTGGATATCCTGAGTTCCCATGAGGTCAGTTCTTCAAATTGGCTCATACTGCAGCAAGTATTGACTAACTATGCAGTGTGATCATCAGAAAGGTGCTATGTAAGTACCAAGAAACCCCACAAATGCCACCTGCTGCTGACTTCAGGAGGGGCAGGAGGAGTTCAAGAGGATCAGCTTGAAAAATGTGAATGTAAGCAAACAGGTGAGAAGAGTGGGTGGGACAGTTTGCATATGTCACTGTGGTCTGAACTACTGAGCAACTCGTATTCTCACCTGGTATTGAATTTTCATCAGAAAATTAGATCAGTAATACGCTGTTCAGCAAGTAGATTCATTTTATTGAAGTACATCAAGAAGGCTGTAGGGCAGTCAGAAGAGCCTTCAATGGTTTGGGCTACTGGCAGCCGATTCTTCCTGGTATGGTATCTTCTAGAAGGCTTTGAATTTTTATTCTAGGGAATTAAGATTGATTCAGTAACGTAATTTAAAGGAAGCTTTGTTCTTTTCTGAAACTGGTATCTTTCTAAATCCAGTGGCTTTTCCCTGTCTCTCATTTTTGTAGTAAGGTAGCTATAAAAAGGAATTTGGAGAACATCAATCTTTATTTTTAATCTCTGCTCAATTGCAGGAAGGCAAATTAGCAACCTCTTGTTTTTTCTTTTTAAACAAAAATACATTGTACTTTTGATACGAGGATCATATTCAGCTAAACGTACTTTAAAAACTCAACTCTTTATAGTTGTGCCTTGAGGAGTGGGGGGTTTGTTTTGCTTCTTCCCAACATGAGAAAGTGTAGGAGAACATAGTTGTTCATAGGTCCTCAACTCCTCTGGGCTGCTTCTGTATCGTGGTGGTGTTCATTTCTTCATGATTACATAACCTAAACTGCTGACAAGAGGAAAGAAACCTGAGTCTGATTTTTGAAAGCGAACTTAGGCACGTGTGTGTTTTAACAAACGCATCCAGACTCAGTTTTGGGTTGAATTTGAGATGCTGCTTTGGCTTTAGACATTAAGTGCAAAACTGATGTTTGTTCTTGCTTATTCTTCCTTCTGTCGTGAGAGAAGATTGATGCCTTAATAGGCATTCTTAAAAGTGATGGCTTTTGATGACACTTGTCTTGGATATGAAGAAACAATGTTCTAGGCTTTCTTTGTCAGGTGGTGTTTGAATTTCTGATTTCAAAGTCTACCCAAGAATCCGCTTTCTGGAGTTGCTGTAGAAAGACCTCTCTGAAGCAGTGAGGAATTTGACTCTTAGTCTGCCAGGATAGGTACTTCTGCAGCTCTTTGACAGCTGCTCTTTCCAAGGTTGTTTTCAGGCAGTGCTCCTTTTGGTTTCTTTGACATACCCAGTTGCGAGGTATTACCAACAAAGAGTATGTCTGGAATCCTACATCGAACTTTAATTATTGTAGCAGTGTTTATTTACTTCTTTGGGATTTGCTCCTTGCTCATGCATGTGGTTTTTTGTGAAGACTTGTGACGCAAAGGTGTAGATCTATGAAGGATGCCACCTTCAGAGAATTCTGTTTAAATAACAGTAACTTTAGTTTAAATCATCCTCTTATTTTTTTAATCATGTTTTTTACATGTTAGAAAATACTTTGGAGTTATATATCATATTCAGCAGTATGTCTTTCTGTATGCCAGTATACCTTTGGAGAATAACCTGATCAGTTCTTAATCGTATATAACTTGAAAACTTTTTTCCTAATATAATTGCTATAGAAACTTTCTAACAAACTGGGATGAGTGGATTGTATATTATTTTTTTCAGTAACCTTGGGATTTGAAATTTTACCGGTATTGGGGTGCAGACAGGAGAGCCACAGACCAAAATGTCATTGCTAAAAATTGGTATGCAACTGATTAGCTGTATTAAAATGTAAGAAGGTTTGGATGATGAGAGGCTTTCAGCACTGCTTGCAGCAGAACTGGTTCTGTGTATCAAAAACTACCGTAAGACTTAGGTCCTACCATCTTAAGCAAAAAAAAATCTGCTCTCAATTGCAAGATCAGACAAGCAGCTTGCGCTTTGCAGTCTAACTCCACAAGGTAGTGTGTGGCTAAAGGAAGCCTTTTGAAGGTCTGAGGATTATAAGATAGTAGCAAATGAAAGTATTTGAATAATTTGTCACCCTGCTTGATTTCTGATTTTTTTTTAATTAAGGCAGTTCCTGTTATGCTTAATCAGATGTTATCTCTGGGAAAATTACTGGTGTTCTGCTTTTCTGAGGAAACTTTGACTTTATTGTTTACTATCTTAGTGTGCTGTAGCTCAGCAGCCAGTAACACTTGAGTCTTTGGATTTAAGTTGATTGGCGGGGGGAGGCACAACGGTAGTGCTCTTTTACAACTGTATTTTGGAGGGTTTAGTATATCAGTTGTGTGTGACTTTCAAACATGAGATGATGATCATTAACTCTTCCTATATAGGTCTGAAATCACCAGAAGAACCACTGGTGTATTTACCGCCAAAGGATGCCTTTCCTAATGACCCCCGGGTAATAAGTAGACAGAGAAGTTCTGATTATCAGTTTCCATACTCTCCATTTGCAGACACACAAAAGGGGACAGCAGAAGATGGACTTTATACAAGACAAGTGGAGAAACTTGAAGATCAGTGTGGGCTAGCAGATCACCCTTTTACAACTAAGCATTCCATTAGTGCAATAATAGAGACTACACTATTAGAAGAATATAATCTCTTTGCAAGAAAGATTCAGGAAATTTTGCAGCAAAAGAATATTGCTTATGTTAGTGGTGTGTCCACACCAGTCTTCTCTGCCCGAGAGAGAATAATGAGACTTTCTGAGTACATCTGTTTACAGGCATCAGAGATTTCTGTCCAAGAATATATAGAGACACTGAGTGAGAAGTTGAATAGTGTTATTTTGTCCTCTTCGTGCACTAGGGGTACTCCACCAACTTATTGTAGTCCTGAATCAGCAGAAGTGGTTAGTAACGCTGCACTGAATCCTCCACCCGACACATTGCCTGTTTGCAGGGACTCTGACACGGTGTTGTTACCAGAGCCATTGTGTAATAACGTGGTGGAAGAGCTGGATTCTAACGAGCAGCGTTCGTCAAGCTTACCCTTAGTGAAGGAGGAAATGGATCATGTGAATGCTAAAACGGAGGATACGTTGACATCTGGTCAGACCTCTTCCAGTGGTGATCTGATGGAGCCACCAGAAAAGATACAGAAATCCCCAGAGAACTTAAACATTTCAACCCAGCCAGCCCTTTCTGATTTTATAAGTCAGTTAAAACCGGAAGTATTTAACAGTTTGGTCAAAATTATTAAAGATGTACAGAAAAACACTGTGAAATTTTATATTCATGAAGAGGAGGAAAGCATTCTCTGCAAAGAAATCAAGGTAAATATGTTCCAGTTCAACCTCTCTATAGTGTTAAAATAGAATAGAGTGCCTTTCCAGTCAGTATGTGTAAAACTGGACTTGCAAACATAAGGTAGTCTGAACGTTGTTTCAGAAAAGGTTGAATTGTGAAAGTAGGCTGTCCGGTCCCATTTCTCATTGGAGCTTCTGCGGTAGCCTGGCTTATATTTAGCTTTTACGTGAGTCTGTTTCTTGCAGTGGGAAAGCAGAACAAGCTGTAGTTTGGTTCTTTCTGAAGCTCCTGCCAGGAGGTAGCCTTATGGAAAAAGAATAGCAAGAGCAAAAATATGATCGCTTATGATTTTAGAAAGAAAATGAAAAGTCGATGTGTGTAGTTTGGGGTTTTTTTTTCCCTTCCTCTCCAGTTAATAATACAGGTAGCTTTTGGAGATTACTGTTCTTCTGTATTTAAATGAGTAAGATGAAAGTTGAAAGGGAAATAATGAAAACTTGTGGTTTTACTTGAAAACTCATGCAGTTTTGATAGGCTGTCAGTTGGCCATTTATGTGCGATTCTCTACGAATGACTGACTTGCTGAAACAGCCTATTTCTGTGTTGCTACATCCTTCCGATTAAGGTATCGGAAAGACAAAGAAGCCAGTGCCTCTGAGATTCATTTGACGTGGTCATCGTGTGGGGGTTGTTTTGGCCGAACTACCTACTGGCTTTTCTTCACCATCTTCTCTCCCTGTGGTGTTAGGAATATCTTACGAAGTTAGGTAACACAGAGTGCCATCCGGAACAGTTCCTTAAAAGAAGAGCTGCTTTAGATAAACTGTTGATAATTATCCAAAATGAAGACATTGCCAACCTCATCCATAAGGTACGTCACATAAGTGAGTGTGTGCTACAGAAAGCTATTGTTAAAATGTGGTGAGACGAGCTCATTTTGAGCAAGGCTTTCTCCTAACAACACAGCATTTAAACGATGTCCTGTGTTCAGCTGCCGTTTGAAGAAACAAAAGTGGTTGTGGTGAATACCTGATCTTGTTCCACCATACACCTGTAACTTCTTCCACCTCCACATAAGTGGTAATGCATACTTATTTTTAGTAGTTGTAAAGTTGTGCAGAGACATGAGTAGTTCGGTGGTGCTCCAGTGGGAAGTGAAGGCAGCTGTCGGATGACCGTAGGGATTCCTGACCGCTGGGTTTAAGAACCTGTGAGGGACAGGAAGTAGAATTTCTCTTAAGTGCTCAGCTTCCATTGTCTCATGCCTGTGATGTTTGTGAGAGAGCACCTCCCATGGCAAGAGGAAAAAGATAATAATTCTTGGAAAATGTGTTTTGAAGTTTGATATTTGGTATTAGTAAGTAGGAAAGTTCTGTAGGTTTTTTTCTTTTTTATCATCTTTGGTATACATCTCTGATTTAGAACATTTTTAAACAGATACCTGGCTTAGTAACTTTGAAGAGGCTTTCTTGTGTCAGCTTTGCGGGTGTCGATAGTTTGGATGATGTGAAAAATCACACTTACAATGAATTGTTTGTGTCTGGCGGTTTTGTTGTGTCGGATGAATCTGTCCTTAATCCAGAGTCCCTCACTACAGGTAAGTGTGACACTTTCTGAAGCTTTAAAATACGGACAAAAAAAGACGAAAATTTAGTATGAGAAAGATGCCATACTCATCGCAGTGAAGAATCAAGTCTTCTATCTATTTTTTGTGGGTTTTGTGGTTTGTTTTGTTTTGAGACTTCAGCTAATTCGGTCTCTTTCTTATCTCAGTGGCCTTTTTGGAGAACCTGTTTCTGGGGAACATGTGAACTTGGAGATCTTGTCTTTCTATTTGTGTTAGATTGTGTAGTTACGTATATGGCCCCTTTTATTCCATATTACTCAATCCGCAAGTATGCCAGAAAAAAAACACTGAAAATTTACATTTTTTCACTTTTTCTTTATTTGAAATTGAATAGTTAATGAAGTTACTAGGTTTTTTAAATAGATATTTTAGCAAGGCAGACCATGTATGACTGAATTCAGCTTTTACGTAAACAGATGCCACTGTTAGGCATCTGACCTACAAAAAAGCAGCTCAGTTTTGGAATATTGTTGGCTAATCTGCTGGGAAGAAAACCTAAAGTACTAGGCTAATGTTCAGAGTTGTGCAACTATACTTTGATGAAAGCGGAAAGAAGCTTTATGTATATACTGAAGCAGTATTTTCAGTTTGCATACCACAAAATTTAACTTCTATTCAATATCTCCCAAAACAGATAAACTAAAACAGTTCTTAAAGTTTTTGGAGGACCTCAGTACCCCAGATGGGAAATGGCAGTGGAAAGTCCACTGCAAAATACAAAAAAAACTTAAAGAGCTGGGGAGGTAAGTGGTGTTCTTCAAATACCAGTTGTTACTATGCTTCAGCTTCAATGATGCTCTAAAAAACCTAGTTAAGTAGAACTTACGAATGTCTTTTGACTTACTTGATCTAAGGTCAGGATAAATATTAAAATTATCTTTCTAATAGTGTGCTTTTTTTCCCCGTTATAGAATGAATGCTAATGCCCTGAGCCTGCTGACCCTTCTGAATACCTATCAAAAGAAGCACTTGGTTGAGATTCTGTCTTACCATAACTGTGATTCTCAAACTCGAAACGCTCCCGAATTAGACTGTCTTATCAGGCTTCAGGCTCAAAACATACAACAGCGACACGTTGTCTTCTTAACAGGTAAAAACAAAATTTAGAGATATCTCTCTCCCTCTTTTGATAATAGGTGCTAAGTATTAATAAAAATCTCATTTTGCGTATTCAGAAAAGAATCTCAGAACACTTTCAAATTACGTTGATAATGGAATAGTGGTTGCTACTGTTGATGACTTTATGCAAAATTTTAAAAGTCTCGTTGGGTATCACAACTCGGTTACTGAAGAAAACAGCCTTCCTCACTCTGATCCGCACAAAAGACAATCAGGTAATACTGAACACACTTACACTTTCTTTAGCTAATTAGATGTGTGGGGTGGATGAAATAGTGTGCCTTTACTCTTGTAAATGAACACTGCAGATGGCCAGGAAAACCCAACTCTCAGGCTACTCTTTTTCTATTTTAAATGATGGGGGAAAAGCAGCTGGGATGGAGCACCAGAGGAGATCTTAAATACAGAGTTACAGGCTAATGTGGTGTTCGGGAAAGTTAGACATAGGCCAGAGCGGTGTAACTGTCTGTTCTCAGGAGAAGGATAAACTTAATGATAGGTTTTAGAAACCATAACGAAAGGACTGAGATTGTCACTAATTGTACTCCTTTGATTGTCTGATCAAATACTCACCTACTGTATAACTTTAGATGCTGTTTTGACATTAACCCCTTTGGAGCTGGGAGTTGGGATTTCCCAACACTAAGCATGAACACAATGCGCAGAAGCTTTTAGCATCGGAATAACTGGACACTCACACAGAGGGTTAAGTGTGTATGTTGAGTAAGTGAACAAGAGTGGCAGAAGACCAAGACATAAGTGATATTGGACTTGCAGACCTGAAGCGTAACACTCTGTGAGTAGTGTATAGCTTTTCTAACAAAAGTTTGTATTTCAATAGAATAGGACTTTCTCTCTTTTTTAATGTAGTTCTTGTAGAAAACGATGAAAAGGATGAGGAGGACATGTCTCTGGATTCAGGGGATGAAACATCACAAATAGAAATCTACAATGACGCCTCTGAAACTCATGTGGAAGCTTTGCAGACAGAGGCCAAGGGCTCACATGGAGTAGGTGCAAAAGCAAGCTGCTTATCAGTTATGGAGTTATCTCCTAAAGCACAAATTGGCGTTATGGAAAAGACTTCTAAAATTGACTTGGAAGAGATACAACCAATTACTCTAGTTTCTACAACATGCTCTGCTGAGGGAGAAAACCACAAGTCAGTTGAACAAGCTTCTTTCAATAACTTCCAGGTTTACAGCAGACAACTGAACATGTCCTATCAGTTCAGTCACTTCAACGTGCTCACGCATCAGACTTTTCTGGGAACAACATACCCCATTTCCTCTGCAAGTCAAAACCAAGAAGGGGGCAGTTATTTTCTCTCTGCTTACAGTCAGAGCACGGATACAGAAAAGTCATCGCCTGGTGGTTGGGATATAAATTGTGGTTCTTCCAGGCCATACTCAAACCAGAAATAAACTCGTAAGTCTCTTTTTATAAGTTGCTGTGGACTTCTCTGTTTCTAAAATGGTGGATTAACAATTTCTATTTTATTCTGGAACAAAATGTTTCTTGTCCTTTATCTCAAATGTTTTCTTGTCTTATTTAAATCCTGATGGCCTGTACCTGTTGGAAGCATCTGAAAATTGAAATAAATATATATATTTTTTAACATTTACTGTACTTGAATTATCTTGTTTGTTGGCACTTTTAAGTTTCTACATTTGTATTTGACCTGTACCTGGGCTTCAGTTTGAGGTCTGTTTTAATGTAAAACTGAATGTTTGCCTAAAGTATGTGAAACGGCAAGGTTTTTTTTAACTGTAAGAGTATTCAAATCACTTTTCTTTACATAAATATCAAAACATGTATTTATTTGACATTTGACACAAATTTTGTACAAATGTTTTTACATAGCTCTAAGGCAGTGTAGTTATTTTAATGACTCTATACTGGATTTTGGCTAAATACCTCAATTAGAGTAACCAATGGTGCAGTTCCATTACAAAAATAAAATAAACTTCATGCACAAGGGACTTGCTAATACATTGCATTGTCTGTGGTTTTTATAGTGTTTTCAAAGTATGTGAGAAACAAACCCAAACTTTATTTCATGAGATAGCAATGATCTTTGTGTCTAGTTTTGATACTCCATGCTTATTACATCACCATCAGAGTGATCTTACAATTGTTACCTTGCCACTGTAATTACTGTGACGAGAGAAGGACAAACCTGGGTTTAATGGCTGGGGTAGTTCAATCTGCATTAGAAAAAACCGCAGTCCTGTCCCCCTTTAGCATAATGGTTACTGGTGTGTGGTTTTGTTTTGGCTTGTTTTTTAAACTAGCATTGTCATAAGTACAGAGTTTTATCTGTTTTAATCTTGCCCCTTTTACTTTCACATCTGCTGCGTCATAAACTTTTCCCAGTGATGCTGTCTTCATTGGCTCGTTGTGTACACCATCTTCTGACTCAGGCTTGTGGAAAACAGCCGCTGATGGTAAAAAGCTGTGGAGCCCAGGCCTGCCGTTATTACTACAGCGCTGTTTTACACATACTAATACTCATGACTTACACGTTTACTGCTCTTGTCTTCAGGTTGTCCAAAGTTACACTTTTGGTGGTTTTTTTCCTGTTTGTGATTTTATTTTAGTGCTTTTATGTAGGATGTGCAGTTTCATACTGGATGACAGTGTTTGAAACTACGTGACTAAACTTGCAAAATGAGTTGGGAGAAGTATTACTGAGTAAAAAAAGGTAGCTTTTAAAAAACAAACAAACCAAGGCCATAGACTTTTCCCTGAAGTCAAATGTCTTTCGTTCTGTTAACAGTTATTTGTTTAAATTAAGAACAAGGCAGTACTAGTGTAGCAGTTCTTACCCTCCTCCCCAAATATGGCAAATAAATAATCTCTTTTTTACAAAAAAACCCTCCCTTGTATTAATAACCTTAAAGGATTTTATGAAAAACTGTGCTACCACCTCCACCATCCCCTGTAGACTCTCGCCGACTGCCTGCCTGGGCGGACAAATGAGAGGAAGGAGCACACCTTTATTGCCTTTGCTCCTGCTGTAAGGTCCCTTCAGATGGAGGTTATGCCTAAGCATAGGTGCTGCTGGGAGGAATCTTGGTTTGGAGGTTCTGTGCCATTTTTATCACATGATATCATAGAACAGCTACCATGAATTCAGGTTACGCATCTGCTGACAAGATCTAGAAGACAGATGGTTTTACCCACATTACCCTATTTTTGAAGACTTAAAAGCAAATTTGTCTACAGTAAACATTTGTTCTGATTGGAAGCACTGAATACTGAGCTGTTCACACCTTGTTTACAAGAAAACTGCCTTAACTGGAGTTCTGCTGCCTGGGACCCAGCCCACTGTAATGTTAAGTGCTGCTATCCTGTTTATTGAGAGGGGGGGGAAAAGTCTGTAGTCAGCACTTCTGTGGTCTTAAAATCTGGGATTACGTGAGTTAATATATATATTGTCTAAACCTAAAAGCTGTCTGAATAGTTAAGTACAAGCAGTTCCATAAAGATAAAAATACCAACAAAATCTACCCCAGCCATTCAGAGTACATCTTAATCCTTTTATTTATCAAAATACATAGACTGAGTTCTACAAAAACCCATGTAACATTTTTATACTGTGTTTGGTGGTTTACATTAAATGGACATATGTCTTCAGGCAGCATGAAGACCATTCTAAACAGACACAGCATCATAGTTTAATGTATCTTTGATATGAAAAGCAACATGACCCTGTAATCTATCAGAATTCACATAATTTAAATATTTCATAAAAAAGAGAGGGTTCATAAGTAATTACAGTAGCAAACAAAGTGCTGTGCCTTTACATTTTAAGAACTTGGAACATTCCTATGTACCTCAAAATGTCGGAGTGAAGCTCTCTTCTTGAGCTATAGCAGGAATCAGAGCAGTCTCCAACTCCTTCTGCTTCTGCAGGAGGCCCTGAAATAAATGGAATATAAATGTGAATGTTCTGTCTTCCTCATCCAGCCTGACCTAATGAAATGTCACTGTTTCATGTTTTAAAACCATTTTGTTGTTAAGGCTCAATGCTTTTTAAATCTACAATTTTACAAAAAAAATTTTTTACAAAAAATGTAATCCATTCAGTAATGAGGGAACTCAAGATCTCATGTCTTCCACAGAAGGCTTGAAGTGTGACTGGAAGCCAGTCCAGTTTCCAGGGATGAGTGTGCAGAGGAAAAAGGACTTTTCCATCACAGTAAATTGAACTTGCTGGCTCTGGGCATTGTCGCAACATTTGTGGTATTCTAGCGTATTCTTGTATGGAGCAGCACCCAAAACCTTCACGGGTACCAGCTTGTAGTCTTAACATAAATGAAGATAAAGGACAGCATTACCATTTGAACTAGAACAGTGGTGTCAGACACTTTAGGATATGCAGATTTATTCTCAAAAGATAACAGGTTCCTGCTTTGTTAATGGCTCTCCTAAGTACTAGACAATGGAGAAAACCTGTAATAAAAAACCGCGCAGAAGTGTATCCTTGGCTATGTGATAAGTGATAGATGATATAGCTGTGTCAGGTACGTTCATAAATTGAAAATAAGTCTTTTTACTGTAATTAAGAGGAGTGTATATATTGATACATCTGGGTCCTTGGGTCTCTAGCCATTTTAGACCTCTCAGAAGTAATTTGGTACCAAGGAAGTTGGTTTATTTAAAAAAAAAAAAAAAAAAGGAACAGTTACTATGGTCTTCCTCCTCAGTCACCAGCCCTTTCTCCAAGCTGAGGGTTATAGGCTGCTGGCACAGCTCAGTCCAGACCTAATGCACGCCAGCAGGTACTACAACTGAGAACGGGCTTCAGTTAGCAAAGCAGCCTGTTAGCCTTCAGGCATTGGACCAGGCTGCCCAGGGAGGTGGTGGAGTCACCATCCCTGGAGGCGTTCAAAAAAATGTGTAGATGTGGTATTTCGGGATATGGTTTAGTAGGCACGGTGGTGTTGGGCTGATGGTTGGACTTGGTCTTAGAGGTCATTTCCAACCTATGATTCTATGATTCACTCTGCATCCTTCCGAAAGCAGCAGCTGCCTACTTTCACTCACTTGATGAACTGATTTTTAACTCATCACCAGCATCTGCTACTTCTAGTAATGGGTCAGTGGACTTGTTCAGTCCCTTTGTCAAAATTACTTATATTATAGAGTGGTTTTTGCAGTTAGCAGCATGTTACGAAACAAAGTCACACAATAAATTGCCTTAAATCAACCCAGAGCTGAGGTGAGAGACAACACTGCGAACCGGAACAAAGTCTATCATCGCGTGGTTTGCAAAGGTCATGAAAAGGGCCTAAAGTAATGCGAGATCTCTGTGTGGGGACAAGTAGCAAGGCCTTTCCGTGCATGTGCTTGGGACAGCCTGCTGGTGGCTGGCTTAGCCATTGCAGGCTACAACCTGTTGGCAAGTGGTTTTATTGCCAGGGTAAAAATAAGGCGCTCTGGTACATACTGACTGTAGCTGGGGCTTTTCCCTTTTTCTTAAACTTTGGCTCTTCACAAATATCTCATTCACTTTTCTGGATGAATAAACTTGGGCTTATTTCACTGACTTGATTTGAGTGAGGGAAGCAGCATGTTGTTGATAGTTCCTATTACTGCTGTCACCTGAAATATGGGAAGAGACTTGCTGTCGTGTAACAAATGACACGACAGACTCCCCCTCCCTTTGGCAGAGAAAGGCCCTCATCGGCCTTCCGTTTCCACTGCCGTCCCCCGGGGGTCAGCCAGTTCGGCAAGACTGGTACTGAAACAGCCCCATTGCATCTCTAGCGCCCTAGCTGAGGGTGTATTTCAAAGGCTACAAACTGGTCAAACATGCTGTGAGTTCCCCCAGACAAAAGGCGGCTAAAGAATGGCCAAATATGTTGTGAATATATATATATGCGCATACTGAAACTATTGAGCCTATATATATATATGCCTGTATATATAATTTTTTTAAAAAAACAAGACTAGATTACCTTCTGAAATAGAAAAGTAAACTGCTCTTTATCTAAATTATATGTCATACAAAATACCGCATTACTCTTCCTTTCTCAGTGAAATAATGGTGCAAAACAGGTGTCATCTGCAGGAGTATACAGTATTTAGGTATACAAGATACACCTAAGTTCAACAGTTAATGTTCTCAATGCATTTTGCAGCTGGTAAGATATTCAAAAAAGAACTCTACATGTTTTAACTGTCTTCCAGAACCAAGATGCAGTGAGAGACTCAAACATTAGTTTTTAGACACTGTTAAGACCCGAGTATATACTATGCATCAAGAATGTCCCTAAGCTCCTCTCTCTAAGTTTGCCAACATGGATATTACCACCTTAAACCTCTGTAAATACCCATGGCTTGCATTCACCACAGCACGCACAAGGATCAAATTGTGCTTTGAAGCTGGCTGCATTCTTAACCAAAATACCACTGGCAAATGAAGCCTGAATACGAAATACTTAACAGTTGTTGATATTTAACAAAAACATTAATGAGCATGGGGGAAGACCAGATCCAGTCAAACCTATCTGGAAGCCATGAGAGACCTGGCAACCCTTCAGTGTTCTTGGGTCACAACCTTTCTTAGTAACTTGGAGAGCGCCATGACCCTTCATTTACACATGGAATTTACCTACTACCGAAACACGATGTATGCATGGCGGAACTTCTGTCCTTCTAATGCACAGCAGGTAATTAATAGTGTTAACTACTGGTAGTTTTGTTGTACATAAGTCTGTCAGATTTTCTTCCATTTATTTTGATCATTTATGCAATTTTTCTCCCTCAAGGCAAAGAACACTAAGTAATGCTGCTAGCAATAAAGCCCTTTCAGTATGGAGCCATTCAAAACCAAGGGAAGCTACTGATACACGTTTATCTTTAGTGTTCTTCAAGAATAAAAGGCAAGCCTACGAGTAAATGTGGTGGGTTTTTTTTTAATCTTGCAGTCCCCTGTCAGGCCATTTAGAAGCATAAAAGGAAACTTTTTGTGTGATTGTCCAGACCTGCGGTTTGAAGCTCCCATGGGCTACATCTTGTTGTGAACAGGTAGAGTATCAAATTCACTCATGTTTTAATAACTAGATGCCTGACTATTTTTCCTGGTATTCTTACTCCAATCAGGAAAAATACGTAACTTCACAGTTACCAGCTATAATCTTTTGTGCTTCTTTAATTTACTGCAAGTTGTATCTTTAAAGACAGCCTCACCATATTCAAAATCCTTCTGGCAATCCTGTAGATCTAATCGTTCCCAGTAACTAACTGTAAATAGAACAATGTATACAAACATACACAGGCTTTCATCTCAGGAGCTCTTGTGTGTGTAGGATTAAACTAAATCTCATTTTATATTCAGTCACTAAATCTGGCTGGTTGACAAATCCTGAATTTTACTTTTGCATGTTAACAAAAGAATAGCTATCTTGGAAGGATTTTATGTGTTCACACTTAAAATTTGCAAATTACAGTATTTTTCCAGGACTGGCACAGGACTACCACCCCGCTAACTCTTCTGCGCCAACCACACTGCTCTGTCACGACTGGCTTACCCCTGAAATGCCGAAGCAAATTTCATTAACAAGGCTTCTAGTGTTTTGTTAAAATAGCGTTCTTTCTCCCCTTGAAATGGAAACATTCTTACTATAAGCAACCCTAACTATCAAAACCTGGAGACTCACTAAAGCCCTTCTTCTTGGTTTCAGGTTTTCTCAGACACTCCAGTGTTTCAGAACGAATCTAAGGACTAAGTAGTCCACAGTCTCTAACGACAGTCCAAAGGTGGAAGTAAAGCATGAAAAGCAAAACTCTAAGAGGGACAACAGTGGAGGACAGGGCCCCAAACTTACCATATATGATGGAAAAATGAATTAAAGACTAACACTTAGGACTATGTAATAGCTTGCAATGTTCATTTTGACTTTAGTACATATATAAATACATGTTTATTCAATGACTTTTTGCTTACCTGGCGTAATTCTGACAGTCCTTTGAGAATTGCTTGTTGTCTCTCTCTGGTTTTAACTACATCAGGATTTAGGAGAGGATCTCTAATGTGATCAGAGCTAAAAATCTGTCGTGGCATTTGGTAAGAATCTAAAAGTAAATGTATATCAAATCAGATAACAATACTCTCTATCAATTTTGTTTCAGTTTTGAAGCAGTTTTTGGTTGCTACTAGATTCCAATCGCTATTTTTAAGTCAAACAACACTTAGATTCCTAAACCCAAATCCATATACAATAATACCAGAGAAGTGCAATCATACTCCATTAAAGGTAAACAGACAAAAAAGATAGATACAAGAATAAGAATTTTTGTTGCTTTTCTGATTTTTTTAACTTTTTCTATGTTTTCGTGTTTTGTTTTTTTTTTAAACACAGCGTATCATTGGCTGCATAGACTTCCTGTACAGTGCTGTGACACACCTGGGTTCTTGTTCTTCACCTTCAAAATGGTGTCCCCTCATCATTTTGAAAATGAAAACTATATGAAATTTAGACATTTGAAACCAAAATCTGTTCCCTCAATTAATAACCTTGCAACACCATACGAGTTTAAGGCAGGTTTCTTTTTTTTGGACAAGGGCCAATGGAATTGTAGTTCTAAATAATACAGAAACATGCATTTTTAAATACAAATACCAAACTGAATAAATTGCAGCACTTTGAACTAAATCACTGTAACATTTCTTCTCTTCTACATGAATCAGTTCACAATACATTTCAGTACCATTAAACTGTCGATACTGTGGGTCATGTGTTGAAGGTCTAGTGAGTGGTGCATCTGGATCGAGATAATAGACTTCATTTGTTCGAACATATGGAATAAATTGTGAAGAGGGAGGTCTTCCAGCTTCTGCAACGGAAGGGAGGGAGCTGCTCTGCTGTGTATCTGTCTTTAAGCTTTTCTCTCTTCTACTATTGTTGGTATGCACCAGGAAATTAGAAGCATGTATCTGTTTTTGTTGTACTCGGTGTAATCTGCTCTTAAGTGCTGGGACAGGTGGTGATTCAGATCTGTATGAAACAATTTCAGTTAAAAAACCCCAAACAATACTTCAGTAATGTGATTAATTTTCTCAGATAGTAGAGATAGAGAATCCTCAGAGGACTGCACTTTTGCTCGTTTAGTCTGCTTTTATACCTGCAGTTTGTCTGTTCTTGTGTATTTTTAATAGTAGACAATTAGCTGCATCTAAATTCTTTTAAGAAAATTAAAAATCAGGAAAGAAAAGCATGTATATTTCACAATTAATGTATTTATACATTTCATTAATGCAGAGTATTGACATACCTTTCTTCATTCACATGATTCTTATATAATTGTTCTTCCTAGGAGAAAACCAAGAAAGTCAAAAGTAACATAAAAAAGCTCAATGTTTTTTATATTAAAAGCTTTCATTTTTTCAAGACAAGCTTGAAATTCCCGAAGGACTGTTTGACCTGGGTTCAGGAGAAAGGTATTTATCAAAGGCTTGCATTAAAGAGACTTGTAGTGTCTATGAACTAAATTAAACAAATTACGGGAGGATTTGCTCTAATTTTCTATGCCTTTGACAGCTCTAAGCACTATCAAAAATACTGTCTATATTTTCCAATGACCTTGGAAAGCAGCATTTATAAACCTGAAAGGTTCAGCCCAAGATAATGGTTATTAAAGGAAAGATTGTGTTTCTAGATACAGTCAGTAGAAGTTTTCTATTTAAATGAAAAATGTTAACGTATCCCATGCTTCTTATGGTATCAGACAACGCTTACTTCTCTTAAAAATCTGCTTAGAATTCATTGCCCCATTTCTCAAGTACAAAATTCTTGAACATTTACCTTTCAGTAATGTAAGCACAAAACTTAGATTTACCATTAACCTCAAATAAACCAACAAACTCAGTTTAACAAATGAATAAATCTTTAGATACCTATGTGAACAGTTATGTATTTTCACTTATTTTTTTTTAACATCCACAGCTTCTAAAATATGTGCATGTAGCCACACTAAACAAATGGCTAAACAGAACTGTAAGTGACCACCTTTTCTACACCAGAATTTTTCTGTTTGGAAGGTGTGAGAAAGTGAGGTGTTTATGCATGCGTATGTATATACATACATACGGAGAGCAAGCAAGCAAGACAGAGAGGGAGAGAGAAGGCATGAATACATGTAATAGTATTTTCTTTAAATGATTTTTTTTTCCCAGCCACAAGCTGTACTGATACATGCTTACTGCAAATGGAGAAGAAATGACTCTGCTAAGAAGGATGCATTTTTATGACAACAGAGTACATCCTCAGTGATCCATATTCTCTGCAGAAATAGGAATTGTTTTCTGAACAGGTACTCCTGTATCTCAGCCATCACCACAACAGAATGACTGGACAAAAAAGAGCAAGTCAGTGATGTCATGCTATCCTGCACACTGCTTTCAGTCAAGCTCCCTGTTTACATAATGAATTGATGATAATGAATAAATGAAAAAGAATAAACACTTTGGAAGATTGAAATAATGGTAAAAGCTAAGTCACAAAATCTGAATATATTCTTCTGATCATGAAGAATGAAACAATGCTGTAATACCATTCTTTACGCAAAGGGTAGTAATACTTGAGTTACATAACTGAATTCCTATCTAGGCAAAACCATGTGGAACAAGAGTCTTAAAAATACACATCGTTGTTGTTAAAGAAGAAATAGTTACCTTTCTGAGTCTATGTTCCTTATTCTTCATATTTATTTCTTCATGAGGTGAAGGAGACCTGTCTGCATAACAACCCTTTTTTGGGCAGAGATTCCCAGCGGTATTTCTTTCTACCAGCTGAAGCAGCTCCATTTGTCGTCTTACTTTGTTTTCTTCCCTTTGTCTTTGTAGCTGTTTAGGGTATCTTTCTGATGCTGGAATGTATCTTTTCCCAGGTTTGTTTATGTTCCAGTCAGGTCTTTTACTGTATTTTTCTGAAGGCTTAATTTGTCTTTCTTTTCTTGCATATTGTTCATGTAGATCACTGTAAATGCCACCATGCTCTTTTCCTGAAATTTTATTTTTATCTATGCACTGCATTTCCTTCTGGTATTTTTTGCTTATAGAGGTTTCTTTATATTCTATGGAAATATCAGGTGATCCACAGCATGCAGTTCTTTCCTCAGCTGACTCAGTGTATGCTGAAGTATTTAAGTAATCTAAAAAAAATATGATTACATTTTAACTCGGTCTAAACTATTGAAATTACTTGTTTGACTTCTGTATGCGCATCAATCTACAATTACTGATTTTATTCAAACATTGGTTGTTACAGTTTTATAATGTTTTTTATTCTTTTTGATGTGGAAGATAGGACCAGTAGAAGCAAACTCACTAAGAAGACGGGAGAAAAAAAAAAAAGGAGAATGAAATCAAGTCACCGTAAGGCAAAATAGTTTATGGAAAATGAAACTACACTGTATTTCTGTCATGGTACCCAGTGGTAAAGAGCAAAACACAGCTTCTGGTTAGTTTTTCAGCATGCTGACAGCTTGGTCATATTCACAGCGCTACTGGGAATAACTTACTTTCCTAATTCTCGCCTTCCAATGGAAATACTTTATTCAATTAAAAAATTACTAATAATCAAGCTTCTTTCTTTACTAAGGGACATACACAAAAACATTATTTAATTTGTTAACTCTCCAAATTCACAGTAAAATTTCTACCAGCACTGTCAAACCCAAAAATATTAATTGTTGCTTACTTATATAGAAACAAAATAAAGCTTCCACTTCAACAAGTGATAAGAAGCCAATAAATTTCTAAATACAAGGCATAAAGTGACTGCAAGTTTCCGCTGAATCTGCTCATTCACACCTCATCTACAGAATTAATAGATGCAGACTAAGTTTGATCTGGGTTTCTTGACAGTGTGATACAAAATCAGGATAAAGACTGGAAAGTATTCGATCTAGATGGACCCGCAATTCTGTCTGGGTATTTAGCAAGCATTGTAGAAATCTTTTCTAAACATTTCCGTGTAAGCTCTCATTTTACAATGAGTCTAGTTTTCTAATTCCAGAATTATTGACAATGTTTCTCCCACTATTTTCAAGGATTCATTAGGAGCCCAGCCCTGCTCGATACCAAACCACGTTACATAAACCTATGAACATTCACACTGAAGACTACTACAAATACACGTTTAAATGTCTGAACAAATTTAGTCCTACAAGGCTTGCGACCAAGTCAACATTGTACTTCTGAATGTAACTGGTAAGTAACAACTATACAGACATATAATTTATTTGGAATAATATAGTGATATATTGTAATATTCCAACATGCCTGTGTCTATCCAAGTATTTATTTCTAGTTTTATTCCATTGTGAATGACAGTGATTCGGCCCTATAGCTCAGTTTCACAACTATGCTGTTCAAATGTCTTTCTTAAGGTACATCAGAGTAACAAAATTTCAGGGCTGCATACCTGTCTGTACAGCAGTGTCTTTCCGAGGAGAAGTCTGCTGATCAATGTGGCTCTTCATGTCATCAGAAACATTATGACTTTGATGTGAAACGTCAGTATTACAATTTTCAAATTCTGTATCACCTAAAAAGAAGTAAGTAAAGTTGTTCAATTTAGTAATGTATGTTCCATTTAAACCATGCTATCAAGTTATCAGAGTACTATGGTTCAGAACTCAAAGCAAGACTGAGAACTATGGTTCAGATCCTAATTACTCTCCCTTTTTCACTGGAAATCTAATCAACAGCACGTAAGTCTGAATATTCCCTGTACATTCCTGGTAATATCTTTATACGTCTACCTTTATGTAATATAGTATCTAAAGCTTACTAAAATACACTATTCTCCGTACTAGTTAACACTGATATTTGTGTGGGAGGCTCTTTAAATAAGCTGAAATGAAATTTGGTTTGTGAAGCAAAGAGCAAGTTCTGACACAAAGGCAGCAGGGGAAAAAAAGGCAAACCAAAAACCATCACCAACTTGCACACAAACACCAAAGAAATAGACAAATTGAATAAGGAAAGACTTCTACTTGCCACCACCAAGCTTCTTCTGAAGTTTTGAAATGTCATGTCCCTTCTGAGCCAAGTCTTGCATGCGCTGTTCTTGTTTTAATCTCTGTGCTAATTCTTGAGCTTTCTGCATTGTCTGATAAAGCTCATTTGTTTTAAGAGTGACGAGTTCCTTTAAAAAAAAAAAAGGTAAATATATGTGATCATTTATTTTGAGAATAAAATTAATAAGATTATTTTATCTCTATATAATCCTTAAAGTTTACATATATTTTTATTTTGAGTAAAGCCTTTTCTTTTTAAAACAAGAACAAAACTAGCTGAGTAGATGCAATATGTAACATGTAATTTTATAAATTCGGAACCTCTGCTGTGCTAATGAAGGATGTTCAATGCTAACATTAAAAAGCGAGCATCTATAGCCTTAAAGTTATTTGGATATTTATCTCCTTTCTAATAAATTAACCTTTTCCTAAATGCCATCTGACTTCAGTCATCAATGACTTCCTATATTGTGAGGTTTAATGAAATAAAAGAAGCCTACATAAAAATAATTTTAAAACCCACTTTCCTCCTACTTCCACAGAAAGGAGACAGTAGAAGCCTCCCTAACGAAGGCAGACCATCCCTAAATATGAGGGTTAGTTTCCAGCCTCAGCATATTCAAGGTGCAGGAGACTGTGCCAAGGAAAATCTCCTTTCTAAAGTGTTATTACCACGTCATCCCTACTTCCTCCTGCATTTGCAGGTGGAAAGAACAACTGATAGCATAACATATTTTGAAGGAGCTGAGCTATTACAGAGAAAGATGACTTTCCCAATTTTTTACCAGTTTGTTCTAGCACCTACAGGGAGATGCTACACGTTTGCCTCCAGAAAATGCAGAGAAATCAGGGATCCATATTTCTGCAGGTTTCAGAGGAGGGTGTGTTTTTGGAATCACACTGCCTTATGGCATCATGGAATTCTGCTACTGTTCCAAATATGAAGCTAACAGTAATAGCTGCTACTGTGCTAAAAGGAAGATTAAAACATCAGATAAGGCTTTTAACCTTCTACAGACTCTTCTGTAACAGGTAAGAATGTATACAAATGCAAAATTTGTACTTACCAAAGGTCAAAATGTTACTTTTGATTTAACTTTGATATGAAAAGAATATGTAAAGCTCAGCAGAGGAGAAAGCTCTAGAACACGAATGACTTTAAAAATTACTTTTCCAGAATATATTCTGAAAAGTCTTTAATCCAGAGTGAAAGCACATCCAGTCAAATACAGTTCATGGTACTGGAGCATCTTAAAAGCATCAAATTACCAACAACAATAACTGGATCACATAATTTTGATATTTTTTTTATTTTAAATTTGCATTTTAAAATGCGTGTTTCTGCATTATTTAAAACTACAATTCCATTTTTGCCAGTTCTTATCTATTTCTCTTCCTGAAAAGGCCCTTGTCCGAAAAAAAGAAACCTGCCCTAAACTCATATGGTGCTATAAATTCATTAATTGTGGAAACAGATTTTGGTCTCAAATGTCTAAATTTCAGATAGTTTTAATTTTCAAAATGATGAGAGACAACACTATTTCGAAGGTGAAGAACAAGAACCATTTTCCTCAAACCCAGTATTACTAGAGACTATCTGCACTAAAGAAAATTCAAAAACCCACCTCCTTTTGTTTTTGTTTCAGCATATCTTCTTCCAACTGTTTCTGCATTTGTTCTTTTTCTTGTGCTAGGCGCTGTTCTTCCTCTTGTTCTTCCGATCTTCTCTGCTCTTCCTCCAGTTGTTTCTTCTTCCGTTTTTCTTCTACCTGAGCCATTATTGCTTTCTAGTAATATCAGAAAAACAGGAAAATGAAAAGATGTAACATTAAAGGTATTATAAGCTACATATTCATATATTTCCATATACGTGTATAATAATTGGATTTGGACAAACAAAAAATAATCAAGACAATTTCTTTCAAACACTTTTTTCTTTTAATTTCTCACAAGAGAGGTAGCTGCCTGCCTTTTTTTCTTTGGGAGAACCACCAACCCAGTAAAGCAGTTTGAAATACTCAGATACAAACAACAGTAGCTTTTTATGTTTTCAAAAATGCTTTTATTTTTCTTGTAAAGAAGTGGTGGTCTGATTTTTACCTTGCATACTGTAAGCTAGTATTTTGATCTTGCAGAATAACAGTTTGACCAGAACAGGCTCGTTACATTTATACTACAACTTTATACTGTGCCAGAGACATCATTGTGCAGATATATATGCAGTTAGACTGCCACAGAAGTAATGTAAATGACGTAGATAAAAACTTAAAAGATTTATGGAGTGGGTACCTGTAAATATCAGTCCTCCTGATGACAGTGGAGACTGAATAATAATGCACACAAACCTACCAGAGCTCTAAAGACTGCACTGTATGTTTTTTGAGGCAAGAATGCAGTTACAGAAATGCAATCATCTCTGTACAAATATTAAAAGAAAATGGTAGAGTCTAACGGAATGAAATACTGTTAAACAACTGTAAACATGTAATCTGAGGCATAAGTCAAGTACCTCACTCAATTCTGGTATTAAATCTCGTGCTTTATTCATGTGACACTACCCTTCATCCTTTCTTCTCATTAAAATAGTGTCAGTATAACAGAGGCCTACCTGATGTTCTAACTGTTTCTGCCGCCGCCTGTCTCTCTCTTCAATCTGTGCAGGGTCCAGGAGAGCTGTCGTTGAACGGAGGAAACTATGAACAAAGAATCATGTAAATGTTTTTAATCGTAAGAAAATAAACCTAAAGCCTGTCTTAATGAGAAATAGTTAGATTTCAAGTAATATTTTCATACTGAGTTTATCCCATTGTATTAATTTACAATTAGGAAATTCATTTTACTAAGGAATAAAGTAAGGTTATTTGCAGTAAATTTTGTTAATGAACAATGGAAGCACTTGTGCCTTTCAAAAGTGAAACAACAGGTATTTCTGAAAAAAGCAAAAGCCAAACTAATAAGATCCAAAGAATCTTATTCAAGGAGGTATCAGGAGTGTTCTGGCTGGGAAGATAATTATCCTTACAAAGATCACTCACCTGACTTTCTGACTGTGTTCCAAAACATCGTTTTTAGCAGCTTTTTCTGCATTTCCCACCTGTGAGGGCGTGATGTTGCCTAAAGCTGCAGGTGAAAAAGGGTGAATAAAAGCAGTCAGCTCCTTAGGGTCAGGTGACAGGCACACACTTTCAGGCTGCTTTTTGTACATTCCATTTAAGGGGTGTTGTGTATTAGCATTAAGGTGGCTCTTTAAAGAATCAAAATGCATTGCCCATCTGTCATGCTCTTCAGCCTAAATACGAAGCAACAAAAAACAGGAAATGTTCTCAATTACACTGTTTCTATAAAGTATGGTAAACAAAACAAACAATACACATTTTGTAAAACAGGGAACATCTGAAAAGCTCTGTTACAGGGCTACAATACAGACAGTAGTTAATTCCTTAAATGGGAAAACAGAAGTCTCTCTGTGGCTTAAAATGCAAGTCAGATCAGAAATTATACTGCTGATCCATATACTTGGGTCAGCAAAAACGTATTGCTACTACATTTTCAGGGAAAAAAAAACCCAAAAATTAGAAAGTGAAGAAATTTGAAAAATACACAAGTAAATTAACATGGATTCAGGCTTTTTAGTACTGCTTTTTCAATTTATGTTACCATTCCATTCCGTAATTTTTCTAATAGTTCTGGGAACTGCTTGATTGAGAGGTCAGTACCCTGTCCGCTCTGCCATAGTCTTCTCCTGTTATGTACATATTCTCTCTCTAGTAACATGAACAAGTGGCATCTTTTACACTGTCCTACATTTATCCCCTCCATTTTAATTCTGGATGGTAGCAGAATTAATGTGCTTTGGGCCAAGATATCAATCTCTAACTTCCTATTTTCAGCTAGACAGGCCCATTATAAAATAAGCCTTCTTTCAAAATCCCTTCCACCCACACCAGCCACCACTGCTGTCCCAGCAAAGTACCTAAAACTTCTGTAGAGGTGACATACTGGGTTTAAGTGTCTCTTCTATATGACCCAGGCTTATCTTTTTGGCTCAGTGTTGGCAATTGGGACATTCCAATATATCACTAACAAAACGAGGAAAGGCTGAGGGAGCTGGGATTGTTTAGCCTGAAGAAGGCTGAGAGGGGACCTTATAAATATCTTCGGGGTGGGTGTCAGAAGGATGGGGTCAGACTCTTTTCAGTGGTGCCCAGTGACAGGACAAGGGGCACAAACTGAAACACAGGAAGTTCCGTTTGAACACGAGGAAGAACTTCCTCCCTCTGAGGGTGACGGAGCCCTGGAACAGGCTGCCCAGGGAGCTTGTGGAGTCTCCTCTGGAGATATTCAAGACCCGCCTGGACAAGGTCCTGTGCAGCCTGCTGTAGGTGACCCTGCTTCGGCAGGGGGGTTGGACTGGATGACCCACAGAGGTCC
>Ga0065711_1001390_pt1 | contig 43815 bp, 14 predicted proteins | sample Hoacrofraction12_FD_59098 | JGI IMG/M metagenome (GOLD analysis project Ga0065711, IMG submission 59098) | Hoatzin crop microbial communities from Cojedes, Venezuela - Epithelial fraction 12 v2 (version 2) | ecosystem: Host-associated > Birds > Digestive system > Esophagus > Crop | place... | reverse complement strand
TGCACAGGACTACGTCCAGGCGGGTCTTGAATATCTCCAGAGAAGGAGACTCCACAACCTCCCTGGGCAGCCTGTGCCAGTGCTCCGTCACCCTCAGGGGGAAGAAGTTCTTCCTCATGTTCAGCTGGAACTTCCTGTGCCTCAGTTTGTGCCCATTGCCCCTTGTCCTGTCGCTGGGCACCACTGGAAAGAGCTTGGCTGTAAAAAGCAATTAAAAAGCAGTTATCTGCTTTTTCCCTCAGCTCACATTCACCCCTCTTACAGTTCTGTCTAGGCATCCGTTAAGACCAGTATTTTATCTTACTTCTAGTAAAACACTTGACTCACTTAAGAAGTTTAGTTGGGCTTCGGTTTTTATGTAAAAAGACATTCCTACTTCAAAAAAATCAAATCCCAAACCCGCCTCCAGTCAGATCAGGACAAAAAACTTAGATTTTCAGCAGTATCACGGAGATATATAAAAAAAGAGACATGAAACTCTGTCATTGGTTGCTGTAAAACCCGATGTGATGTATCACACGCAACCTGGACACTCTCACTGTCAACCGATAAACTTGCTTCAAAACCTGAGCCAGTATCTGTGGTTCTGATAATCAGTTCTGGTGCACAAACACAGATGTTTGAACATCAGGTATTACATAAAAGAAATTTCTCTGCACAAAACGAAAGTGGAATTGTTTATTTCAGCTGTACACAAAACAGTCAAATTTAGTGAGCCTTATGAACAATACTGTTAAGTTTCAAAGACACCATGTCAAGCTGAAATCTAACGAAGAACAAAGAGGGTTTCTTCTTTAAAATTCCTTTCAGAAGGTTGTATGCAGTTTTTTTTCTGTGTACACCCAATGCACCATATACAAAGCCTATTCTTCACACTAATGAATTTGCTTTTGCTTTTCAAATCAATGTAAGGCCCACTTCAGTCCTCTTTTTTTTTCTCCACTTCTTGTTGCACCTATATCTAACAAATAATAACTGCTGTCTCAACAAGTTTGCAATACAAATGGAAAAGACAAAAAAAAGAGGAAGAGTGAAACGTTATCCCTGTGTTACACAGAAGGACTGTGGCGCAGGATTAAATAACTTGCTCACAGTTGCACCTAAGAGTAGGAACCAAAACAAGGTCAAGATAATACCTGTTTTCTTAATTCTTTTTTTTTTTTTTCCCTCCTTAGTGCTCAAAAGCCTTGTAGAAGAAGTCTGGTATTTTAAATATTTAAATTAAATTTTAAAAACAAAGCAGCTTTATTAGTAGCAAGTTACTTTAAGCTTGTGGTCTATCTTTCTAAACTATGACAAATAAAAAGTCAAAAACTTAATGGATTATTCTGTCATTTTGCAATTAAATACGTATTTTCAGTATATATGGAACAAAGATTATTAGTTGGCAACCAGAAGAAAGGTGAGAGCTTTATGTGGCTTTTTTGATACTCATCATGAAACTTGTGTTCCATGAGCACAAAATATATGTACAGCAGTCAAAGTGTGACTGACATTTCATAACAATGGAAAGTTTTAAATAATAATTTAGATGACTGAAGCATCTGTTGGTAACCTGGGTGGAAGTTTGTTTGTCCGGGTGGTTGGTAAAAGAAGCAAATGGAAAGAGCCCGAACACAGTAGAGAAGTTAAGGACATCTTACACTAACCAGAGCTTCTCTAGAAATACCAGTGACACAACAAAATCCTAGTATTCCAGTCTCCCAGATACGTGCTGCAGCACAGCCCAACACCGTACCTTGTGTCTTGAGCCTCCGTGAACTATTAGTTGGGATCTAACAGTAACTGAGGTTCTTTTGCAATTCTATTTCAGACACTCTGCAATTTTCAGGCTTTTACTGTGTCTTTGAGACTCAGGCCCAGCCTGTTCACAACCTGTATCTAATGACTGTGCCTGTTTCTGCATCCCGAAGAAGTTACTCCATTTGTTTAATGGCTGGCTCTGTCTTCTGATTAACACGATATAAAAGTAGCGGGGCCTTCAAATTATAAAGACGTCTTAGCTGAGGATATACACAAATTTTGTAAGACTTGCAACCAGGAGCTCAAATAAAAGAGTTGTTTCTTCTGCAGCTTTCCTGAAGCCGCGGCTTTTTACCAGGAAGACTCTGTTTGCAAATTATATCACTGTTAGTGAAGGAATAATGTATTCCTACATCGAGTTTGATACATCTAAAACCTGTATTATTTGTGTCCTTTTAAAAGCAGATAAATGAACAGATGTTAGCTCTGCACATTGCCAAAGCTTTGCCATTTGCCAGGTTTATAGGAACTAGAACCAGTATGAAACTGCAGGCTGAAGTATTTAACTAGGGAAGACCAAAGGAAAATAATTGAAATTACAAAGGAACTCATAAACATAGTGCAAGCATCTTTGAACAAAACTGCTATTTGTATGTATCCTGAATTAGCAAGCGTAAATAAAAGTGCCACTAGGAAAAAAAAAGGAGCTGACTGTAGACGGGTTGTATCAACTAGCAGTAACCTCCAGCCTGCAGGCTGTGGATTGGAAACCCACATTAAATCACTTCAAACGATAAAAAAAACTTAGGACAGGATCTGAAGCACTGGCCTCTTGTATCTGAGAAGAGTGCCATAATTTCTAGGTTATAGGGAGCAATGTAATTCTTTGTCACGTAATGAAAATATCATCCTTTCTTTACAGACTCTATAGCCCCAACTTAGAAGTTATTTTCCTTAATAATGGGGGCCATAAAGACTGGTTCTTCACTCCAGCACATTTCAAACCTGGACTTGACGTTCAGTCTACTGCATGCTGACTTCTTCATAGAATTTAATAGATTTTCATAGAAATGTGGATTCTGCCTACTTTGTGTGAACTGGAGTCATCTCACTCTCATTTTAACGAGTATTATTTACCCAAGATCACCCAGGAAGCTATAAAGTGGAAGTCCAGCATCTGAAGAACATTTTTCTTCTCGGCCAAGTATGCAATTCTAAATTATATATCTCTATATGTTAAAATACATTACACATGCTGTTTTCAAGACCTGAAATGTGAGGCTTTCAAAGTACTGCACAAACATTAAGGAATTTATTCTCATAACAGTTTAGTGACAGTCTTGTTTTGCCCTTCTTATGCTACATATTTAAATACAAGCAAGTGTGCGGTTGGATGTCAGGCGTTCTGTCTGAAGAGCTTCGAACTCCTCCAACTGAGGCTCTGTTTATGGTCTGTTAGATGAACAAGAGTAGCTTAGCAGGAAGCCTCCAGCCAAGGCGTTTATCCATCTTTTCCATCGGTTTAGAACACAGCTGGGAAACTGATGGGCAGGGGAGAAAAGTAGCTTGCTAAAATAATACCAGAAATCTGAGAGATTTAAACCTATTATCCTCAGTTACTGAGGGCTACCCTAAGTATCGACACAGCCCATTTCGATTTCTGTATTCAGTGGGCAGCATCATAAATTTTCCTCTGCAAAAAAAGTATTATGTTAATATTGTGCCTATGGTGGATATATTACAATGACCGTATTTTTGAAAGATGAGAAAAAATGAGTATTATGAAAAATTAAAAAGAATGCAAGATCCTATGAATCTTTTGATCTTTTGCCCTTCTCTTGTAACAATCTCAAGTGAATCCAGAATAACTGCCTACTTCAGTTCTTAAGTGTACACCAACTACCAAATAATTAACCTTAAAGAATGTACTGAATACATTATTAGTTCCATTAACATCGTTATAGATAAACACAGTGCTCTGAAGTTTCCCATCCCATGACCTTGGAAATCTCCCGGCAGACCAGTTGCAGGGGTCATTTAAAATGGAGTCTAGCAAAGCTCAGAAAAATACACTACAGGGAACAATGCTGCAATAACTAGGGAATTCAGCTAACTACAAATTAATAGATCTTTTACATCTCTAATTTTTATGGGTTTATGGAAACATATCATTTAATACCTTTGTAAGTCTGCTATCCTGTATATTAATATAACTTCTCGTTACAATTCTCAGTTTTTCAAAAAACCCAAACCAAGAAGCTTTTGCCCTAAACCAACCACCTTAAAATAATGTTTTGCAATAACAGTTAAAAAAATTTTGAAATAGGAAGTAATCATAGAATCTGTTAAGCTGTTTCAAGACCACAGTAGTCAGGCAACAGGCCAATACTCATTGGTCTTGGGAGTGATCAACCTTCCAAAACTATCCAAGCAAGCTAGGAAAACCAGGAACGGCTCTCTTTTCTGCGGATTGCCTTCCTTTGCAATCACCTCATATTGCTAAGGCATCCCATTAAATATTGGTCCATCCTTACAAAACTTTCTACAGCTGATGCCATAAACTAGCAGGCTAAAACACTGGCAGCTCTAAACTAGTTATTTTACTAGCTGCTATCTTATGCATCTTTCCTGTTATTTGTTTATTTATGCTGCAGGTTAGCTTTACTCTTACGTTTTTTTTCCTTAGCTTACTCTTGAAGAGATTATATGCTGTCACCATAATCCTGAAGAGAGAGCGAGCGCTCTCAAACTACGGGAATATTTGTAAGTATTTTTATATTACATGGACATTATCATTAGTCATGTAACATTTTAAACATCAGAGGAAGAGTTTATACCCATAAAAGTTTGCCTATTTTTTTTAATTAAACATCTCGTTAAAGAACTGGACAGTAAAATACAAATTTGATCATGCACTCTTTCTATGATCCATTTCTATTTCTTGACAGCAATTTACTATATATTACTGTAAGTAAATTGCTTTTCCAAGCATTTACTGAAATCTTAAAAACAAATAAAAAATATCTTTTAGTAAAACCAACAAATGCGGAATTCTCATTTTCAATACAACATATCTATGAAAAAGTTTATGACAGAAGATTCTTGCTGGTGTTGAGTAAATTTATCTATTAAATTAAACACAGGGAGATAAATACCAGTTTGTTCAAAGGCCATTTTCTTAATTTGCTACGTGCACAAGTAAATCAATGAAATAATTTATCCAAAGCTCACCAATGTTTGAAAATTCCTTTCTCTTCCTGTTCAAACCCCTTTTCAGGAGTCATACATAAACACGAAAGCTTTGTAAATGTGCTATGGAAGACAGAGTTATGGATTGCCTTGATCATTTGTGCAAAAAATATGTTTAGTATTCAGAGTAATGTTTTTGAACTACATGATGAAACAAATTAAAAAAAAAATTAATCAAATATGAGAATGTGCATGAATTTATCCTTTATCTTTTAATAGCATTTTTCTTAATCACTTTCAGATTGCATATTCAAAACTACCTAGATGATACACCTTTAGATGAGATTATGTATTGATATGGACTTCTTAGGGAATAAAGATCTCTGAAAAGAGTACAGAGACTGCACATTTTTAAAATTCAGTCACTCACCTCAAAGTAAGGGAAAGTGTTTCCAGCTAAAATCCAGATTTCCCAAGCTCTGCAACCCCAAGGCACTAAGCAAAGAAGTCACCGCTGAATAACCTACAGACATTTCAAGAGTTCCATACTATCCTTGATCAGAAAGTATTTTTTGGTATTTATGACACACCTTAGACCACAGCAGTTTCACAGGTTTCATTTATTCTGCTTGGCTTTTACATCTAAAAGCAGAGCTAAATGGAACTCAGCCTCTTTTGCTAACTGAAAATTTTCAGCAGTTATAAATATCATTAGGACTTGCACTGTTTAAATTTTCATTTCCTTGGGGATTATTCATTAAACACAGATTTTACTATCCACAAACAACACTAGCTATTTCTTTATGGATTAGTCTTTGTTTGCATAATGCTGCCTATTCACTGAAAATTTAGTGAAACTCGTGAGGCACTGATACTCCACCTCATGTGACAGAAGCAACGTATATGAAACAAGTGACGAAAAATGTCTCTAGACCAGAGAAATGTTATCCCATGTAAAAATCCTGCTTATTATGATGTTAATTGTGGATCCAGCAGAAGTAGACATTCATGCCTAGTACACACGTCACATGTCCAAATTAACGCTCGGGTAAAGAACCATCCCTGTGTTATCTTTTCTTCATCATACATTATACGGCATCTTTGGTATTCATCCCAGGAAACATTCCAGGCCAGGTTGGACAGTGCTCTGAGCAACCTAGTCTAGTTGAAGATATCCTTGCTCACTGCAGGGGGGCTGGACTAGATGCCCTCTAAAGGTCCCTTCCAACCCAAAGCATTCTGTGATTCTATAATTCTGTGATCTTCTTTATGGACTCCAATCTACATCCTCTGTAGGCAATGAAGAACAGGCACGTAATTGTATTGTGCTGGGCTTGGCTCCTGCCCTACCTTCCTGAGAAGCAGATGACAATGATTGCTACTTCAGCACTTAATGTTTAATTCAGCACTTAATAGTGCTGAATGTTTAATTCAACACTTAATAGCAGCTATACAGCAGTCCTCTTGGAGAGTAACAGTTGTTTTAAGAACTGGTTCATGAACATACAGGTGTGCATCCCTGAAAGATGCAGTTTTTTTCCATGGCCATGCTATTACTACAACAGAAATATTATGACAGTTACGCAAATGATACAACTAGCCTCAAAATGTCTAGGCTATCCCATAAGAAGTTCATAATATCCCGTAAGTGACTGATAATATCACTCTGCAGTTCCTGCTATAAAAAGTATTTCTCCTGGCAGAAATCCATTCAATCCATTCATTTTCTGGCTTACATCAATGGATATGGAACTGGATTAGGCATGGGTCACCACTGCAAAAGAGAAACTTTTCTGTAAGAATAAAAAGAACTGATGGCAACTGCTAATGATTCAATAATACAATCAAAAGTACCATCTTTGCCTAGGTATTTTTTATTAACAGAATTCTACTATCTTTTGCCTAGGCATAGATGTTAGCAGTTAAGGGCAGACTCCTATTAATGGGAGTAAAACTTGCGCATGCTTTTTATCACAGTCCTCTCTAAGGACAGAAGGAAAGGATTTAAATCTTGATAGACAGAGAATTTTAAAAAGGAAAAAAACATAACCACTTCATTATTAATTTAGAAACAATGCGTGCTTTCAACTTTATAGCTAAATCATGCTATAGATAATGCCAGAAAAAAATGTTTCTTCAACAAAATGAGAAGGTTTTAGAAGAGACAGAGAGAACGTCTGCAGAAGCAGCAAGGTGTGCAAAGCAAGGTATTTATTTTAAAAGGCTGAGGAAAAGGCATTTGAAAAGAATAAAGATACATAGATTTCTGGATCATATTTAATCTATTAGATGATAGTTAAGCTTTTCAAAAGTAAATTCCAACTTTTGTAATACATTTAGAAACTGAATCCAGAATATCCATCTGTTTCAGCAGAAGTCAGCTAGGATAGCCCAAATCATCCTCATTGTTAGACAGTGCTGCCATGGTTAACCTATGTATACGGCCTTAGTTTATTGGAGATACATAGCAGCTTCATTATTAAAATAAAAAAATGCCCACCCTACAACAATCACTATTAGTACTGAAGACTGAAGGAGGGAGTTGGGTAACGCTGAAGAGAAGTCTGTTCAAATTTGAAACCAAACTGCTTTTGCAATACAAATAAAGAGACGATCTTCCTAAGTCTTAATAGAAAACAGCAGTGAAGGAAAACAGACAGCTCTGAAATTACTTCATAATGTTGACAAGCAGCCAATAAGAACGTTAATTCTGAGTTGTCACTAAAAATTGAATCACACAATGGATCGAAATCATGGCAATATGTCTGTGCAGGGGAGGTAATGGAGAGAGAAAGGTTTAGGGGAAGAAAAAGAAACATCAAGACTGAATTCATAGGAAATACAAAACACTTGCAACAATTGCTGTCCTGATAAAATAATCAAAATAAAACTGTAGCAATGAAATAGTATGTAAGAAATAACCTTCCTACCATATGTTCTTTGTGTTACCAAATAAGACAGGCTACATAAGAAAACAATTCAATTTCAGTATACTGCCTTTAAAATTTACTTTTTTTTTCTGTTCTGAGAATCCTCAATTTAAAAATATAATTATCAATTGAAAAGGAGGAACATCTTCAAAGTAAGAACAGGAAGACTGGAAAAATATATGCCGCTTATCAAATACACTGCTTGGTCCCAGCACTAAGCTGCTATCAAAACCACCTTTAAGATAAAAGAAGCACTGATAAGACATTGTGTGGACCTTGAAGAATAACCTCTAATTAAGGTACTGTTTTCTGAGGATGCTATAACCTTAGTTTTTATTTATTACAAAAACTAAGAGATAACTTACTCTTAGTCTAATATTATCCTTGGTCAATGACCTGTCCAAGCATATCATCTTATTCCAGCCTTCCAACATTTTAGTGCCTTGCTATGGACAGGTTTATCCTTTCAGTGCAAGGTTCTACTCATTTTAAAAGGTAATTGCACTGAAAAGATAAGATGTTATCATCATCTATGAGTTGGCTTCAGTGAGTTTAGTGTCTGTGTCCTAGGCTAAGACATGCATTAATCAGAGCCTCATATAACATATTTCTTTCAAATCCAGTAGCCACTGTAGTCTGTTTAAAGCTACTGAGCATGCAAGTCCATAAACAGCCCCAGTTTAGCACGTCTTCTTGATCATCCACTTTATGTCCCATTAAAGCTGGCACTTTAATACATTGCGTAGGAACCACCCTGTCTTCCACTGCTGACACGGACACATAGAAAGGCTCAAACCAAATCTTTTGAACTAAAGGTGTATTTACCTGTGTGTGTGTATATATATATATATATATTATTTATTCTAATACACCAGGGTACAGGTTTACTCCAGCTGAGAGCACACTGTCTCAGTACTGAGCACCAAGGCTTTGGTTATCAGCAGGCAATGTCTGCCGAAGCAACCTGGGCTCTGCTGTGAGTTAGAAGAAAAATCCCTATCTTGCAGATAGACATTAGCAGCACACCAGGAGATAATTAAGATAAAACCACCTAAATAGATCAGCCACAACATTATGAAACATTAGCAGCTAGTTGCCAAAAAACACTAATGATTTTTTTTTTACTGAGTTAATCATGAACAAATGAAGCCAAAAGCCCATGGAAAATAAACCATGTGGCAATAATTCACATGGACTTTTAGGAATATATGATCAAATTGCTAACATGATCTTAGAAAAATGAACTCTGAGAAAATACTAGGGGCATGAATGGAGGGGAAGACTTTAACAACATATCAGATTTCTTGCTCTGCTGATCTTCCTAGCCTTATGGTCTCTTGAACTACTTCACTGCAGCTTTAGCTTCTGAGGCTTTTGCTGCAGACCCCCTCAGCGTTTTGGACTGCATAGCCTGGAATGACGATGGGCCCTCAATTTGCTGCCACAGGCAGCTAAGTAGGTTCCGAGTTCTCCTCATATTTCATATCATTCAGCAAGACCGCATCCCTCTCTAGGACTGATAAGGGATAATATATGGCAAAGGAAAAGCAAGTGGCAGGAGATCCATCTTGACTAGAGGAAGTATTGGAGTGCTCAGCAGAACAGGCAGTAAATTTACACTATATTTAGGCAATAATACATAGGGAATAAGCTTGCATAGGTACAGGAATACACTGGATGTCTAACGACATTTCATCACCATATTTGGGTCTGCTAAGTAAGATGCAGATGAATCTAGATTAAATAAGTAGGGCTAACAGAGAACTAAACTTTGAAGGTTCATCTGTCTTTTCAGAGCTACAGAGGGTTCCTATCATTCTTCCTGTTTTTCTCTTTTTAGTGTCTAGGTGCTCAATTGCTGTCCTGAACTAAATGGGGGTATACTAGGGCACGGCTCCAGAGACCATGGGGTCTTCTCTGACAAATGGGCTGCATACGTGCTAATGCTCGCCTACAGGAATCTGATACTATGAGATAATGCATCTTGCTAAAACTTAAGGTTTCACTGAAAAATGAAAGTTTTACCGATTTTTTTTTAAAAAAAGAGACAAAAAGACTAGAATTCAAAAACCCATACTCACTATACCGGAGCACATCTATGGATTAAACAAAATTCTCTTTATGATATATATCCTTAAATGACACTGAATTTGCCCAGGGAGTTTTATGCTCTAACACTACCTCAAGCTCCTTTTGATCATTTGAATTTTGTCTTTTAGTTACTCTAATAGGTTTAGATTAGCTAAGTGGAAATATTCAGCATGGACACGCTATCATATTCCTTGCACTGATCCTTTGAGATTGTTGCAGTTAACATTTTTCAAATCTCATTCATGAAGAGCTTTATGTGAGCATAATGTCAGTGTATGTTAAATCCAGCTAAGACTGACATAGTTTAATGCTTCATAAATTCTCCAGTTTGCCAGCCAACCGCACACAGCAAGCTCAGCTGACAAGGTGATCTGTACATCATTGCTCATGGTGATTTATGCTGAACAGTTGTAATTAAATTCCTTTTTTTCTTAGTATGCTCCATGATCAGCATGCATAGCAACATGCCATCAGCCCTCAAGTTTCAGAACTATACTAATTTTATTTTATCTTTCTACTGACACAATAACAGGCTACATACAGTATGTGCTGATACCCCACAGCAGCAAAAGTAAACACTAAATTCTGCTTTACTGGGAAAGGTATAGTACGCTGTGGCTCGGAGTTCCTGCATCCAATCTTGTTATGTTCACATTCTGAGACCTGAAACTCTAGGGAAGGTGGCAAAGGTATGGAAAAGATTCTTTGGACAAAAGCTTTACATTCAAAATGCATCTCAGCTGCAGGCTACCACAGGTTACTAGGAATCCATTGCCCCAGGATGCCTGTCTCTGAACTGGAGTGTAGTCCAGTACGCTCCCCGGATTTTCTGTCTCTGTGAGCAGCCTCAGCTCATACATTGCCTGTTCTGCAACAGTGACAGGAGTTTCACTCCACTGAAAAAATGAAACAGGTGGCAAACAAAGGAAGATTCACATCTAAAGGACCTAGGCATAGATGCTGAAATAATAAAATCAATTCCGTTGCCAAAAAGAATAAAGAGTCTCCATCTTGATTTTAGTTTAAGTGAAAGCCCATTTTTTTATTACAACTTTTTAAAGACTAAAAGATTAATACACAGGCTGCTTTATAAGTTGGCAATAACTGTATTTGGTCAAATATGAAAACATCTGTAGTTAAACTGATGCCAGTATATTAATATTTTGGACACAATGTAAGAATTCACATAGAATTTATAATGACGTAATGAGGAATGCTGATCAAGTGTTATAGGTAATTACAGATTTAAATAAGTTGAGAGGTGCTTATTATAATCATAGAGCTCCTGCTGTCTGATATTTATCTATCAATCAGACATGTAATATGCTCCCCACATTCACAAATCTTTTATAAAACACTAGCAAGTGGACATTTAAAAACGAAGCATATTCAATATCACTCGTCTGCCTTTCAAACCCAAGGAAACAGATTCGAAATTTACAGAAATTCAGTTTGGGGTTTAGGCCACTTTCTTTGATGCTTTATACCAATACATTATTAATATTTCCCCCCTTATTTCATTTCAAAACCTTTAAAATATTTTAGCATAGGTACATTTTGGATTAGTGGGTTCTCATCTGAAAAGATGATCTTTGAACAACACAGTGGCACACACAGTCTAAGCTAAGACTGGAAGACAGTGAGATAAGGGGGTATTTTCAAATCATGGTTTGAATGTTTTTTGCTAAAACAGACTTTTGGTGACAGCAGTTTTCCATCTTGTTGACCAACTTTGGTTACTTTGGTAGAAAGTTGCTTCTTGCTGTAACTCAGCTGCAATTTGAAGTATTATATAAAGACACTATGCTGTACTCAACTATCTCTACCAAGATATTTCTGTTGCTTTACAGTGGGGCTCAAAAAAAGAGAAATGTGCAGGTGCCAGACTTTAAAACAAATGCTAAAAGTAGACAAAGAAAACTCTCAGGGATTTAACCAGCTTTCCTCACCTCACCCAGTCCTCCACATAATGAAGCTGCGCCCCCCACCTCTGCAATTATAACATTTTGGTAGGAGTTAGGAACCTTGTGTTGTTAAGTAATACCTTCATAAAGATATGAATAGGTTACTCATATGAGAGCCTAATCCTGTCAGCTTGTGTGATGGAACCCTCGTCCCTGATGCAGCTGCAGTTTTCTACCATAATACAGTGCTGAGGTAGAATTATGAGCAGTTCACAAGGTCAAGTCACAGTTACAAAGACAGTAAGACAATCCGGTAGTCAAAAGGCACAAGACCGGGGGGTTACAGAAGCTACCAGTAAAGACTAAAGTCATGAATTATCAAAAACCCCTCACGTGTCCAGAGTCTAGGTTTTGAAAAAACCCATCTGATCTGCATCAATAAAAATCCCTGCTGTCTTTTGTCATGCTCCATAGGGTTAGAACAGGAGAGAAGGGGGGAGAGAGGTGAGGAGAGAGAGCGATCATCCAAAAACACTGAACAGTCTTTAGCATGTGTTTCAACTACCAAAAATAAAAAAGAAAGCCAGACGTAAATCTGCTCTGCAATGGAAATTGGTCAGACAGAAATTAACTTAGCGCTTATTTATGCAAAAATCACGCTGGCCTCTTGATACTCTACTCAATGATAAACAGACGAGTTGTAAGACTGCCACCTAAACCCTGGTTAGCTATCAGGGAAGCACAGAGTAATTTCAGTTGGAATTGACCTCTGGAGGCCATTTACTGCAATCTCCTCCGCGCAAACACAATTTCAAATTTGAATCAAGTTGCTCAGGGTGTTGTCCAGTCAAGTTTTAAAAATACCCAAGGACGGAGTTTCCACAACTTCTCTGGGCAGCCTGGTCTGGGGATTAATCACTCTCATTGGGAATTTTTCTTCAGATCGGAATTTTCCTTGCTGCAACCAACTTGTAACTGCTGTTTTTTGTTCTATTCATATCTTTCAAGGGGCTATTAGCAGTTCTGCTAAATCATTTTTTGCTCAACCAAGATTGCCTTTTAAAATGAGATATTGTGGAAAATTACTTCATTATGTTACTTAGTAACCACAGTATTTGTTTTCTGTTTGGAAAGTACTCTATAGATTAAATAGACCAGCAATTAAACCCAGTACCTTTTCTGTGAGCTTGTCTGTCCATGGGACTATTTTATTTTTCCTGGCAAATCGCTAAGAAGTCTTTCTTACCCAGTGTTGGCAGTCATTAATATAAGAAATGAAAGAAGACGCTCTGTAAAGTACATTGAAAAAAATAAATACATAAGTGGAATGAATAGTTATAAGATCTGAGGAACACTGAGAACTTAGTCACTTTTAGTAAATTTCAGCATGAGTTGTATTTTGGAGATGACAGAAGCGTTAGGGTATTGCGCTTTCATATGCAAAGCAGAAACAGCATTGCTTACAAGTGTCAGTTCATGTTTCTGCCTATATCTATTTTTGCATATGTCGGTACAACTGCAGGGACTGCTAATAACAAATCTGAAAGATGTAGAAATTGTTTTCTCTTTCCCTGAGGACAACATGTGAAAAATTCATATTACCGTCAAAACTCTGCCCAACTGTGGACCAAATAAAATTTGTCGGGAAGCATGTCCTACTCACAAGTACTACAAAAAGCATGGCAAAATACTCCCAGCCAGGAGTATACCACTTTCAGGATCTGAACCTGTAGGGTGTGTAAGAGTGGCAGCAGAAAAGTTATTTTTCTTTTTTTTTCCTCTTTCTTCCTGTGGACTTACTTTGTAGCTAATAATAAGAGTGATTTTATTTAGCTCAGAACAGGTAAAACAAATCCAACACCTCCCCCGCAAAGCAATAACCCACTATTACACAGAACCCAAGTGCCTGTTTTCCACAATGAAAACAGATAATTGCTCATGGATTTTTAAAATCATATTTCTGTTATGGAAACAAAACAAATCATCAAAAAAGCTCCCACAGAGCAGCAGGGCCTGATAAATTTAGTCCTCATTTAGGTGAAAGGAAAATTACAGAATGAGTTCTGCTCCTTCCCTCACATTCGGACTCCTCCTTCTCCACTTGCACGAGGTTGTTATTCCACCTTCAGACCAATACTGTCAGAATCCAATAGAAGTTGTTGCTTTTCATTTTTTATTTACAAAGAATACATGTGGGCTCCCATTTCTGACTGTCGGACATTTTCCATGCCTCACATGATTTATGTACAAGGGTTCAAAAAAGAAAGGGGAAAAATAAAGAAGATTCCTTCTCCCTCTTAAAAGTATTAGCTTAGCTGAGTTTGCCAAGTATTAAATAAAGCATAGTGACAACAAAACCTCAGCTGTGAGCAAGGTTGCTGGGTAATCCAAGCATCTTTTATATCATGCAGCCTGGTTACGTAGTGTCCCAAAATCCTGCTTATTCTGCAACCCAAAGAACAGGTATGACTGAAAAAATATCTGTATGAATACTAAGAGAGTTTCTCAAATGGTGTCATTATGGCTTACCTGAGAACAGAACCCTTTCTCTACACAGACAGACATCATGTACTGGCCGTCTTTAACTAAATTAACTGTAAAATAAATCTGGAAAAGGACCAGTTCTTGGAAGGGAAGTTATGGGGCAAGAGGGGAAACAAATAGAATCGGGGTATTTATATCACATTGCCAGCAGTGAATGATGAAATTAAGTAAAACTATAAACTCAGATATGCATGCAAAATTTTTCTCCCTTTTCCAATTGTTTGGTAGTAAGAGGTCACAGTAATATTTTGAGAATTAAAATTGGGATTAGTGTGACTGGCAAGTTAAATAGGAAGCATTTATTATTTGTCACATGCAGGTGTGCAAAGAAATCTGGAATCTACGTACTACATCATATGGACAGAGTAAAGTGGCATACACAAAGCACCTCTTCTTAATCTGATGCTTCCATGGACCATGATTGCTACGTTTAACAGAATGCCTAAAATGAAGCTTCCCCTAAGTCTGTTTTAAAGTGTGTTTTTGGAATGCAAAACCAGTGATTTTTTCACTTACTGAGACAACCAGGTGAACTAAGCCAGAATCACAACCAGCGAAATCTTGACATGAAAACTGAACCCAGAAAATTCCAAGAGAAGCTGAAAAACCAATTACTTTTTAAACTCCTTAGCTTTCTTTAATCTAAATCAATGGTTAGGTTGAGAAACAAGCCTCATTTGATGAGCTTTTAACTGAAATTTTATTTCCTGGAAATGCCACTAGAAGAGGCATGGTGATGTTTAATTGAAGGTGATACCTCTAAAGCCTGTCAAACTGAAGCTGAAAGAGAATTATATCCCACATCCAAGAGGACAGATGGTGCCAGCAAGAGTGAACGAAGTTCCACTGGTGTGAGATACAGAACAAATGTAATACTGACTGCGTTGCTAACTCTGATTTGGTGGCGATAGTACAGTTGAAAGAATGAACTATTTTCTTTATACAATTCTCTTTTCCTGCATTTTGCTTGGATTGCTTTATTTTGCTTTATTACGTATCTCTTCTAACACTTTAGAGTTATAAATTAGCATGTTTATGGTTAAATGTTAACACATACGCATCCTTATTTCTAGTAAGTATTTCCTCAAATAACTTGGCATTGTCTTGGATTGTAAAAGCATGTTTGCATAAAACTAATACACAAAAAATAAACCAAGAATTTTAAGACATGCTAAGTAAAGTGAAATAGTAAGACAGCAAACAATTAACCCTCAATAAATGACAATTCTGAAACACTAGAGGAATTCGAGTGTTGCTGTTTTGTAATAATTAGACTATATTATCACTTGATCTGAAGTGTAGTTGTATGCATCTGATGATTATTGAAGGTTACCTTTATTTCACATCATAGTTTACTTCTCAGTTCCTTAGTCTGATGCTGATATGAATCAATTTAGTGAAACTAACTGAAGCTCTACCAATTCAAATTTCGATTAGAAAGATTTTGTGTTGATATAAGCACACTAAAAATATGCACAGCTAGGATTTTGTTTCAACATAGTCACAAAGGTCAATGACTCTAAAAATGAGAATTGTAAATAAGATTATATATCTAAGAGTCACTTGACGCTCACACATTCTTATCTACACCATTGGTATCTGTGTAGCATTCATTTATCGTATTTTATTACCATTATATATATATAACATCAAACATGACGTGTTATATCAAAGGGAGTTTGATGATGACATGCTGTCATATCAAAGAGAGTCCACTACGTCATCATATTTAAAAGCAGTAAACTATAGAAACATCAGAAGTGACACAAGAAAGATTGCTATTATGATATTCCACGGTAATTTTGATAAGCAAAGACTCTTCTTCAATGTGCAAGCTACAGTTAATACTGGTAATGATTTCTTTCCACTGCAGATTGTTTCTTCCTCTAAGCCACTTCTCTTTGGTCATGCATATACATCTTAATGTTCTGTGGTATACAATATACCTGCGAATCACCTAAGAGTAAGGTCCAATGTTATTAAAGATACACCAGATTCAGTAGAATCTGCAGTTTTGTCTCAACCTTCTGTATCCCAACACTCATTTGATTAGACTCCGCCTGTATAAGAACTTCTGTAGAAGTTGATGGGCTACGAATCTATAAAGATCTGACTGCTATCTGGAGTGCAGTTCAACCAGTGTAATCAATTCTACAATTGTACTCTGATGCTGAGGTTTGTAAATTACATTTCAAAGCATTTTTCTACAAGCATAAAGCATTAAAAGTCAAGAAGTCAAAACTTACATATGTCATATGCCACAGATACATATAGATTCATTTTTAGGGAACTTTGGAAACAGTCTTCTGCTTTCCATAATGATCTTCAAAAGCATAAGATTAAACACCAGTAATTTTTGCCAAGTTAGAACCCCTAATGGAAAGCATGAGTGTGTACGATTTTTACAGGTACTAGCCCAGGATTAAAAATGAGGCATGAAATCTGACACAACCTTGAAACATGCCTGAATTCGGAAGCTCCGTTCAATGACTCTTTGGTCAGTGGAGCAGTGAACTGATGCACTGCAAGAGTTGCGTGGCCTGTATTTACTGGAGTGCACTCCAGTGCCCATCACCATGCGTAGTAGTGAGCCTAGTATTTACAAAAGCCATTGCTTTTAAAATGAAAGACCAATCTTTCTTCTCTCAGCTCTGAAACTCCTTCCTTGTCAAAGCAAAGAAATAAGCAAACCTGGTCTCTATTCCTGTCACTGAACTAAAGAAAGACTTCCCGAGACTGACCGCGCTGAGATGAGTCAGCAGTGAGCTCTGATGCTATTTTCTTGCACACATGTGAAATCAGTCATCACCAGCCACGCTGCCCCACAGAAACCTGTTTTGTTATGGAAAAATCTGTGCTTTTAGACATATTTGTGTGCAGTCCCTGCTGATGAAAAAATTTATGAGCTCATATGGAGAAAAGAAACACCATTCTCCCCACCTCTGCCTTAGCAGATGCATACTGGCTGCCTGTACAACAAACTATTAGTACTGTTTTCTTAAAGGCTTGTAAACATTGAAGTATTTCATGAACACTGCAAACACAAAAAAAGCATTATTTGCAGGGAGAGGAACTAAAACAGTCAACAAGCACCAAATCCATTCTTTATTTGGAGACTAATTTAATTCTGGCTGCATTTACATGTAAATTCACCATGATACAAGAAAACAGAGCTTCTTGGCCTCAGGGGTGAAAAATACCCTCCAGACAATTCATCTTTACTATACAAAAGAAAAAAAAAAAAAGGCTATAAAGTGACAGCAATGCTACAGAGCATGCTTTTATGCTTTTCCAGCCAAAAGCTGGTGAAAGAAGAATTGTCATCCAAAGAGTGCAGTCTTCTGCATTTCCAGGGGACAAAGCATTTCCCACCATGTCTGTACTTCTACAGAGGACACATACATCAGGGACACCAGAAAGTTCTGCTCTGCAGAAATAATCCCAAGAACTGGGAATCTGCAGAGACGTTGCCTCTCTCTTGCTCACCTCATCACTCTGCTGCTTGGAGAATCCTGTTCCCAGAAACTTCAGGTCATTTTAAGGAAACAGGCGGAAGCCATCTCCCTCCCTAAGTGATGTAATCTGCATCAAAATCAAGTGCAACCACTGAGCAGTTCTGCAGTGCTGGAGAAGGAGGTTCTCACCTTCCATTACTGCTGTCAACAGCAGAGATCTCAGCAGATCTCTGACTCACTCCTCTTCTGCCAGTACTAATGGACCTCTCAGAGAAATGCCTCGCCATTATGATTACCCTAGAACGGCACTAAATAAATCCCCTTCCAATGGGCTAGTAATCAAATTTTAGCTTCAGGTATTGGAGCCTGTAAGTGGGATTAACTGTAAAAGACATAGATACATATTCTGTGATCTCCACAGGCTTCTGTTTGCTTCTGTGTTCAAAGTTCTGCTCTTAACTAATAAAATGTTAATGGGTGATTGTTTTATGGTAATCCTTCAATCTGCAGTCATTCCAGATGACTTGGAATCAACAGAGGAATGTAAACTAAATATATGTAAAAAGTAAATATTTTAGAAACATATTATAGGTCCTTATTTGTACAACACACCCTTAAGGGAGATCATAGCCCATAGAAAACAGCAGTTTTAAAAATACATCTGTTTGCAGGTATATAAAAAAGCTAAAAAAAACCCACTAGAAGCATTAAATTTTAGCAACACAAAGAAAAAGTTCTTATTTCCTTACAGTTTTCTGCTACATTGAACTTGCACACCTCTTAGTTGCAGCCTTCAGGCTTCTGAATTATAGGAGACTGACAGAAGCCATGCCCGAAACATAAAGCCTCAACAACCCCATTTTTCATCTGGGCCTGTATACATTCAGCTCGGGGGTCTCCAGCATAAGAAAGCTATAGACCTGCTGGAGCGGGTCCAGGGGAGGGTCATGAAGATGAACAGGGGTCTGAAACACCTCCTGTATGAGGAGAGACGGAGAGAGTTGGGGCTGCTCAGCCTGGAGAAGAGAAGGCTGCGGGGAGACCTTACAGCAGCCTGCAAGTACCTCAAGGAGGCCTTCAGGAAAGATGTGGAGGGACACTTTATCAGGGAGTGTAGTGACAGGACAAGGGGCAATGGCTGTAAACTAAAAGAGGGCAGATTTAGGTGAGATATAAGAAAGAAATTCTGTACTGTGAGGGTGGTGAGGCCCTGGCCCAGGTTGCCCAGAGAAGCTGTGGCTGCCCCCTCCCTGGCAGTGCTCAAGGCCAGGTTGGATGGGGCTCTGGGCAACCTGGGCTGGTGGAAGGTGTCCCTGCTCATGGCAGGGGGGTTGGAACAAGATGATCTTTAAGGTCCCTTCCAACCCGAACCATTCTATGATTCTGTTCGATATCAACACTTCTTCAACTGAAGTGCCCCAAAGTAGTGTGCCTGTCCGGCATTGCCCAACAGCTGCAAGGAAAGGAAAAGCCTGGAGAACAGTGAAGACTGTCATTTTCACACAGGTATATCAAATCCTATCCAGGGGAATTTTCAAGACAAACCAGTGGAAAACAAGAATTTTAAAGTGCCTTTTCATTTCAGAACCTTAGTTATTGTGTATGCAACTATACCTCGTTTATTTATTATTAATAACCTGAGATTAGTTACATAATTTCTGCTTCACAGAATGGGAAATCGCTAGCAATGTTTTTATCTTTTCTTCTCTCTTTTGATAATATTGATCTTCAGTTATTTTTAAGGCAGTACTATATTTAGAGAGAACAGCTGGCAATTAATATACAGATGTAGAGAAGATTAATCTTCAGCCTACTGTATACTTTGTGAAAGGGACAGTGAAGTAATGAAAATATTTTTCTATGCAAAACTGCGTGTTTGGGAATCAAGAGGCATGGAGTTTGTATATGAACGGCTAATGACACACTCAAGGGTATAAAATGCACTGCATAAATCTGGAATAAAAGAAGCCAATTTTTTGTCTGTGAAAAAAGCATAATGTTGTATTCTCTTTCCCCGTTTTATGAATGAATAAATATGTGGGTAATTATTATTTCTACGTGAAGCACTACATAAATTCCAGACTGAGATTATGAATCTACCAAACCACAAGTGAGTAAATATCATGCATCTATTAGATTCGTGCTTCCATAAACTCACATGCTGATGGCAAACCTTGTCTTTTTTTTCATAAATATTGATGAGTATTCTCGATTAACACACAAAAGCAGGAGGAATTAAAGAGAAACAGAATTTAAAATGTTCCTCTAGCTTTAGCAAGGACGGTAAAATATGAAAGCTCTCTTTAGGTTACTGTCATTATGAAAGCATAGGGACCCAAAACAAAGAGGTACTTTTTTATTTATCAGTCTTCTACAATATTATTTGTCATGGCTATACAAAGGCTTAGCGAGTATGGGCCATGTTTTTATCTACCGTAAGGAATGGGAAAATAGACACATTCAATGATAAATCTAAGATTTTGCATGAATTAATTGTACTTTATTGGGAGCATGCTACTAAATAAAGCTTTATTTAGAAACGCAGACTATGTGTTTTATCTCCGGATCTGTCTACTGTTTCAGTACAAATTACAGTATTGTCACCTCCAAAGACCTGCAGTGTGGGAAGGGCTGAAATCGGCTACACTGGAATGGAAGGAAGCTCCCAGAGCACTGAGACTACCTCCCCACTCTCACGGCCAACTATCTCATGCATTACACCCTCTGGCTACCTTCGATGACATCATTATAAACTTGAAGTCAATACATACACATCAATGCATCTCAGTTCTTGCAACATCTGCGCAAGTGAACGTCGCTTTGAATCAGTTTCCTAAGCATCCTCCTCTGCCCTCCTTTCCATTACTGTTCTTATGCTTCAAAAAACTCCAGTCATCCAAGGATCTGTCCATTTTTTGTCTAAGTACACACACTCTTGGGATTCTCTAAATCCTCTCCCTTTACTCCTTTTTTTTTTTCTTCCAGAGACTCTCTTTTCTCCAATTCCTGCTAAAAGACTAACATCAAGCGAGGGAAATGAATGTTTTAGTTTGACGCAAACAGCAGGAAAACAGATGTTAACTATCTCTGAGAGACCAGAGAGTCCACTTTAGCCTTAGATTTAGAATTTAGCTTTCTTTCAAGTTTTTCATTTGGATAGAGCTGGTGGGCTCTGTTTCCAAGAGTAGATTGATTTAAATCTACATTATACACCTTTCCATGTATACATTTTCAACTCACTGCCTGCCTGTCTGTTACGTATATTGTATCTCCTCTCATACGATTTCTCATATCAAAACATCACTACGAAATTCTGGTAACTAGCAGCCATCCTCAATCCGTTACTATCTACCTGTACATCAGAAGAACAGTAGGAAAGCAATTTAAGAAAGTGTTCTGTATGGAGATACTGGTTTTATACAGATTAAAATCTGATCACTGATCGCACACACATATCACAACCAAAATAATCCATCACGATTGTGCTGCAATTGCAGATGAATGACAAATTCCACGGTATGAGCCACGAAGCACCAACAATAACAGTGAGTCATTTTTGTGCATCGGGAACTATTCTTAACACAGATTTGCAGTAACAAAAGAAAGATTGTCTCAGAGCACAACCAAAAAAACTCCATCGTGATTATTTTATCATGGAAAACACAGTGTAACAAAGCAGTCTATCAGTTAAGATGACACAATAAAATGAACAGAAAAGGGACCTTCTAAACTACGCTTTCCTAGATAACAAAGGACATACAAAAATACTGGGTTTTATACTTAAATTCCTGATGCGCTCTTGTATTTACCATTATATGCACAATGTTAACCCAAGAAATTGAAGCTGATACAAAAGGACGTTGAGATTATTACGCTTACATAGCTGCAGAATGCTTCACCTTTTAGATCATCATGACCTATATGTCCCTTTCTGAAAGTTTTTTCCTCTGTGCTCGAATTACCTTTCCTTGGCTCTCTGTAGCTGGTAGGCAGGGACTTGCTACATCTCCTGAGCGCACTATTGTTTGGCTACATCAGTTCGACCTTCTTTCTTCATTACTAAACAGGTATGATTCAGGAGGTGTCATTCTTCCCCCAGAGCAACTACTGAAACAGTATTTCAGCAAAATATAAGGGCAAACAGTACTGCCAGAAGGATTGTTTTAAGGAAAACAGAGCAGGTCTAAATCCCTTGCCGTCATTACAAAATCCCACAACAATTTTCACAAGACTACAGGCCTGTATAAATTCTCTTTGAGCTCTTGTAAGTTCTTCTCTTGCCTCCTCTGGATGCAACACATTCTGCATTGCTGTATAAAAACTTACTATGTTAGTCCTCATTTCTTGCATCTATTCAGTTTCAATCAAAGTAAGTGTTCAATATGCAGAATCAAAAAAAAATAGAATGATCAACTTAATTTACCATCATTTGCAATTTGCTGTTCAATATTAATGGGCAGTTGCTAAATAACTGTAGTCCTGTCTCTGCTAGGAGCAACACAATTCTTGCATTATACTTTAAATGAACAGTGTAAACCATACATAACTGAGTACTGGTGTTTAAGAGAAGCCCCAGATTTACCGGTATGCCTCTTTTTGCAGTTCACATTGTAATCGCTGTTCAGGGCAGTCAGAATATCTTTTAGCTCTCAAACGAGCCCTCAGACTTGAGCGCACCTCTGTGCTGTTAGGGCTGTAAGCAAATGAAGACCAGTTGGGCCCCAGGCTGAGGTTAGGCTAGCAGAACAGGACATGGAAAACTGCTAGACAGGACATGAGAAATTACCAGATGTCTTAGACAGCAAAGTAAGAAGCTGACAAAAGTTACAGTTGGTGCCATAAGGGACGGCAAGATTGCACCAGCGCTTAAGCGGAGTAATGTGAGAAACAGTCAGGCTTCACAGATCACCGATGGAAGCCCTGGGTGCCTTTGGGGAGCGGAGTCTTGCAAGGCCAGCAAAATCTTGCTGACTCTCTCAGTAATACCGTGTAAGCCAAACTGACTGGACTGCAAGATGGGGACCATCCACTGTAAGGGAAGATCAAGTTTGTAACCACCTGAGGAACCTGAATGTACGTTAGTCTATGGGACCTGATGAGATGCATCCCAGAATCCTGAGGGAATTGGCTGATGGAGTTGCCAAGCTACTCTCCATGACACTTGATGAGTCATGGCAGTCAGTTGTGCCCATTTTTAAAAAGGGTAGAAAGGAGGACCCTGGGAACCACTGACCTGTCAGCCTCACCTCTGTGCCTGGGAAGATCATGGGAAGTTCCTCCTAGAAGCTATGCTAACGCACATGGAGGACAGAGAGGTGATTCGAGACAGCCAGCATGGCTTCCCCAAGGGCAAGTCCTGCCTGACCAACCTTGTGACTTTGTACGATGGCATGACTAGATCAGCAGACAAGGGAAGAGCTATGGATGTGATCTATCCGGACTTCTGTAAAGCCTTCGACACAGTCACCCACAACATCCTTCTCTCTAAATTGGGGAGATATGGATTTGATGGGTGGACTGTTCGGTGGATAATGAATTGGTTGGAAGGTCACAGACAGAGGGTAGTGGTCAGCGGCTCGATGTCCAAATGGACGCTGGTGACAAAAAAACCAATGCAAACCACCTCATTATCATAATATTTTCAGTAGGGCGCAGGCAGAATTGACCTTTTCTTTCCAAGTTAGTAGGAAGCCAAATGTAACAGCCTTAACCAGTCCAGCCATGCAGAGCAAAGTGACACTGAATGAATGAAATAGTCAAGTAGTTATACCTTCAGCTTGTTCTTTACTATCTGTTCCTTAACGTGCCTCAAATGCACAGACCGTCTCCGAAGTCTGCAAACGTTACTGTTCTACAGAGAGACAGGTTTGTTACCACCGATGCCTAGATGCCGCTTCCTCCAGCCACTCTCTCACATGCAAACTTGAATGCTTGTCATGAGAGAGCACGTGGGATCTCTTCAGGATAGGTTTTGTTGCTGCTCTATAACGAATTCTGTGTGCTTCATAAGACCGCTGAAGACACTGAGAAAGCACGGAGCAGAGGAACAAAATAAATGGTTTAGGAGAGAGAAATAGAGATGGAGCATCTAACTGCGAACACAAGTGAACTGCTATTTTAACCATATTTCATTTATATTCAGCTTCCAACTGAGTTGAACTGACTAGTGACTTATAATAAGACACACAACACTCTTCAAAGTACAGTCTCTGTGTTCGCAATGTAACACAAATGTCTTCTAAGCAAGTCAAATACATAAATCCCTACTGGCTCCAATATTACCCCAGCAGAAAAAAACCCACCACCACCAAAAAAATACCCAATAAAAACTAAAACCTGTAACTACAGGCTAATTTTGAAGAAAATAACCAGTACTTTAAGCAACATTCTGTTAAATGGAAATAAAACGGCCTTCCCTGAAAAGTCCCCTGGTTAGTATATTAATTCTCTGTGAGAACATCATGGGATAAAAACAATAGCAGCAGCAGACAGTGTGATTCTAATGTCCCTTATCGCATAGATTAGTTTTTAGTAAAAGACAGAGGGCAAAATGAAATCACTTGCTAATTTTTAAAATTAATTTATTCCAGAAAAATTTGTTATAATATATATGCGAAACCCAGCACCCACTAAAACTGGAAAGAACCAAGCCATCCCCAGAAGGCAGACTGATGATCACATCAATTTATAAGGATGAAGACTTTTTTTCATTTTGGCTGCTGCAAGGCAAAAAGTCCATCTCCCCTCTGCCACTTACTTTCTTCCAGAAAAGCAAGCCCACTGATTCAAGTACAGAAAGGTGGGAATCGGACAAAGACTTTGGAAGCGGTATGAAAAAATAGCGTTAGAATAGACCTCAATTACATTGAACCTGTTGAGGGAAAAAGTGAAAAGGTGAGTGCGGGAGGAGAGGCAGAAATGGCCAGGCTAGACTAGAAGTGAAAGCTAGAAACATCGTAGGAGGCCAAGAAGACTGGGTGCAGGAGAGGGGAAAGGACTGCGAGCATCTGGCCAAGGGAATGCTGAGATGTTATAAAGCTTACCTTGATGAAGCTGTACCAGGACTGAAGATGAGAGAGACAGATGCAAGAGAAATCAGAAAAGAATCTGTAGTCGCAGGAGAATGAAACTAAGCTAGAAAAAGAGTAAGAACACAGAGGAGAAGCAGGCTGAGATGAATGGATTGAGACTAGATAATGAGAACAGACGTAGGAAGGAACTGTAAGGTCACAAAGAAGAGTAAGTGGCTGGTGGATAAAGCACACAGGCTGAGTCAAAGCAGAAACACAGAGCTAGCTGGACAAGGAAACGAGAAACAGTCTAAGGGAAACACACACTTGATGTCTACTTAGCAAATGGGGCAGCAGGCAACTAACTCAGGAACAACCTAAAGGAAAGCAAATTATTTGACGAGTCCAGGAGGGAAACAACTAAAATAATTGGTTAAAACACGGTATGCTCCCTTCTGGATCCCAGAAGAACCAACAGTTTCTGATTTCTCTCTGGGCGTTGCCTGTACACAAAATGACAACATACCGGGTTGGCTCAGCTTCGGTCTGCAGGGTGGATGCAAAATTTCTACCCACATTGAAGGACCCTTCCAAAGGGTTGTCACAGTGACTCCATTTCATGGGGTTCTTTTTGCCATGTTTGTCCAGGATGGTGCCACAGCACAGCCTCAGCTTCTGAAGCTGTTGCACGTGGGATTTTCCACCTCATTTGTTAGAGAAGTTGGAAGGCATATGTAGGAAAGTAGTAAATAGGAAAGGTAAGCACAGGTAGTGAAAAAATGCTGGCATACTGGCCTTATCTTTCCTCTTACTTCTACCACAGAGTTTCTATTTGATGATAGCTCATAACAGAAACCACATTCCAGGTAGTTACCAACTACACAGTCCTCATTTTCAGGGTGACTTGATATGCCAACAATCTAATACAGAACAGTGGTAAGAGATGTAACTCGAGACACAAAATGCCACAGGAGAACCAAGGCAGATCACATTACTGGATATTTTTCCCTTTTACTTTAGTGCTTTAGCATGCCACATGCAGCAGCAGACGAAGAGGATTACAGATGTTAAAAGAAATAAAGAAGTCTTCATAAGGCCTACAGAAGGCCACGTGGAAATTGGTAATTCTGTACTTAAAGCAATAAACTAGGCTTATGGCTACATTTCTGAGTGACAAAGGAAAAAAACAAAATATTGAGTAATCACTTACTAAGTATGCATAGACCATTTTGTGCACTAAATGAAATGGATTCTTGCAGGGCGTATGGGAAGGAGGACAGTTATTTAAATAGACAGCTTCTTACTGAATAGACTAAATGGGGCCAAACTAAAGTTGCAAAAGCAGTCTTACATCTTATATTTCCCAGTGTTTGACCTTGCAACCATAGCAGAGTTTTGCATGTCTAATACAAACAACAAACATGAGCATGACTGGAAATACAACAGTGGCAGTGCATTGTGCTGAGAGCTGTATCAAGCGTGCAACCTCAGCGGGGTGTTTCTGGACTGAGCTCTTCTGTTACTGCTTGAGAAAACCATTTGCAATCTATCATCTCTCTCTTCAAGAAATACAAACAAACAATTTCAACAGTTTATGGATTACAAAAGAACCAAGTTTCCCCCAGACAGACCTCAGTTGAACCACAGCAAATTCCTAAGTGGAAACAGGAGGGTCCCCTTAAAAACAAAAGTAGTAAAAATATAGATCATGGCCCCTTGCATTGACTTTAGATCACCAGCACTACAAAGGAAAGAAATTTAGTTGTTCTGCAAAACACAAGCTATGCTGTGATACCCAAAGGACTATTATTTAGCAAGTATGTCACATTTGAGATCAAGAGCAGTTTAAACTGCTCAGGTTAATACCCTGAAATGAGTGACACATAGCAGGAAGCCAAAGAATACACTCACAGAGAAGACTGTGGTCTAGAAAACAAAATTTACTTCTATCATGATACTGACACATAAGACAAAAAATATTCTTTTACCACTATCTTGCAAGAAGATTTTTTTTAAAAGGTTTTCATTGCCCTAGTGAATGTTATTCTTCCTATGAATGGTATTCCTTCTAGTCACCTGACCAAAAAGATGATCATGAAGCATTTTTTTTCTTTAAACAGTAGGAATCCGTGATTTAGCTAAGGACAGTTGTCTTTCTCAAAACATGCTCAGAGAACTTAAAGCCAATGGACTACTTCCATATTCAGCGTGCAGTGAACTAAGCCTGCAAGATTCACTTCAATTTTTGTTTTAGTTATATAAGTAAAAATTTACACATAATTGTTCAGGTATGATTATTTTTTTAGTTCATTATAATGAACTTCTGAGCCATGATTCAATGACGAAGTATTTTAACTCAGTATCAGTTAAGGCTATTATTCTTGACTTTTTTCCTTGCTCCTCATTTCCTCCCCTGTGCTGCAAAATATGGACCTTTCCATGGGGCTGAAACATCTGTTTCTGGAACCACAGCTGTGAACCTGATCATAGAAGAGACTCTGCTTAAAAGAATATTTTTCACCGGCTCTTTCTAAAGCTGCGTCTTGAATACACTAAAACTGCTAAAGAATTTTTTGCAATGTAAAATCATAGACTGAATCTTCTCACTGCAGTGCTACAATAATGATCAGCAAAATGAAGAATGCTCTTTCACTAACGAACCAGAAAATTGCTCAGTCTCATGGAGCCCTCTTTCCACTCTGGGATCATAGATTACTATTCATCCATCAACACAGCTGGTTAACGTGGCAGCTTCCTCCCCTCATCTTCTTATTTGTTGCTGCCATGGTTAATGCTCTTCCAGTCAGGTCCTTGAAACTACTTATGAAGCTGTGCTCTAAGTCAGATGAACAATGTCAGGTTAAAAAAACCCAACAAATATCAGTCATGTCTGAGAGCCCACACAGAAGATGGGTTCACCAACAGCTGCATTGGCAAAATGGTGGACACGACCTGGAGCTGAACTGGAGGCATCTGCCTTTGCCACCATAAAAATTACAAGATATACCCAAAAATAACATGAGAAAACACACAGATATTCACTTGTTTAATAACCATCATGCCAGCAGGAAATCAGACAGAGTGCAAGCCTGGGCAATACACGACTTCTGTAGTCCAGTTTCCTCCACACATGAGATTAAGCCTGGGAGAGGTGGGCAGAGGTTCAGTAGCACAAATATATTTTTATGTGCCTGGGAAAAGTGGTAGAAACACACTAAAAAGGCAGGGAGGATCACACTGAGGCAGCCAGAGAACATTTTTAAGATGACAGTGATAAAAAGCTGAGGGAAAGTAAGCTTTTTTTATAGTTCTGACTGAAAGAAATTTAAAAATGTCAGAAAAGAAACGATGTCTGTTGCTTGGTTCCCAGTGGGCTCAGGGCATGGGGACCCTGGCCATTCCGTACAGAGAGAACTGCACTGAAGGGCTGAATCGGTAGACTCCAGCAACTACCTCTGCTTTGAACAGGAACAGAGCATAAGCCTCGGAATTTCAGCCAAGCATTCAGGATGATCATCAGGGTGAATTTTTTTCACATTTTTAACACCAGTATTAGCTATTTTTATACAACAGACAAAATTATTTAAGTGACATGATTAGAAAAAACATGTGAATGCTATCAGCAAAGGCTTACCATTTATTTCTGTCACACATGTACATATGCATCTTTCTTTGTCTGCCAAAAAGCCACAATATAATCTTTAAGTTACGTTAGAAGGAAATCAAAACAAGAAAAAAGAAATCATGAAAGTAAAACCTTCATCACAGACCAAGACAAGTCTACAAGCCTTCTTAACTCTGGTCTTCTCATGATAGCCATAATAAACTGGGTACTGAACTTGCATATAAGAATAATTTATAGATGTATATTCAGATGTGTAAGTTTCACATCTGCATGGCACGGAATATAATTAGCGAATTTCAAAACAAAAACATGCCTTCTCACCAAACTCAGGGAATGTCTTCGGTATGGGTACAGCACAGAATGCAGAACAGGTATTAGAGCATGGTTAGATAAGGCATAAGCGGATCTGATTCATCTCATCCCTTCTGATGACTTCGTAATGGTGCAGCAGTGGATGGAGGTGTGGCAACCCTACACTGATACGTAAACCCAGCCACATTAGCATCTCTCCTTCCCATACAATGGACGCAGTTTAGGTATGCTGTTCTCTAAACCAGTAATGGTACTTTCCTTCCCATGGGAAGAATCCCTTCTAGAATCATCAGGAAAGCAGAGTGGGGACATCAATCTATGATTGCAACACACGATACAGAAACTGCCATGTCTCTCTTGAAAAATATTTATGCTAACTCTGCGGCAGCTTTTGAAAGTTTCTTCTATCTTTTGCCAGTATTAGGAGCAATTAAATCCTAGTTCCCTGGGACAGTTTGTCACATCTCACTTGTAATCAGCAACACCTCTGAATGTCTTCTTCCTGTAAGTGTAAACCTCAGAGATAGTTAAATTAGGGTTTGGGGGTTTTTTTCCTCTTTTCTTAATGCCTCAGCCTGTGGATTAAGAATTACTTGGCCAAGCTTAGCCCAAAGGGACTCTCAAACGCAAGGTTATTTATTTACAAAGCTCCAGGTTTACAAGGGAACTGCTGGCATACTGGTAAATACACCAACAGAAAGGTAACAGTGGGATATGATTGCATTTAGATATGTGCTTCTCTTCTGGCAGGGGAACCGCTTCCTGCTGTAGACACTGCTTAATCTACTAATAATCATAAGGTAACGACTGTAGATATCGTCTGTCTTTCTAAGTAACAGATATAAACCAAGAACAGAGTTTAATCTTCTAGCAAAAGGACAGACAAACGCAAAGAAATAACTAAAAGCAAAGGCAGCCCTACCGAACTGGTTTTAGTCCTACAGACTCTGGAAGAGTATCCTCACTGCTGTAGCACAGGTTGCAAGAGGCAACCTTTCTTCTACTGAAAAAGTTATGAAGAAAACATAGGAGGAATGAACCATGCAGGGAAATATCTGTACATGCACGACACACACACAGACTGAGCACCACACACTTCAGTATTTTCCTGTTCTGGCAGGGCCGTTGCAACATATCTGCTCTCATGGAGTAGTGCAGCACTGAAGGACAGGAATGCAGCATGGATAAATGCATGAATACAGACTGTACCTGACTGACAAACGTGTAAGCATAAGCACCAGTGATTATTAAGAAGCTCTCCTCCAGCATCTGCGGTAGTGGAACAGCTGTGGTGATTAAAGGACATAAGGACAAATCTATATGCAGATGTAGTAACTTCCATAAAGTGATAAAACTGGAGAACTGGACATGGTTTCAGGCTGGGAGCTTGAAGAATGGACTCATTTTGCAGTTTTGCATTGTGCTTTGTTTGTTTGTTTTTTCCAAATAAAGCAGCTGGTCTAATTGAAATAAACACACATAAACAAGAAGAACATTCCTGCTCTGTCAAGCAGCCCCTTTCTGGTATGACCCCAGCAAGTCCCAGGTAATAACCCTGAAGTTCCCATTTCTCACGAGTCTCCTGAAGGACAGAAGAGCAGATCATCCAAGCGATCGCTGATCTCATCTCTGCCACCAGCTGAGCTGGGTTTCTCTTCCTGAAATCTACTCTCTGCGCCTGAGATACCTTAAAGATGTGATGGCACAGCTAACTGAGTATGAACAGTTATTTAGCTGATGCAGTGAAGCTTCTACCCAGCAATAGTACCCAGAGACAGAATTTCCTCAAATCTACAATGCAGTTCCATCCAAAGTTCATTCAGAACTCATTATTTTCTAACAAAACATATAAAGGTGTTTGGCTTTTGAGTGGAAGTTTATCTATTAGTTGTCGCTTCATTTTAATAAATAGCCTTTTTGCTTGTTAATATATCTCTATTAACATATTCGACATAACTTATACAACTTAGCCAAGGCCACAATTCATGTTATGAAGTGAAAAGTGGTATTTGATCTTCCCAAAACTGTGATGTAATTGTTAGCTATTTGGCTAAAGGTTTCTAATTTTTGTTTACAAAAGAGACATCTGTAATTACACTTCAGCAGAGAACAAGACTTAAATATTACATGGACAATGTAACATCTTCTATGCAATAAGAAGCTGGAAGAATAATATATGTTTTTGAAAACAGAAAGTTTCATTCATACATGAAAAGCTGTCTAAAAATTGTATTTTAACTCTAAATAATGGTGGCAGTAGCAAATGATAATTTGTTTTTAGCCAAAAAAATGTAAAGCCCTGATTTTACCCAGCACTGGATTTACATTTTCTTTTGCTTTAATATTCTTTTAGAATATATAAATAATTTATATTGTAAAGGTGCATTTAAAAATACATTAACAGATTTGCTGTTAATGAGCTGTTGAGAACTAGTATGTTTATCTTTGAGATGCTTACCGTTATGAATATGTTGAGTGAGACAGCAATCTCTATCACGTATTTAGTAGTTAAGCAGAAGTAGAGTAAGTCTGAGGTAGTGGAAAAATTTCCATTTTATTTTCCTAAAGCTCTCAGGAGTTTGTGCGTAACCATGCTTGTTCACCCCTGTTCTTTTCAGACAGGGCATATGAGAGTCCATGCTGTATTGTGCATGGGAAGTGAAGTCTAATCAATCAGCCTTCTGCGTGGGCAGGAGTATTCTTCAGAAAAACTGAGGACCAAGTTCAAAGGTAATTACAATGGGTTCCTGAAGGGAAACCGTGTTGTGAGATGCACAAAGACAGTTTAACATGGATTTACAAAATGCTTCGTACAATTACAAAATGCCTAATACACTGGAAGTACTAGAGTGTTTAGAAGAGCTATGCATCATGATTCACTGGTTCCTCCCCAGAGTAACACCAGTATCTATCAGTCAGATGCACTGTACAATGTTCTGTGGAACAGACCTGCTGTTCCCAAAGAAAAAGCTGCCTCTGACCTCACTTATGATGATTTCATTTTAAAAACTATGTGATGTTAACAAAAGTAAACAGAGACTATTATCTGTGGAAACACTGTATATCCATTACTGATATTTGCAAGCCAACAGAAGTTAAACTATATAACTGTTCTGCTGCTGCCTATAGTATCTAAGAGGATTCAGTCCCATCTTCCACTCCTCACTACATTCCACACAATAAATAGACCATCCAATACAGTATATCTAGGGAGAAAAACTCTCTGGTTTATTTCTTACCTAAAATTCAGACTAATTTACAGTACCGAGTTATTAAAGAGAAATCCTGCTATACTTTCAGCTCAACAGGTTCACTGTTAAAAGCTCAACAAAATGAACATAAACTTGAAAAATCTCAATTTTAGTCTTTTCAATAGCCTTGTGAGAAATCGGAAGGAAATCAAAAGGAGCAGAGAAGCAAGAACAGACTGAAGATTCCAGTCACAGAAGAATTACCTTTCCTAAGCAGAAAATACAACTAGTAATAGTAAAAAACCTAAATACCTGGAGTAGATGAAAGTATGGATTTAATGACCCATATGCCCACAGAGGCAAAAACATACAGTATGTGACAAAAGATCAATGAATGTTCGTATTTTAGGAGCCTGCTAACTTCACTGGCTAGAGGAGATAAAGGAATTTATGCAAGGGCTGGAAAATCTGGCCCAAAAGATAGGCAGCCCAGCCTGGCAAGAAAATGGAGGCTGGTGAAAAGGTCGGCACGCAGTATATAGCAGCATATTGCTTACTGAGCTGTCAACAGTATTATCGTGGGAGAGATGTGCTTAAATAATTGTAGCAGGCTTTGTTTGGGTTTGACGTTTTTTTTCCACAAGTACAAATCATCAGTGAATAAACCCAAGAGACTACAGTATTTTGAGCAGGTGGACAAATCTGACAGGATTTAACTCCGAGTTTAACTCTGAATTGTAAAAAAAAAAACCCCAAACAGCTATGCTGCACAGTGAATTTGCCGAGAAGAGAAAGGATGCTTGGAACCAGCATAATTTTCTTTCTATTGCAGTTGTGAAGTTCTTCTGCAGGAATGCACATTTTTACTTTTCAGGGCTAGATGGGACCCTCTCTTGCTGTCACTGTCTGGAGCCAGCACAACTTTATTGCTCTACTCATTAAATGCCTTCTGAATAATAGCCTGAAGTCATCCATGGCCAGTTTATATCCACTTATTATGCCATTAATTATAATTTCACTTAAAAAAACCTATTATACCTCCCTGATGGCTACACTACAGAAGTATTTTCAGAAAACATTTATATTCTCTTCCAAATCTAATTATGCCTGTGAAACAATCCATGTTGTTGTAAGCTAAATCAGTATGTGCATTCATACTTTTCAGACCCTCTTCTCTCTTAATTCCCACAGTACTGTTCTGGTTGTTGCTACTCTCCCCAGTATATGTAAAATGAAGATTAAAATAAAAATATGAATGAAGGAACTTATGGAGAACTGAATGTTCATTTAGGGTATGGTCGACAAACGGATTCAAAACCAGATCTGAATAAGCAAAGAATTAGATACAAAGAATGATGTAGAGGGAGAGTGTCCAATCAAGAGCCATCAAAATTACACCTACCATTGGACAAAACTTATTTTTCTTTTTAATCTAGGTCCTTCATCTTTGGACATCTGTGGCTGGGAACTGTCAGCTACTTCCCTCCTCACAGCTTCATTAAATTTACAGACAATTTGCTATTCTGTAGTACACTTGAGACAAACATCTAAGAGCACCTATCAGTTTTGGTCAAGTACGTCCTTACTCCAGTCACTGGAGGCACGTCTGTACTTCAGTCAAAGATAGGTATGAACATCATCCATTCACACACAACTCCTGTGAACCTGCTAGGGTACTACTTCGCAGTGTAACACATCACAGAGCTCAGTGCGGACTGCAAAAATTATCCCTCCAATCGGTGAGTAATGCAGTCAGGCAATGTGCTTGTACTTAATCTAACATGCCTACAATTACTCCAGCATACCCAGAACCATGCTGCTAGCAACATGCGAGTAGTAATGACTAATCAGGAGCTACCTGGGGTAAGGAAAGCTTCCAGTACCAAGTAGTAACTGAACTGAAACAGTAGGTTTCACCTCAGCCTATTTGTAGGAAGACTTGACTTCAGTGTTGTCTCTAAAAAGATCCTCTCATTCTCCTTATTTCACCTTCCTCCACCGCCCTGCGTACAGACACAGATTTTCATCCTGCTCCCTGCTGCTGAAGAAAATAAGCTTCCTTTCAGCTTTATCTTGCAAAGCAGCTCCCACCTGGTATCGCAGATCTGTAATAGCTGAATGCTGCAAGTGCCTGGGTACGTCGCCTGGCCTCTGCTGCCCACAGCTAGCTGCCTGAATGGTCCTTCTCTTCGTGTTTTTGGAAACGTTAAGTTTCTTCTCACATTCTTTGCCTTTTGAAGAATAAGGCACCAGCAGTGGAAAAGGTGGGTTTCTCTGGGAACTTGGCAGTAGAGACAAGGTAGTGCATATTCCTCCCAGCGCTCACGACAGGCAGCAACATTTGTTCCACTAACTTCTCGTGATTTTATCACATCTTAATGTACCTTAGGCTTTGCTGAAGGACACAGTTCCTGGAGAAAAGTGATTACAAGAGGATCTCAGCTACCTCTAAAACAAAATCCACTGAAAAAAACTTCATGATATACTGTTGAGTTCTCAGAAACTGAAAGTAAAAGAAAATGAGAAGACTTAAAATCACAGATGGAACATCAAAGGCCGTTTCGCAGTGTGCAAGGACTAGGCTCATTATTTTTTAAAACTTGTCTTTTTGTACTACTCCTGTTAATTTTGTTTTATAGGACACTCAGTTACAGGCACAGACTTTTATCATCGGATAATACATTCTCTTAAAGCTTTTACATTCATGATCTTTGCACCTAAAAATTCTGTGACTTTTCCTTCCTGCCAGCTTCATAAAAATTCTGAGAATCCAGATAATCTCTCTGCCACACAGGCAGCAGAAATATTGAGCCTGAAGGGTTACCAACTGGTGGATAAACTTCTCCTGTACCTTCACAACCTAAGTAAGAGAGAGATGAAGTTTCAAACACAATTTATTAGACTTTAGTTTGGCTCCTTTCATATTCCCCCACCTTCTACATCTTCTTTGCCTGAGTAATGACTTGGGTTTTCCTGATTTGCTGCCAAAATTATTCAGAAGAGTGACACTATGTCAGGTTTCAGATGATGGATGAAGTAGAAATGCAGAAAAAGATACTAAACAGTAAATATTCTGTTAAAGCTCATTAAAATCTGAAAGGTTTCTTAAATATTCACATTCGTAGGAGAGGTTTTCAATTGATGTATTTCCCATCTGTCTGCGTGCTCGTACATTGCAAGAGTTTGCATGTCAAAATAAGAAGCATTTGATTGTGTTAGTGCTTGTTGATAAATTGGTTAATTATAACACAATCCCATAAAACAACGGTCAGTATATGAAAAACAAATTCTTCTAGGATTACTTTTCAAAGTGCAATATATTTCTCATAATGATTAATAGTGACGAACCTTTGTGTTTATTTATTTATACTAATTTGACTCTGGAGGGACAAAATTTAGTAAAATCTTTAAGATATTCTGGCTGTATGAGGATATAGATATAGAGAATACATGAAATTTGGCCACATTAGGCATATTGTACGTGCATTTTTCCATCGTAGTTACTATTCTGAAAATAATTTTTAAGCGTAAGGTGGCACAGCACAAGAAATGCAACTCAGCATATTTTCCATGAGAAAACAACTTCTTTATGTTTGATTTTGAAGCATTAAAATTTGACTAAGTTCATTACTAATTTAAAAAAATTTAAAAAAAAACCCCTCTAAACCAACACCCTCAATGCATCTTTTTGATGCCCTTCAACAGCACAAAACATTTTATGAGTGCTGAAATACAGGAGGATGAGCTAAGCACTTTCCCGGAACCATGTCCTATTTCTAAGTAATACGGTGTATCGTGGATTATTCCCATAGTCATTTTATTAGTGCAACAGAATTTGAAGTTATCAGTTCACTGACCAATAAGGAGTAAAATAGCCAAATCTTTTTTTTAGTGCTTTTTCCTCCCCTCAAACAAGAAGAGGAAGGAAAAGAGGTAAAGTCTGATCATATTCCTATAATCTTTCCGCAGAGCTACAACTCTTTCACATCTTGTGTTTTAGGAAGTTCTTGAATGACAAAGAACAGTATCAACAAAAAACCTTAATGTTTATTCCCTAGGGTCCTGCTTGCTTTCACATCAAATAGAAGTGTCAGGAATTACACGGACCATTGATTTTAAAGGCAGTGGGATACAGCAGGTAAGGACTGTGTGTGTGGGTATGCTTATGGAGACGTAACTCTTGGAGTGCCTAACCAGACTGGAAAGGAGTGAAAACTGTGGAGATCTTTCTTTTGACATAAGAGAGCTTATGTCTGCAGAAGAAAAGAGATTTATTGTAAGAAGTTTTTCCCTTGTATAACATCCTCGATGGCCTTTGTAGGTTTGACAGTTCAGTGCCAATGACGTCTTTTCCTGCAACTCCTAAAATCTCACTCCCCTTCCCTTTCAGAGCTGGGCAGGGGGGAGTCCTGACACATGACAACAGGTAACTGGCATTTCCTCATAACCAGCCAGTCAGTCCCTCAAGAGTACAGGTGGCAGAACCCTGCTAGATTTCCTCTACCAGACATCCACCTTGTGCAGTGACCACCTTTTAAAATGTCCTATTGGAGAACAAAATCTGGCGCAACAAAATTTTTAGTTAGTTTAATAATTCTGTAACGCACTAAATGGAAAGACACAATATTTTCAACTCATATTTAAATTGAAATGAGCAAGAGCTTTTGTTTTTGCTGCTTGATCACAGGAACAGCCATAGGACTCACCTGGGTCAGAGCATATTCATCTTATTCTACTGAATATTACTAATTTATACGTGGAAAAATGTACATGCTATATTCCTTCTCCAGGTGGTAGTACTTCCAGTTCCAAGTTAACTTTCATAATAAAAATAATCACATTGTAATGAGTACGGAACTGCTGATCTTAGTCAATTTTTACACCATCAGCCAGCTTTTTGCAATGCAAAAACTTCAAACCATGTATAATAAAGTTTTGTCAGGCTAAGTCCCAAAGGATCAAATGATAACTGGTGAGATTCTGGAGAAGGCCTTTCTAATCCCTGTCTGTGTTGTCCCTCCCCAGTCCCCGATCCCTTTTACATTAAATGAATATGGAATAAACTGAAAATAGAATTTCCAGAGGCAGGCAGTGAGTCCTGACAGCACTGACAAGCACCAGACAGGCACCATTGACAGGGTGTCAGCTGCAATGAATGCTCAGAGGAAAGGACCTTGTCCATGCTTGTACCTCTTGCTGCTGTGTGTAGATCATCTGCAGAGTAACATTCAAATAACTGGCTTAAAAAAGAAGTTGTATTGCAGCGCCTTTCTCAGAAGCAGTCAGATTCAAATTCTCCTTGGATTTAATCTGGCCTGAGATTTTGACTTCAGGACTGGAAGTGCCAGCATCACATGCTTTCTGGACCCTTCTCTGCAATGTACAAAAGACCCTCAATTTCCACGATTTCCAGTGTGAACTGAAGGTACGTGGCAGCTACCAAGATGCTCAACAACTCAGTACAATATAATATCAAGTTTCCTATGCGGTTATACTGGTTTTGAGTGAAGAATAGACCAAGTTGCTACTTCAGGCTTATGTGTGCCTAGATGTGTGAGTCACTAAACAGAACAGGCAAAAACTTGACCTGCTGAAATGTTTCATAACCCTTTGCTAGTTCAGGGTGTCAGCGTAATTGGAACTTTAAGTTAATAAGATTTCATGTTTTCTTAAGGTTGTGGGTATCTACATGTCTGGTAAAACTTACAAATGACAAAACCAGATCTGAGCTGAAAGTTTTGATCCGAAGTGAACTCCAGCTATTGAATGTGATTATTTGATTCTATTCAGCTCTGTTGTAAAGATGTCAACGACACCCAGAAAATTTGGAACGCTAATTAAGAATACTATTTCTTTTAAATTATGAATAATGGAAGAGTTTGCTCTTTAATTTTACACCTTCTGCAGTTTGCTCATCACTTTATATGACAAAACATATCCTTTTAAAAAAAAAAAATCTATCCTGAATTCCACAAAAAGACCATTAATAGTATTGAGAATTAATTCTTCTCAGCAAGATTTGGGTCAAAAAAATCAATAGACAAATGTACTTCCCACAGATAATTAAAATGAAAGGAAAACTTCCCTTTGTGCATGTAAAATATGATACAAGAAAGAGATAACCAAGGTACTATTAACATAAAAGTAACATTTTGCACTTTATGCTTTTCTGTTTATCATTTAAAACAGATTTCCAAAAGATTACCGAATTCTTTCAAGCTTGTTGGAATTTTCTTCCATTACAAGTTGCTTAGGATATAGCCTCATGGCTGTTTCAAAAAAGTTCTGTGGAAGTTGAATTTACTTTAAGAAACAAACTACAGAGCTATGTGTTTAATATAACTATTGCTTGAAAAAAAAGCCCAACAAATCCACTACTATTGAGTCTTTAGTTAACACTGTGTAATTCCTTTTTCCACTTGTACTTTTATATTCAATGTCGGTGCTGACACTGTTCTGAGGACATAATCTAAGGCATGCCATATCGAGCCTCCGACTATTTAAATAAAAATAACACATACTTTAAAAGGTAAAAATAGATAAGCTGTTTGCTTCAGTTGTTTGTACATGGCAAATGCCTGTACATAAACAAAGCTTATTTTCTCTGAATATTTGTCAGCTGGAATTTAACACTGTAAGTGTGAAAACTTCTAAGGAAGCTGAAGTAACTGAGAAATCGGTGAGTACAGCTGCACTGACAAATCAAAGCAGAATAAAAGCATCCATAAAGCAAGGGGGAAAATAATCAGTAGAACCAGGAGGTAAATAAACTAACACATTATTTTCTAACTTCCTGAAGAGCTACCAATACATCTAACAAATACAACATTGGTTATAGATTCTGTTATATCTAAAAAAGCTTATTTGCCAAAACCTTTAATCAGCAATGACTCACATATAATTCCTCTCCCATCCTCAGTCTGCCTGGGTGTACAGTTACATTTTACACCTAACAACTCTTTCCTTGGAACAACCCTTTTCTGCTCACTCTTACACAGAATCATGGAACTTCAGTAGCACAGAGTAAGCCCTGAAAATTCTGGAAATAAATCCTGCTTGGAAAAAACCCAAGTCTTCCACGGACCTGCTGCATTCCTCTATCCTATGACTGTTCAATAGCTCACTACTTACTGACAAAAATACCAGCTACAATGGCTCTGATTCACTGTGACAGGAACGGCCACGAGACCTGAGGCTGAAAATACCCAAAGAAGCCTTCAGAAAACGAAAAGAACACTCACTCTTTCTATAAAAGAAAAAAACTTCAGATATTGTATCTAACTGCAGAGTCTACTGCAGTGTCTGAGCAGGATTGACATAAGCAGATTTTTCTTGTGGGATGGCTGTATTTCAGACACTGAATGCTTCTGCGTGGCTTTCTTTTCATTATTTAAAAGTGTAAAACCTTGTTCTAATTATGAAATACCCTTACGGAGATTGATAATCAGTAACATGGATCACAGATTCCTGGCACAAGGAAGAAATAATACTAAATATGCAAATCCAACTGACTGGTATATGGAGCAGGTTGAACTATAATGCTTCTAGTAACATAATTATTTATTATTAATAGTAGTAATATAATATTATTATAATCATTACTTGTAGAAAAAAATGGAACTCTAAAATTCCACACTTAAGCAACAAAAGACAAAGGTTCCCAGAGCCAAAGGCCTGCCTTCCAAAAGATTAGAAATAAAAGAAAGGTGAACCAAACCTCACATTCATGACAGCATTTTCCTGCAAACAAAATCTGAAAAGTACAGTTCATACTGGGCTGCTCAAAGCCAGGAAGAAGAAGAAGAAGGAAGAAGAGGTAACTGCATGCTTTGTGCTCCAAGTTTGTTCATCAAAAAATTGAATAACCCAATGTCGTGCTGCCAAAGGGAAACAGAATGGTTTCGTAATCTTATTTATTTATTTATTTATTACAGTTGTCTGCAATAAAACAGCATTCTCTAGCTGTCAGAATTTTGGGAACTTTTTTTTTTTAAAGTAATATTCTGTCACGTGGCCCTAAGCATCCTCAGCAGTCTTGCAAGAAAGTTACTTGCAAGTTTAGTGGAATATGTTGTATTACGTTACACATATAGATTTCCTTATTGTTGGGTTAACAATATACCCTGGGTTTTGTGAGGCATGAGAATAAATGTGCTTTGGGATTTCAAGCGCGAGGACTTGCTAACTTGCTGCCAGTGAATCCTGACAGGTTAGGCCTTGGCATGATTTGAAAATTCCTTGTGAACTGGACCAGAGACAGGGAAAGTTCAACACTCTCCTCTTTCTTCATCATCAAGAACAGAATTAGTGAGTATTTGTCAGGTCATAATGTGTGATGCCTGCAGCTTTCTAGTTGCAATGAAGAAAAGTGACCACGTCTCAAATACCTATTTTTAAGAATGTCTTTGAGTACCTCAGGCTTTTTCAACTAAAACACCACCACCAATGTTTGCTTCTGTAATTGCAACTCTTTTCTAATTGCAAAATCTACAGTAAGTGAATAACAGTATAGTGATGCACAACTGGGTATAAGTAACCATTCCCGAAACACAGACTACATTTCTCTGAAGGAAAATAATATTATTCAAAATATTGATGGAAGCACTGCTCAAGCTTTGAATGAAACAGTACCTCCACTGAAGTCAGGCGAAGCCCCATGAACATCATTTGAGTCATGATTTCAGCCCAAAGACTTGAAATAATTACTAACTGGCTGTTTTAAAAACCACAGACAATGTGAATTTGTCCGAGGTCTAAAAACATTTTACAAAAATTATTTCTGGTCTTGCTTTCTAAGATGCTGATTTCTACCTGTGACAAAACAAGGCAGAAAATGTTAAGAGTGGGTGTGATTTGGGCATCACAAATATATATATTTATATATATATATATATATATATATATACACACACACATTTGTTTCACAGGCACTGCTGAAGGTAAAGAAGGAAGAGCTGTGCTGTGCCTAGTTCTGTGCCTTTGGATGATACTTCAGTGCATGCATGTCATCCCCCTTGGACCAGACATTCTTGTGGAGCATACAGCAAAGCTTTATCACACAGCAAATTTGATCAAACATATCACTTGTTGCCAACACTACAGAAACCAGCCTAACTCTCCTAAAGATGCCTCAGCACCACAGTATTCTTTCCCAGATTCGGTACTGTCAATAACATCAGCCTCGTGTTACAAATTCCACATCCTAGAGACATGGGATCTGCTATTACTGTTTTCACAGGTAATTATCTAAGTACCATCCCTAGAATGTTAAGAATGTTGTTTTCTTCTGCTGGAAACCTGTGTGCTAGTGCTCTGGTAAAGTTGATTTTGCTTGGCAGTTGGTTTTAATGCATGTGCTAATGTGCATAAAAAGAGCGTTGAAACAGCTACAAAAGGTTAATGAATGAAACCCTTGATTTTCAGGGCATGTATTACGATGTTCCATTATTTTAAATCTGCAGAAAGAAAACTATATTTATTTTTGCTTTTTAAAAGAATGGATCCTTCAAATGTTGTATATACTTATATTTCTTGGAGAAGACACAGAGGAAGTCATGCCTCTAAATATGTTTTTCTTTAGTAAGTAAATATTCTACAAAGGAGATGTGTAGAATTTTCAGTATTTGTCCTTAGTGAAACCGTTCCATAAAACCCTGCTTAGTGTTACAATAAACTATATATTCTGTAGTGGCTGATTCACAGCAAGGGAATTCAGATTTTTCTTTCTAATACATAAACTTAATGAGCAAGCATTTTAAAGACAATATCATCTGCCATTCAGCTTACAGAAACCAAGGGACTCTGCTTGCTCTGTTTCACCTCAGTGCTCGTGTGCTGCTGCTTCAGCAGCATTGGAAAATGAAAAGAAGCAATGTGCAAAAAATGCCTGAAGGGACTCACCATCTTTTTCAAGACCAAAGTAAAGGCAGAGCTGGCAACATGCAACTGGAATTTTTTTTTTTCCTGAGTCTATTTTTGCAGCTAAGAGTAACCATTTCTGTGAACTAAGCTGAAAAAACCTAGACAATGCAGAGTGTGCATGATGCCGTTTCAAGGCAGCACTTTGATAGAAATTGCTTTTCAGTCTGTCAATGTCAACAGAAAATGCCAAAATATACATCACAGTTACGTATGACTCTACTAACCGAAAAACAAGTAAGGGCCAAGCTGACTTGTAAGAGCTGCACTGCCTGTGTGAAAAACGGAATTCATGCTTTGGGCTAGATGCCACTCCGTGTCATTGATGCAAACTTGGAGGTCAGCAGAAGTACTATGAATTTACAATGGCATGACTGAAAGCAGAATCTTTCCTCTAGCACTTAAGTTTTATGCAGCATAAAATATGTATGGATGCCTGACAACTTTTCCTTTCATTATATACAAAAGTGACTCTCTCTTCTCTCTAAAATAACACTGTCAAACCAAGAGGGACTGCCAGAAACCTGTCACAGATAATAATCTATTTGCCCAGGTTCCTGAATAGCAATGAAAAGAAGATACTGAGTGACAGTTCCCAGCACATAAAGTTCCATGCCTGTAATTAGGTCGTGTTTCCCCCCCCCAAAATACTGTTTGATATTACAATGACTTTTAATTATTTTTCTGTAAGTAATCCGCTAGAGGTATTGTGGGACACCTCCCCGATGATTAGTGATAAATAAGATTAAAAGCTCCAAACTGCAAAATTTCTCTGCAAACTCAGATTGAGTTTCAAGGACATTTGCACTAGAAAGAGTATTCCTGGTTTTACTCTAAGTGCAAATGCTGCAAATGTCTGCTTTAAAAGTAAAGGAAATCTCCTTTTTTAACTTGCATTTGGAGAAGATGAAACGGTGAAAAGACGGCTCTGGCAGTTTTAATTTTCGTAGTTGATAGTTTCATCCTACAGTAGCTCTGCACCGCGTTATATGGCCCACTGTTTGAAGATTCTGTGCCCTTTTTCTGAAACGCCATTATGTAGGCCAGTACATATAAGCAACAATAACGTACAAATGAAGGTTCGAGACCTCTGATCTCCTAGTCTGTCCCTAAACATGGTTTTTAAGTGTACAGAAAATAAATCTACTATGTTCTAAGTGGAGATTGGGTCTCCAGTATTTTTTCTTCTCCTCCGCACCTCCCTTTTTTGTTTTAATCCGTAACAACAATTGTTTTCCTGTCCCAGCAAGCTTTTACGCCCACCAAAGTTCCTTTCTGAAACAACGACCACTGAGTACCAACAAAGTGGTAGCAGGCCACTTTTCCAAACCTGAGGAAACTCTCTTTACTTCTACATCTCTAAGCCACCTCCTAGTCCGCACCCTCTCTGCTGTGGTTGCTCGTTTCTGAAACAACACAGGCTGTGTCTCTGCTGTCTTCATAACCAGGACCAAGCAATGATCTATGTTCCCCTGGCCAGTTCACCCAACGCAGCTCACATTCGCAGTGCTGTAGGCTGGTCCCTAGAGCAACTCCTTTGTGTCCACACTATACAGCGTCTGGAGGAGTCTCTGGATCAGTACCCACCCTCTCGGGCCTCATCTTGTTGAGCCACGCACCCACACTGTGTAAGCCACGTGCAACACTAACCTGTTTCATGCCTGCCATATGATAATTGTTACATGACCGTGGCCACAGCAACACCGTCACAACAGTCTGGCTCTCCTCCTGACCCCACATGTCCTTCTTTGGGTCTGAGACACGTTGGTAATGTTACGATTTTAAAAATGGCTATCTCTTCAGAAAGTGATGAATGATAAGAAGGTTACCTCATACCCTGTGATATTCACACTTTTTAAGTAATGACATCCACAGTATGTTGTGTGTACAGAAAGGGGGGGGG
>Ga0065711_1028080_pt1 | contig 43819 bp, 23 predicted proteins | sample Hoacrofraction12_FD_59098 | JGI IMG/M metagenome (GOLD analysis project Ga0065711, IMG submission 59098) | Hoatzin crop microbial communities from Cojedes, Venezuela - Epithelial fraction 12 v2 (version 2) | ecosystem: Host-associated > Birds > Digestive system > Esophagus > Crop | place... | reverse complement strand
CCCCACCTGCGGGGGAGGTGCACGGCCACGCCTACAGCCCTCCCACCGCCCCGCCCCGCTCCCAGCCCGCCCCCGCGCCATCGCCCAACCACGCGCCCACGCCGCGACCGACGCCCGCAGCGCGCCCCGCTCCTCCCACGCACGCACAGCCCCCTCGCACTCACCGCTTCCCGCCCCACGCACGGCCCCGGCCCTGCCTGCGTGCTGCCCTTGCCTCGGGCCCAGCACGACGGGACCCCTCGCCTCTCAGCCCCCGCCCAGACAGCCGCTGGCGCCGGCGGCTGCGGGCCTCTGGCGGCCTCTCCGCTCGGCTGCTTTCCGGAGCGAAGCATCCCTGGCGCCGGCCGGGCTCCAGCGCCTCCCTGCGGGGCCAGGCCGCGGGAAGGTGTCACCGAGGGGCTGGAGGGGCTGGGCTGCTCTCGGTCGGCCAGGGGTGTGCTCTGCTCCTCCGGGTGGGGGCTGTCCTGCTCCTCCTGCCGTGGCCTGGGCTCCTGGAGCTGTGCTTGCTCAACCAGGACAAATCGAAAGTGCTGTAGATCACTAAAACCTTTGATGTGTTTTTTATTATTTCGTATGATGATTTGAAATAATTTCCATAAAAAAGAGTATAAAAATATTAATGTTGTTTTGTGTTCCTGAGATCCTGTCAGTGTTGCTTTTATTCTCATGAACCATTATATTTTATTGCTTTCATTAGCCACAGCTTTTCACTCATAGCCAAATTGTAGCCGTTGATATCTTAACTGGCACTAAAAGTAACATTTTTTTTTTCCCTTGCAAGATCCTAAACCAAAATTATTTTCCTCTGCACTGGCAGCTTGGTACACTGTGGAGAACCTACCCAGTATATCGGGGAGAAGAAACAAGTTTGAACTCGATGAAAAATAAGAAGAGGCACATGTCCTGTTTCATCTCAGCAAAAGAAAAAAAAATACTTTTTTTTTTTTTTAGTGTGCTGTTCTGAAGGTTTATTCTAATAATATTTAGGGGCCTGATTTTTAAAAATGCCTAGCATCGTCAGCTTATTCGCAGATACTCAAAGTCCAACTTCAGTTTGGTATGCCGTAGTAGTTTGGATATCTTAGACTTGCAGACACCTAGGTAAACAGCCTCCCATTTTTCATTGTCTTATGTGATGCTTTCCCTGCATGTGTCCATCTGCCATTGTCTGAACGGACTGAAGTTGTATGGATAAACTCGAGGAAGCTCATCTTTTCAGTCACGAGGTTGCCAGCAGCATGTTCATGCTGGTGGTTAGTCTGGATGGGAGGAACAGTCAGCTGTTGCTGTTAGCCTATGATAAGCTTTGTATTTAATCTCTTTGTGACTCCAGCTGCCTCAATGATGAACACAAAATAACTTGCTATTATAATTCATTTAATGAATTAAAGTCAGCTTTTTTGGCATCTTGATGTAAATCATTATTTTTATTATTTTCTGTTTTTCCTTGAATATATAAACTGGATGTGCTGACTTTTCATTATCAAAATTCAATAAGCACTGTCTGTAAACTGAATCCTCTATTTCAAGTCTGGTTTTTGACATATTTCTGCCTCTGTTCTGTTAAGGAGACATGCAGTTTGCATGGAGAAAACTTTTTAATGTTTCAGACCACATGAGATAGGCTGTTAGAAGATGACTTTTTCTTTTCGTGCTGACTTTCCTTTTCAGGCTACTCATTCCCACTTCCATATCATCCTGTCAGTCAGGCTAGTGTGACTGTGCAGCTGTATGGTAAACTGCATCAGGAAAGTAATCTAGACTAAAAATAATGCAGGGACAAAAAAAAAAAAACAACAAAGAAAACACTTATTTTTAACTCTGAACAGTTCCTGAGCAGAGTGTTCTTATTAAGGCTGAAAGAAAAGCTTATGAAATTATGGCTGTGGCTGGAAAATGTATATGGGTGTTCTGTCTGGAAGCCACTTTGCTCAGTCTGAGAGGGCACTGTGTCCAGACTGAGCAGGTTAAAGACATTTGCTTCTGGATAATTGGATTATGTGGTAAATTAAGCCACTTGTGGAGCAGAGATGGGTCGTAGGAGGGAGAGAGGTGACAGGCCGTTATGGAACAGGAGGAGAAGAACCATCAGCTGTTGTGGAATTAGGACAAGCTGTAGCTGCAGTTTTGGCTATAGTTAGCGTGGTCCAAAAGTTGATATTCCTATCAATGTTGCTTAAGTAAGTATTCAACACCTTACTAAGATTGCTTGTGTAGTATGCATTCCCTGCATTTGTTATAATTATGCTGCCTCAAGGCCAGGTTGAATGGGGCTTTGGGCAACCTGGTCTAGTGGAAGGTGTACCTGCCCGTGGCAGGGGGGTTGGAACTAGATGATCTATAAGGTCCCTTCCAACCCAAACCATTCTATGATTCTGGTAAGTTGTGACCATCAAACTTAAGCTTTTAGGATGTATGGATTCTGTGCTTTGACATAACAAATGCCTTCAGTCTGTGGGAAAAATTACTGGAACCAAATTCATATCTATTGAAATTTTATCGGGCCTTCTTACTAGTTTGAAATGTAGAGGATCAGTCAAAAGTGGTTTTTTTCATAACACTGTGGGTTTTCTTAATTAGTAAAAATCAGTCAGATGAGCAGACTCATGTTAAGAAGCACCTTCCTCTGTACTGTTATTTTTTCTCAATTGTTGCAACACCTAGTCTAAATTTGTGGTTTACATTTCCTTTGTAGTTGATGGAAGGGGAGAGAGAGGGATGCAGACCTTCAGGTGCCCTTCCATCTCAGCTGGTTTAGGATGAGGCAAATTGCTTTCGGAAGGTGCTAGCTTCTCTTGGTTTGTCAGAGGGAGCTGAAGTCTGAGTATGCACTATGTTCTTTTCAGGCAGCTAAAGTTGTGGGAGGTGAATCCCACTGAACATTTCATTTGTTAAGATCGTTGTGTGGGCTGTGACCTAAACATTATGGTTTATATTTTTTGTACAACTCTTATTTATATTTCAGCATAGCTGTTATCAGGTAGCCTGGCTGGCTATATAAACAACCAGTTCTGCAATCCCATTAAGCTCTTGGCTCCTGTGCATACCACACACACCTGTGAATTCAATGAGCTTACTGTACAGTTCGTAAAACAAGTGTTTACTTTCTTCTGTTTGCTTGTGAAACTGCTCAGATTAATTAGATGCCACCTTGTTCTTGCATGAGGAGGCAGAAACAGGGCCCATTTTATTACTCTTTCTTTCATGTCAAATCATACAAACCTTTTTGGAGGTTTTTTTTCTTTGGTAACTTCTGGAGAGTCCTCCTCTTGTCTGCCAAAGTCTTGCTGTGCTGGGATTATGCTAAGAAACAGAGCGTTACAAGCCTGAAGAGTACAACGGATTTGTGTAATAGTTTTGGAATATATTATTTACCATCTGCTTTTTTATGTATGTAAACAAGGTGTTTGCTGTTTTGATCACTGATGCCCACTGAGCAAATGTTTTCGTTGAGCTTTCTGTACTGATGCACAGGTCTGCCTTTTGTTTTGTTTTTCCTGAGTTTGTAGCAGCTCACTCTAACCCTAGCAGCGAGGTGTTCAAATTAATCCCTTTTGTGTGCATTGGTTTGCATTTGTCAGCACCTAATTTCATCTGTTCCTGATGCTGAATCACTAGTAGCTCCCACACATGGAGCAGTAGATACTAAAGAGATATTAAAATATGCGGTAAAGAATGACAATAACTGCTAGAGGACTGCCAGCTGAACTCCTCAAGAGAACTGGCTAAAGTCTCGTGTTTGATTCGTTTTCTGTATTGGTGGAAACTCGGCACAGTTGTGATTTCCTTTCAATTGGGTATTTATCTCAGTGGCATACACATGGGAAGACTACATTCATTCCGCCTTTTGACAGCTTCACCCAGGTCTCTTCAGACCTTCTGCTGTCCTGAGCTATGAAGGATAAGCAAACTTTTGGCTTTGACTCAAAGCATCAAGTGTCTCAAGCCCTCCGCTGCCTGCTGCACCGTTTTTTTTCAAGTGGCATCAAACCAAGTGAGGGTGCTTGGCTGCACAAAGTGCTGTAGTTTCACTGAGATTTAGTGATTCCTGGATGCTTAAGGAGCACGTTGGGCCACTTCACTGAGAGCACGGATTAGAGTAGCTTTATTAGCAAACGGTGTGGTTCAGGTTAACAGAGGGCTGAGAAATTTTATGGAACAATGTATCTGTGTTTACAGTGAAATTCACCTATTATAACACAAATACTCCCATGAAAATCCAAATTAGATCTTAAGATGAAACATTGATGTTTTGTTTATAGCATCTTGCACCATTCAGATCTGCCTTCAGTTCTGATATTTTATTCCTACACAGACGTTATTTTTCCCACATCCCATATGTCCAAATCATGTATAAAGATATTTAGCTCAAATACCATGCATGCAAAACATTCCACACTGTGGGTACGAGGTGACGTTTGGTGTGTCTCTAACATGCTGTGGTGTTCAATTACAATACAGTAAATTTATTTTTATGCAGCCTTCTTCATAGAAAGTATGGGGAATTGCTTTGCAGTGAGTCATCTGTCAGCTAAAGAACTAAAAGTCTTGTAGTGGTATTTAAAGAGAGAAAGTGGCTCAGAGCTGACAGGGTTCAAGACAGAAAAAGAAACAGAAATGAAAGAGAAGGCCTCCAAGCACGGAGAAAATAGAGGCAAAGCCTGGTAGTGGGAGGAGTGATGAGAAAGCCAAACAAGCTGAGAATGTCAGAGGCAGTTCAGGAGAGTACGCGGATCATTTGGAAACAAGTGTTGGGCTTCAGGTGTGTCTCCTGCATTACACCAGCATTAGGCAAGCAAAAATTCTTTGACCATAAGAGAATGGCGTAAAACCAGATAAATAAGAGCACTGGGCTCAGTGCGCTGTGAGGAGTTTAGAAACATGCAGGTGGAGGTCGGGGGAAGGATGAATGGCTGAACTTCCTAGATCAAGGAATTAGAAGAACACTGGAATTCTGCACTCCATGATGTTTAAACGTGTGAGGATTTTGTCAGATGATGAAAGAGGGAATTTCAGTTAAAGAGACAGGAATTTTGTAGGCATCAATATGGACTTCAGCAGCAGTGCAGTAAAAGGGAAGATGGGTTCTGGCAGTCTTCCCTTGCTAGTGCCACGAGGGCTGAGGCTCAGAAGTGAGCAAATGGGAGAGGCAGGCAGTTGAGGGTCATAGATGGCTTCAGAACTCTGACTTTGTCTGCAGGGATAAGATCTGAGTAAAGAAGCATGAAAGCTGTCTTGGAGAGCGAGAGGGACTTCTTTCCCTTGACATTTGAGCCTTTTGAAGAATTAGCTAGTAAGGAAATTAAAACATAGCAAGGGAGTGACAGAACCAAGACAGGCTGTTAAAGACATCAGAGATTACTTGCCAAGGTCGCTGATGCCTTGCACGCTTTCCCTATCAAGTTAATGTCCAAAGCTGAGCTAGGAGAGGATGATGTTTAAGGAGGAGAATGTAGGAGAATCAGAAACAGGTGCCTGGTATTTTTAAGGCACAGCACTATCATGGAGGGATATCATTGATATAAACACTATAATCTTTTATTGGGAATTACATGCATTCTTCTTGCCTTCGTGGTCGAGCTTACCAACTGGTAGTGTGGGCCTCTTGGGGGAGCGCTCTCATGCCATGTCCCTCAGCCTGCCCAAACTGGTTTTTGCCCTGGTGATTCTTTTGACCTCACTCTTTATATGAAACCATATTATCTCCTTTAAGAAAGTAAATGTGATTTAAAGTATGTAGCACTAAGGAGAGTACAGTCTTTATTGAAAGCAGAAGGGAAAAAAACTTGTCTTCTTAGTGCATGCAGAACAGTTGACTTTGACACTGTAGTACTGAAAGGCATTCTAAGCATAAAAGTAATGTTAGAGCCACTCAGATATCTCAGAATTTGAAGGGGGTAATATTTCATTGTATGCAGTTCCAAAATGCTTATTACAGATCTTCTTATTTACAACTATCACATCTCTTTTGAATCTGCAGAGGAGGAATATCAAGGACAAACCAAGAGAAAGCGCATTCGAAGGAAGAAACAAAAGAATAGTTTGCAAAACTCTAATAATTTACATGGAGAACAAACAGAATCTAGAATGCAAGAGACACTTGCTCAACGTAATTTACAGCTGCAGCAGACAGACTGCCCCAGAATAAGCAAAAACAAAAAGAGGAAAATGAAAAAGAAGCGACAGAAAGAAAAAATGAGAGCAGCTGGCTTGGTGACAAAAACTACTGGTGTGGATTTTACGTATCAGCCTGACAAAAACAACAGAGAAGAAGCAGCAGGCTTAAAAGACATAGATGAAAAGACAGATAGCATTCTGGACTTCTTGCAGGCAACACAACAAATTTATTTTGCTGACAGTATGTATCACTCCTCCATTCTTTTTGTGAGTGTTATTACCATGTAGGGGAAGAGAGATGTGTGCTTTTCATTGCTGTAGAATGGGCCATATCTACTGGAGAAGTATCTGTTTTGAACTCGGTAAGACATAAGGGTACTTAGTATTTGTCACATTTTCTGGTGTGTACATGAATATATAAGAATCCACATCAATGTAAATAACTGTGGTCCTAAGCTCTTAGTTTCTCTGTCTTTGAAAATATACATAATATTCCTTGCTCTTTTTCAAAACATTCCAGTGGACTTGGGGTATCTAAAGTGGTTAAAATGGACCGAAGTCGTCTTTCCTCTGCAAGCAAACATCTAAAAGGATTACTTGCTTTCAGAGAGCTTCAAATGAGGGCAATAATTGCTATCCTGAACTACTTTCATGCTTACTATCTCTGAACCAACCTACTTTTCAGAAAGTTCTCTTTCCCAGGAGATGTATTTGTAATATAAGGAAATGTAGACAGACAGCATCCAAGAGGAAAGGAGAAGATACTGCTGGCACTGGGAAAGTGTCTTGGCATAGAGCACTTGTGACCAAGAATGTGAATTGATGCTCAGTGCACATTCCATAGCACTTGAAAAGGATTGCATGGATGTTCTCCCTAATGGCCTATTGAATGTTCATCTGGCCGCTAAAATCAGAGAAATTCCTACTGTATGTTTCTGCTGTTGCCTTTCTAAAAACCTGCTTGTGTGGTGCTTATGTCATAAATGCCTTTCAGAGATAATGAAGTTTTAATGGTAAGTGTAGACATTATCTGTACGTATGCCAGATTATGTTGATATCATCTAGAATTAAATATGTTTTCTTAAGCGCAAACTGGTGTGTTCTTTAGTTGCTCAGCTCTGAACATAGCTTTGAAATGGTGACTGTCTTGTAAAACTGCAAAAAAGCAATGAAAATTTTTTCAAAGCGCATGGCCTTGACTGTCTTTGTGGAGCTGAGTGAAGAATATTAAACAGCTTACCTACTCTGTTTGAGTCCATCTTCAGTCAGAGCTGTCATCTCCTAGTCCCATAAAATTCATCTTTAGACTACAGAATTACTTTTAAAACCTTGTTAAGATGACATCAGGGATTTCATGTTAATTTTTTTCTCAAGATTTGTACATAGATTTTTCTTCACTTACTGTTAAAAGATTTCTGCTGTGTCAGGTCTTCATACTAAGTCTAGCATTCGAAATCCATCGTACTTTCTAGCTAATGTATTTCTATCACCAAAAATAAGAATTTTACTACTTCAGTGTATGGCTAATAAGCTGAACCATGTGCGTTTGCTGTAGTGTAACTCCAGAGTAACTGAGCAAAATTGTAAACTCCATTAATGGTTCCGCTGTTAATACATGATGCAGAACAGAAACTTGGTCAATTGTCTGCAGCTGTGTTGCATGTTGAATTTTAAGGAAAAGTGTTGAGCTTCCAGATTTTCCTGAAAGTCAAGTTCAGGTTTTAGCAGTGATTGACAGACTGACTGGCCCTGGTGTCCAACATGCAGGTTGGAGGGTTGAGCCATTGAGGACCTTGGAATCCACAGAGAGAAATTCTCAGGTAAAATAAAGTTCATCTGCAGACAAGATGTCACATCCATAAATCAGAGTGTGACTAACTTTCTTGTTAGGCAAATCCCAGTTTATATATAGATCTGACATTACGGTGTTTGCCTTTTCTAGTTGAGTGACTTTAATGCTCCCCATTTTTTTTAGATAAAATTGGAAGCCATTGCTTTTAGCAGCATTTTAGAATGGTCACATTGGATTGTACTTCTTGTACTTATGTGAGAAAGCTGAATCGGGAAAAACCTGTTCTCAATTGTGTTGCTGGTAAAAACAGAAGAATTAAAGGGTGTCCGGGTAAAGGGACAGACTATACATTGTTACTGGAATGGAAGAATGAATTTATACTTTAGTACTATAGAAACAATGTGTGTCTTTCTCTTCTGTCTTGCATGCTGTAATATCCACTTTTAAAATAAAAGCACAAAAGTACAACAACAAGATAATTGGATGCTTCCAGAAGTGCTTTTGCAGTAGTTTCATGGAGTTGTTCCCTGCCTCCACACGTGTGCATCTTTATAGTACATAGTGTGTAGGAAGCAAATCACAGTGATTTGGCCACAGTACAGCTTCTTCATCACACCTTCTTCCTGGGCTAATCTTGAAAATTTAGATTCCTCTTGTGTTCCTGTCACTGTGAATCCTGTTGTCCTTTTTTACTTTTTGAATTTGATATTTTCCCCTCTTACCGTTGTTTTAATATTTTAAAAAAAATGAGAAGGGTAAGCTGCTCTTTAGTACCTGATGTTTGGTTGTGAGTTATACTAAAAAGAAAGATGCTGTCTTTGAAAAGAAAGTATAATTAGGAAAATTCTCCGTGCTCATTGAACATTTTTAATGTGGTTTTTCAATTGTTTTTCCAGATAAATCAGAATGCACAGACTCTGCTGTAAATTCAACAACTGTCCAAGAGCTTTTACAATGTCTTGAATCTCACAGCATCTCTTTCTCGGATGTGACTCTTCTACATCAGCTGAAATCCCTTGTGTTGCTACGGGATATTGAGAGATTGAAGGGTGCTTTGAAACAATTCCAAGAACAATCCATGATGCCTCCTAGTAGGTACCATTCACTGATGTTCATTCGCTGATGTTCTTTCTTGTGTGGATTGAAGTTCAGATTTCTCACGTGTTGTTTTATTAGGTAGTTGTAACTAATTGTGTACTAGTAAGTATATGTTTATACGAGATTTGAAAGCATAATTCCCACCAAAAATACAGTGATTTTCCCTGTTTCTTGTTTGGTTACATTCAATACAGAAATTTTTCATACTTAACAGCAACTATAGATGATTCAGGTTCTTAAAACAATATTTTTTAAATCTTAACTGTTTTAAGATTTGATCACGTTTAAAGCATATTTTTAATACATTCTCTTTATAGACTTTTTAAATCATGGGAATTAATTTGTTTATCTTGGAGACTTTACTCATGCAGTTCAGGATGAATTTTACGTGCATAAGAATCTATGAAGTCCATTATTGTATTTCTTCTTGGTCACCTACATGGCTTCTTTAACACATAGATTTTTGCATGCTAAAGTTTAATTTACAGCTTTGTTTCTGTTTAAATGAAACATCTGAGTTTCTAAAAAAGTTTCTAAAAAATACTGAACGTAAAGTTACTCTTTATAATGAATTATATTATCAAGTCATTCATAAAAAGAAAAATTAATCTGTTATTAAATCTTTTCATCCCTGAGGCACAAGTCTGATTTCATTCATGGTCCCTTTGTTCTCTATTGTAACCCCTATAATTTTAGTAGAGTTTCTTCTTGGACAGTTAGTAGTTCTTCACATGAATGTGGGATCAGCATGTAGTCTGTAAAAGGTATAATAATTCATTTTCCAAGTAGTCATTTAAACAGTCATTGTTACTTGTCATTAGGACATTTGTTGCAGCATCAGCCAAATCTACAAGATGTGCTGAATTTTCTTGCCTCCCAGAGGGTTTAGTCAGCACTTGCTATGGCGTGAGAGAATCTGAACCATTTTAGGTAGTGCTCCAAGTCTTTTGAAGAGTAACGAGACAGCTGGTAGTAGCGTGGTAACAGAGTGAGTACGATCATAGCCATCAGAGGCTTAGCAATAACATTCAAAGCAACTACTGCTTGTAACATCATTAAATAATTTACAGCATGATAGTGGTTAAAGATCCCCATCAAGACTGGAGCCTACTGCATGCTGTGTATTGTAAAAACACAGAAGAGAGAGAATTCTGCCTATAGAGTTCCCAGCTGATACATTTTGGAACGGGCGCTCTTACAGAAATATGTATGTATTCTTTAAAGTGTAGGTATGGAGTATGACAACCCTTCAGGTTCTGATAGATCTGAGGTACCCACATATACATGGAACAAAATCCTTCTGTGCATTCAATAATTAATTTCAAGCCTAGATTCTATGATTTTAATTATAATTAGGTAGTCTCATTGGATGTAATACACATTTGCAAACTAAGTAGGACTCGACAGGAATAGTGGTAATGGTATTGGTCCTTTATCAAATGACCTAATTCAGCTTCTGTTGATTAAATCAAAATGTAACTGCTGAAGTGACCACGTTCAGGATATTCCTTACAGGCCTTACCCAAATTCTGCTCAATACAATAGGAATTCTGTTGGGTTTTGCAGCCTTGAGGCAAGGTGCTCTGTTTACTTATATATAGCAGAAATGTCAGACTGAAGAGAGAAAAGAAAACAGAGGCAAATTAGAAAAAAATCCATGCAACTACCCTAATTTTCTAATGTATGTATTTTTCATTTGAAAAAGCAGAAGACAATTTTTTGAGTGATTTTTAGTATTCGTTTGTGTTTCTGCTAATACAGCCTGAAACTGTTTACTCTTCCAGCTGATTTTTTTCCTAGTAGCTGTTGTCACTCCAGGCTCAATTCTAATCCCCTTCCAAGTTCACGGTGGTGTAACCGTAGTAGTTGATTTGATATTCATGTGGTGCACCAACATAAGAAAGAGGAAAAGACATTGTTATAAATTATTAAAGGATAATTAAACACCTGCTAGATATTAATTTGCCTCAGCAGAGTTTAGCAATACAAATAGAATTACATTCTATTTGTAATTCAGGAATTTCAGTGAATGAAAATATAGTGCTCTGAAATTTTAACTTGAATTAGGTTTTTAATTATACTTTTTTCCTACTTTTGGCTCAAAAATAGATCATCTTACCCAGTTTTTTTAAAATTTTAGATTTCATTCCCAAGGAACAGGTGATAAAAGTTAAATAGACTTGTTTTCTCAGCAAATTCAAATTCTTGTTATAGAAATACAGGTTAGGGCTGTTTATGAAGATATGAATGTACGATACATCGTAGTAAGCTCAATTTTTTTTTTTTACAAGTTTGATTATCTTGCCTTCTTTCTGTTTTGTTTATTTTTACTGGGGCATGATGTACTAGAAGAAAAGGTCATGCCTTATTAACATGATGAAAAGAAAACAATGTTTCTTAATTTTAACAAGGTGTATTATTTTTACAGAATAAACCTATTTTATTCCCTGTAGTTCAAGAAGTAGTATGTTAACGCTTTTTCCCGTGGTTGTGATTCTACTTAAGATGCCAGCATCAAAGGAATAATCATGGGTGCTATGCTTTGTTCAGTTTTGTCTTTAATACAAGGGAGGAAAGAGTAGTAAAAAATAGAAAGAGATCCATCTCTTTCATACAAGTGCACATTCTCCATTAATAAACTTTACAAAGTAAATATGCCATTATATATCTTTTATTTCCTCATATATATATGTTATGGTTTAATCTAATTTTCCACTGGGGCTACCAAGTTCCTACTTGGCAAGTTTATGCCTACTAATGATACATTTGTTTTTCTTAGTAACTCTTTACAGACCTTTACAGTAAAGCTGGACTGCCCAAGGTCTGCAGACCACAAATTGAAAACCACTGGTTCAAGACTGTGTTTTGGTATTTCCTTCACATCTCTTAGCACATTATTCAGATTGGGAATCATGGTTCAACCAAAAGAAAAAAGAAACAATGAAGAAAAAAGTTTCTGTTTTATCTTAAGTTCTTAGATCCCGATATTTGCAGTCATGTCAAAGGAAGGTCTAACAAGGTTGGCGGTAGGATCTGAAAAAATGTTCAGGAAGAGGAAATTGCTAAGGAGATTGAAACAGAAAAATTATCAACATTAATGTATTATCTTTAACCCTTCATTTAAATGAGAAAACATACTTGAACAAGAAAACCTCTGTGGTTAAGAGATACTTGTTGTTCTGTCTAGCTGTCATCCTCCATCAACTTTCCGTGTACTTTGTGCTTCAAGTTACTCCATCAAGTTACCTTTGACCTTGTACGTCAGCAGTCATACAAAGTTGAAGTTGGTCAAGAATTTTTGTTCGAACATGGCTATTTAAAGTGTCATTGTTCTCAAATTGTAAAAAACAACAAAATGTCCTATTACTATTTCCATTTGTTTCGTAGTCTTTAACAAAAAGTACTTAGCTCTACGTAAAGTCTTCTATAAATGCAGGGAGAGAATGTTTAGAAGTCAAACAAACATGCATTTCTCATGATGGGGGCTTGACTGACCTCTGTCAGGAAGTCAGTGGCCATTTGCAGAAGCAAGACAGACACCTTCATAATCCTGCACAGTGCCAGGGAGAGGAGCTGTGACTGGAAGTAATGCTCCATTTGCTGGTTGGAAACTGTAGCTTTTGAAATGAGGGCTACTTAATTCCCATTTCACATCAATTATTAAAGCATAGGTGATCGCCTAATTAAAAAAAAAAAGTCATTATCTCCTACTTTATGAACTCATTCAGCTTGTGGTCATCAACTTCATTCCATTATCTATTAACATTTTCCATTTGTTGGTTAGTATCAAGTCTCAGATATAGTCTTCCCTTGTTGCCTAGGAAATTATCACTCGCAGAAGAGCTAGAAGCCTCTGTTAACTGCCTTTTTTTGGAGTAGTCCTTTGTATATGTCTCCATTGCGGGGAGAGTGGTACATTTTGCAGATCAGAAGTAATATAGTTACTATGAGCCAACAATGCACAGGCTGGATACACCGAGGCCCTAAAATGATTAAATTTAACCTGTTTTTTTTTTTTGAACATACAAAGAAAAGGAAATGAAATGTGAAAGCTATATTAGTATAACATTATAGAATCATCTTAAATGTGATATTATGTGATAAGTACAGTAGAAAGTCCTGTCATTAAAAATAAAGTCATGTAGATAATCTCTGAATTAAGACACAAGGCATGGCATTTTGAGGCTTTAATGCAGCTGTCTGTGCAAGTTGACTCATTCTCAACTGGGGCTTCTAGGTGCTACTGTAGGTTAAATAACAATGTGTCAAATTGCAGACAGACAGAAGTGGAGAAGATTGCACTCTTGGCCTTACCCATATGATCATGTCATCTTGGTCTCCTTTTTTTCTGAATTACTGAATCATAACAAATAGGACATTCCAAAATATAGAACCAAAATTGTTTCTCATAGAAATAACTGACCTTCTGAAAGGATATGCACCTTTTATCTAGAAATTCATATGTCTTGGTCCTAAAGCTCCAATGTCTGTGTTGGTGTTACTGAAATGCCAGTATCGAATGGAAACAGATGTTCGCACAAGTCATCGTCTTTAATGTTCAGAAACATCGGAGAAGTATTTCAGGAGGAATGTGTTTTCTTTGTTTCAGATCATACCAAGATAGTCACGTCTCTGTTTCACTACTGGATTACAGATATCCTTCCTGTGAAGAACAGGAAATAAAGCCTTACCTGTGTCTATATGCGCAGGGTTGAAGTTTAATATACAAACTTAACCAAGTGGCAATTGTTCAGGAAGAGCAGCAACAATACACATTCTACACCTTCAGGTAAACGAATAGTTTTTCCGTGTTACAAACTCCAGAAGACAATGAACAGGGTATAACTACACGTGATTTTTGTGTTTGGTTGGTCAAGAATATGCATATGCTGTGTGGCCTGAGTCTTCAGCTAGATTACTATGTACATTTCACTTTAGGGTAAGGAACTTAACAGGAATGATAAAGCCTGTATCAAGTATTTTGTTTAAGAAGTATATTTTTTTTTGTTATTTATAAATTGATTGTTCCTTTCTGAAAGTTTTGTTTCCTGACTTTTCATGTTTAACTGAAAAACCAAAATATTTTTTTATATTTAAGTAACAATAAGGCTGAGGAATGTCTTTTTGCTGAATAAACTGCTAAATTATGGAAATAGATACATTTCTACATGTGGGTCATGTAAGTATTGTTTGGAGTTATGCAGAAACTTGGATGGCATTTTCAGAATTATTCTTTACAATAAGCCTTTTACAATCTAAATGGCTTCACTGGCTGCAGAATTATGGGACTGAGTCCTTTCACTTATTACTATGTAGTCATTCTGCAACTGAATTTATCCATGTGTAGAAGACACCATGAATAATATCCATGATTGTAACATGTTTTGGATTCCTGAAGAAAAAAATGCTTTGTAAGTGAGAGGCTCTTCTCTCAGCTGAGTCCTTCACCTGGTACAGAGCAAACTGTTTCTCATATCTTGGTGTGTTAGCTTCCTCATCAGCAGGATACGGGCAACATATCCTCCAACATGTGCTTGGAGATGTATTACTGATGAGACTACAGAAACAGTGTGGGTTTTTTGCTTTGTTTTTTTTTTATTATGTTACGTGATATATCCTATTGCAAGGCATTGTTTTTAGTGATGCTCAAAAATGTGTAATAAAAATACAATCATACCTGTTTCTCGTTAATTGAAGAAGTTAAAAGGGGTTCAGTGACATGCCAGGGGATTGCAGGTGCAGAAAAAATGGTCTTATGGCTAAGGCAGCTGTGTGCAGCTCTGAAGAACTTCAGTTAGGTCTGTATCTGCGAGGAAAGATACTTAAACCAGACTTTGCAGACGGGAAACTAGTACTGTGGTACCTGTGTTAATGTTCCTGACTTGCTAACACACAGGCACTGAACTGTAGCTGTGACTTTTCACTGAGATGCTGTGTGCCTCAGTCCCACAACTGGACAATGAAGAAAAATATCACTTGAATGTAGGCACCTAGATACTCTACTGACAGACCCCACAGGAAATTAACCTCTTCATCCTCAGATTAGGTTTTGAATATCTTGCAGTAAATGAGGCCTAGGAACTGCACAAATAGAGTATGCAGCAACTCATTAGGTAAGAATCATCTGTCCTATACACTGAATATAAAAAAATGAGATCATGTAATTAACGACAGTATTTTGAAGCACAAGTACAAACCAGGTCAAATTGGGACCGTACAAATGACTGTAGTGCCTGCATTTCCTGTGCTGCAGCCTTGGGTGGACCCCAGCACCTGGGGATTCCTCCTCCTTGCCCGCTGGATCCCAGGCTGGCACAGCGGGAGCCCTGGATGACTCTTGGTCCCGCGCTGGCGGAGGCAACTGCAGCTTTCATGCCCCAGGTTTCCAGTGAGGCTTAGCATGTATCTCAGGGACGCGGGCACACACACACGATGCTCACAGGGTTGACTACACCGGCTGCCACAGGCAGGGCTCTGCCTTTCACACCACCCATGAGTAACCCTGCCAGGACACACATAAAACACGAGTACAGTCATCTTCTTCAGCCGATTGAAGTTCGTGAGTGAAAATACACATGCCCTGCACTTCCTAGATTCACAAGCACACCCCCATTCACATTCCTTCGAATACCAGCACAGGCCCCAAGCCCCTCTCATATCCCTGCCTGGATCCCGGGCCCTCATACCTGCTCTGTGGGTCTCCTGCTCACCAGCTAGTCCAGCCTGACACGGGCTATCGCACGTTCACACTCTCATCTCAAGCGCACGCATGCGCTCATTTCACAGCTTTGTTTATTGCTTTATTTTCTCTGTTGTTTCTGTTTCAGTGCTTGGCCATTTCTTGTAATATTAAAATGATTTTTAAAATTATGCTGAATTTTAAATAGCTGCATGCAGAGGAATATATTTGGGTACCTTTGCCAAACAAATATTTTGTAATATCAGTAGTCTAACCCTAGAATGTGAGTAAAATTTCTCAGGTCAAAAATGCACTTTGCTTGAATTGAATAATAATGGGGAAAAGATTGCTTTCAGTCTCTCTTTTTTCCTTTCACTTGAACCATTGTAAGATCCTTATATTCTGTGCAGAAAGCAGCTGATCCTAACAAAGCAGGCCTGCCAAGTTTCAGAGCATAGCTAGTTAGAGTCAGTGGTATCTGATGTCTTTGTAAATGACCTGCGGTAGGAGCTGAATCTTACACTTATCAAGCCTGCCACTATTACACTAACGGGGATTATAAAGAGTGGAGAATAAAGTAAAATCTGAGATGTGGGAGAGTTTAGAAAATTGGACAAAATTCAAGTAGATAAGTTGTAGATTGTCACTGGAGATAAATGCGGTTGCATAAGAGCGTATTTGTTTCTGAAACAAACATGCCAGACAGCGGCATGCCGAACTGCAACGTGCGTAAGGACACTTAGGAGCAATACATGGAAGAACACAGCAGAAAGATTTAGTTTAAAAGCAAAAGAAATGGACATTACTCATCCTATAATAATACCCATTAGGCAATGTACTAAAAATGACAGGGGGCAAGGATTGTTTGGTTCCACATTTAACAACTTATTTGCAGTCAAAAAGATTGCACAGACCAGAATTTTAATACCTTGTCACTTTTCTGTACTTCATCTCTAAAAGAAATGGTGCTGAATCTCCCTACACCTTTTATGGTTTATTTGAGCAGTGGTATAACCAACATGGCTGGGATATGAAAATGGATGAATTTAAATTAATATCCAGTAGTGAACACAGTGTGTTTTACATTTGACTGTATGTAGCTCCTTCAACATCGCAATGAAACGTTTGTCACTTTGGATTTTCATGCTAAACTCATAAATGGCAAAGGAGAGATCACCTTGAATTTCTGCTTCTTCTGCATCATTCAGTCGAATGAATGTGCAGTATCATGTGGAATTTCTGAGGCATGGAAGAGTTTTTTAGGGGGCTTTGCATCAGAGAACTTCAGACTGAACTGTACACACACTATTATCAGCATATTTCAAACTTCCGGGAAGACAGAACTTTAAAATCTTGTTTTTAAAACCTACATGGACTCCAACAGTAGGAAGAATTAAAGGATCAACTAGTAAGTGGTCTGCTTGTGGCTTCAAGAGTTAACTTTCTAGTTTGCATAAGTAAACATTGCACAGTAAGGAGGGAACAGCAGCACAATGGGAGAGAAAGCGGGCTCTGAGTAGGTGGTGGTCTCTTCCCTTCCCTCCGTGTACAAGGAAGGCCACAGAGGCTGAAGTAGTTTTGGGTATCTGTAGTAGTGACTAGCTGGTCGCTACGCTTGTCTGCAAGGATAGGAGTTCAAAGCTGTTATTATATAGAGGTACATGTTTTATTGTCAAAATTGCCTGTAAGACCTTAATTCTTCTCTCTTGTGGGTATGGAATGGGAGAATCAGTCTCTAATGTTACAGATTTTTACTGCTTCGTAAGTGGTGCAATATTTTATATAGTACTTGATAATCGTGTAGAGTTATAAATTCCTTAATGCGTTTTCCATGACAGCTGGCTTTTCTCCCCTGCACCAGTGCAGGGGGCTACTACTCAGCAGGCTGAATCTCTGAAATGACAGCTGGGGAAAAAAAGACTTTAAAAAAAATAAGGCAAGGAAGGAAAAAAGTGGTGAGTGGCAGCATGAAGACAGAAAATTGTTAAGCTGTCTTTGACTGAAGAAGACGTATTTCACCCAGTAACATCTGGTATATCATAGAACCAGTCCACAGACATAGAATGGAAAGTGATGTGTGTTATGGTTGTACAGTATGCTACACGTTACATATAATAACAAAGAGCGGTAGTGAAAAAAACAGCAAACTGTAAGATTAGAAAAATTCATTATATTTAGTATTTAGGCCAAGCTCAGGTTATAGCCATGTAGATTTTGTGATTAATTGCTTCAGCCCTAGGTTGCACCTGAGGAGGGCTGCATTGCACATGTTTATGCAGCTAATTTCGCTTCATTGTTAACTACTTTATCCTCTGCATTGCATCTAAGTAAATTTTGTTGAATAGGCTAATTATAATGTCTGAGTATATCACAATTTTTAACACAGGTTTTTCTTAGATTAAAAAAGAATGTGTCTTTTTAAACTGCTAGATTATATGCTGAACTAAGGCACAGGAGAAAAACACTACGGAAGTATGAAGGAAAAGCAGAAATTTACAAATGCTGTATATGCTTCTTGTCTCTAATGATCTAGGAAATAGCTATATATTCTGTGATTATTTGAGAACGGTGTATACGCACCACAGTCAGTCAAGGTCAAATATATGCCTTTAATAAGGATGTTCTGCAAGTTGAGTGCTTAACTTTGTAGAATTAATAATCTATAGTCATTTTAATGAACTGTATACATTTGTAAAATGTATAAGCAAGCTGTAGTTCTCTTTTACATTATTACTGCAGTGCTACATCCTGTTTTAGGATACATAATGCAAAAAAAAAGGGTTATCTAATGTTGAAGGGGACTACACAAAAATACAGAAGGAATGAATCTGTGGTTCAAGACCTTTTCTGTTGCATCAACTGGATTGGTTTCTTCACTGCCGGTCTTCTCAGTCATTGCACAGGTGATTCCTCCATCCCCTCAGCCTCTGGTACTAGCTTCCATCACCCACTTGCTACATTTTCAAATTAACGTATTTGTGCTTTTTCCCACAATGCCTTCCACAGCTCTCTACAGAGCAGCATTTCTATCATTTTCCTTCCCTTCTTTAAAACTCTCTTTTGCCGTGATGCTGCCCAAAAGCTTGGCAACAGCTAGGTCAGTAGTGTGCTAAGACAACTGCCTACTGTGCTGACTAATGTTACCTTACTGTATCTGTGTACTCCCACATCAATCTGCCTATTTTCTTATCTGTTTTTTCCTTTCTTTAACTGGTAGGGATTGGCCTGCTGCACAGCACCCAGCACAGTGAATGCCTATTACATCTGAGGTGCCAATGTGCTAGAGGACTGTAATAGACTTAATTACCATCAAGAATATGCTAGAACATGTAAGCAAGGCTGATGGTAAAGTGGCATAATAATTTTACATTGCACACATGATCGGTGTAGTAAAACAGGCACCTGGTTCTCCCTAGTAGACAGTTTGAAGGCAGTGTTCATCTGCAGCTTGCTAAGGAGAGCTTGGAGGCATGCAGGATGAGATTCATTTCGTCTGACTTCAGATGTCTACAGTGTAGATGTTTCCATCTGAGCTGCCTATCCTAAAGAACTTCATAATCGCTGGGATTAAACAGATACTTGTACAGCCCAATATAACTGATTACTTCTAGACGTCTACTTTAGGATAAGAGCAATGCTACAAATAAGAGAACTTATATCTCTGCGTTAACTGTTATGGGAGCATAAACAGGTAGGTCAGATGGAAACATCTGCATTGCAGGCATCTGAATCTTGTGAAAAAAAAATTCATTTACTGCATCTGAGAAAGGGACAGGAATGTACATGTTGCATGACCAAAACATCGCCTGCTCCTGGTGCTGGTCTGGCAGTGGCAAGCTCCTTCGACTTGGACAGGACTGTGATCCCTGCCTCCTTGCTGCTTCTGTGTCTTCTGTTGGGAAGCCATTGCCTGGGAGTGGTAAAAGGGAGAAGGAAAAGAAGAGTAAGGAGCTGTTGTACAGCCGTGCGTGGAACTCACCCAACACAAGCTGAGAAGGTGTTTCTCCTGCTTTTCCTCTTGTTCCATTCATGCAATCATGCACAGAGTGGCCTCCACTGCTTCTCAGATAGGCTCAGTAAAGATTGCCGTGTGATTGATTCCTCCTCCCAGTAACAAAAACGAAGTGGAAGTGGATATAAATGCACAGCGAAGGAGTAACCATTGCTAGGAATATCAAACTGATTGCCCATTACCTGTGTTCTGGAGAGTGAATCAACAGCAAATACATTTTCTTCAGAATCACAGGAGTAATCACCAAGCTCTGTAGACATAATGATACCTGTTTGATCTCTGTCTGGCATGTTGGAGCTTAAACTGAAGGTCATGTTCAAATCTGACTGGAATTCAGGGAAAGCATCTTCATTTATTACCATTACTGTAGTGCTGGATTGTGTTTACGTTGGTAAACAGTTTAAAATACTTGACATGTTATTCAATTAAATCTGTGATTGCTAACTGACAAATGAAAGTGCATTGATTTTTCCAACTGCATTAAGCTAAGTACATGTCACAGTGTTTCATTAGCCTGTCTGCTTAACCCTTTCGCATTAATTCAATTACCCAGTATAAAATTAACGTGTAAAATATTAAATAACTCTAAATTTCTAAATTAGAAGGCGTCGCAAGAATCTATTCATCTTGATAGTTTCTGACATATATTTATTGCTAGATGATTTACCGTCTACCATGGATCACATTTGTATCCAGATGGCAAAAGTCACTCAGAAAGTTTTTGCTCTGTAGTCAGTAAATTGATAGATTCATAGAGGATAAGACTAAAAAGGACATGAGATTATCTTCTCTGACCCCATTTAGATCCCTGGTCATAAATTTTCCTTTTACTTAAGGGTGGAGACCAGTAACTTGAATCTGACAAAAGCACAATTTGTGGTTTTTGCTAAAGCAAGTCTTCTGCAGAGACAGGCAAGCTTGATTTAAAGACATCAAGAAACGAAGACTTAGCCCCTTCTCTGGTCATTTATTCCAGTACTCAGTCACTCTCATGGTTAGAAACATGTACCTTATTTTAAATTTCAATTTGTCTGGATATAACTTTCAGCCTTTAGTTCTTGGTATGCTTTTCTTCACTAGATTAAGTAGCTCCTCACTGGCCACTATTTTCTGTCTGTGAAAGTTTTTGAACACTGTAATCAAGCTACAATGCAACCTCCTTTTTGCTACCCTAAACATTATCTCTTTAAATTATGTGCTTTAAGGCATTTTCTACAGCCTCCAAATTGTTTTTGTGGCTCCCATGTACATTTTCTCCATTTTTTTTCCCCACCATTTAGAGAACAAGTGTGCTGGAACTGCATTCATGTAAAATCACATCAGTGCCAACTTCCGTACTCACTACACCATCGTTTGTGGGTCCACTTTTTGCCATGAGATTGTATAGGAAGTCTGTGTTGAATTCTTTGTCATAGTAGACAAGTACTCTCGAAATCTAGTGCTTTCCACGATGTAGTCCCCGGGTCTATACTTTTTGTTTTTAAATGTCTGACTTGCTGTTTGGCCATAGTAACGTTAATTTTCCTTGATTATGTCTACATTAGTAAATGATGGATTGTTTTGTGTGCCTGTACTGCTTTCATTAGTATTGACTATCTGCTAATCTTGGTGTCATCTGCAAATTTTACCAGCAATGATTCTATGTTTGCTTACAGATGACTAATGAAAATGCTGAATGTTGTTGATTACTAGTACTAATCTTTATGGGAGCCAAAGAGAAATAACATCGAGTCTCGATTCCGTATTTATACCTTCTTTTTGAAAACAGAAAACTAACATCATCTAGTGGATTTCAAATGTATTTAACACGTACTTTATTGACTTACATGCTTTTTTTGTTTTGATCAGAAAGTCACGTGGCACTAGGTAAATTCACAGGAGTCTTAATAGCACAAAGTGTAATGATTGTCTGCTGCTGTTAACAAGTATTTCTTCAGTGTTCTACAAGAACAAGCTTTGATTTTTTTGGGTAAGGATAAGAGTCCAAACTAAAGACACTGTAGAAAAAAACTGTAGAATTGTGTTTTAGGGTATGTTTAAGGAGAAACAGAATAATTGAAAAGTATTCAAAGTAAATAGCCCTTCAGATTTTTCTTATGTATTCCATTTTGTTGCTCCGCAGGGAATGATTTGCATTAGTTAAGAATGGTTGTTGTGAAAGATTCCTTATTTTTAAACATCAAAGGAAAATTCATATTTCTTTCTTTTCCTGCGAGATGTGATCCGTAACTTCAGTTATGAAGGTGTCTAGTGTGTGCATTATCTGTTGTGTTGCTTTTCTTCCAGCTGGTAATTGAAGAAAGATCCTTGCAATAAGTTCGTTAACTACTGATGAAAAAAACAGGTTTGAGACTTAGAAGTTTGCTTAGGAAGTTGCAGTGACCGTTTTGTGGTGGAACGTGCAAATTGTCAGTTTTTAACAGAAGCAGTTCTCTTTGCAGCTTTCCAGGCCACAGCACAGGCATGTGAACTCTCAGTATCAGCATTAACTATCTAAACCCTAAGCCATTCTCAGAGACCAGTGTAAGGATTCATCAGAGATGTTAATTGACCTTCAGCTTAGTCTCCCAACTTCTGCTGCTCACGGAGTGCCAAGTTGTAGCTGGTGTCATGAATCAAAATGCAGGCAGCGTTAACATTTTCTGCTGGAGCTAGAAGTGGCAGAGAAAAGTCCCAGTTACTCTTCCCAGAGCTCTCACAGTCCGGAGAGAAGCAGGAGCAGACTCTCAGGAGGATCCTTGTGTGAGACTGAACAGCCGGTGGGATTCCTGCTGCGTTGCAGTGGTTCATCGCTCTCATGGTTCCCTTCAGTCACAGGCTGGCCCCAGAGCTACACAGGGGAAAAACAAAGGGGTAATAACAGTATAGCAGCACAGTAACCAGCAAAGTCACAGTAGGGCCAGTTAGTAGAGGAGCTAAACGTGAAAGCCAAAGGATTTTAAAACAACTTGCAGCTAGAAGTACCACTCCTGCACCAGCTGCAGGACCCTGCAGTTCAAAGGCAAAAGAGAAAACTGAAGTGTTTCGTACCAGAAATTGCAAAAGAAAAAAAGCCAAAGATAAGAGATACTCAGAGCAGTACGTTGATTTGTTTTCTCAGTGTGAATGAAGCTGGTGAATGCAGTTTTGCTGCTTTGTTTGAGGAAAGTCTAATTGCCTGAGCCGGAATCTGACCTGTGGCTACGTAAACCCCTTGCATGCAAACAGCAGAGAGCCTCTGGCTCTGTGCTAACACAGAACATGCCTTGTGGGATTCCAAAAGGTTCCTTAACTCTCCCCTACGCTGGAAGCTGTAGGGGCAAAAGCAGTGTTTCTGTCAGAATGCCCTGGCAGCATTTTTTCTTTCAGTCTGATTCTCTTATGCCTAAGCAAAAGGCATCGAAGTTCAATATCAAGCCAAAAACATTTCAGGTGTCCTTGTCAGGATGCCTGAGACACGACAGCTTAGCTGGCTGTTGTGTTTCCAGAAGTCCCGTGCCTATCCCCTTTCTCCATAATTGGCAAGGCCTTGCTGAGTGAAAAGCAGCCTCACGCTACCTTGCAGGTGCCGTAGGATGAGAATCCGAACATGGGCAGGTCCTGCAAAGCGGCTGGCGACAGTGACTGCCTGAGGTGATGTGAAGAGGGAAGGAGAGATGGGGCTGCGTGAGTGCAGCTTCTCCCTTACAGGCTGCGATGGCGATTCACAGGCCTGTTCAGCTCTGTGCTCAGCAGCATTCCTGTGGATAACCTGAGACCTGCACTTTCGAATGAGGGTGGTGGGAGACTTGGGAGGTAAAAGTCACAGAGAGGAGATGGTATTGAGTAAGTATCTCTAAGAGGCTAATTAGTCTTTTGATTAAAAACTAAGGGTCCTCTCTGTCAACCTTGATGCAGCTCCAGTTGCCCAAATCCTAGGAATTACTGGTATCAAGAAATCGTAGCTGCTTTGTATGGCAGTCTCTTGCATGGTATTTTGTTTGAAGCCAACCAAAGAAGTCTGAAAAGAACCCTATAATACTACCAAAACCATAAAACTGTCTGTTAGAAATCCAAACTAGGCCAATCTTTTCCACCATTTTTTTTTTCCTGAGCCCCTAAGTTGTTATTATTCTTTGTGAATATCCAGGGTAAGCAAGTCATCTGCAAAACTGACCCAATAAAAGCGTTCTACCCACAGTTTCTGTTCCTTTTCTTCTCTAGATTTAAATCTGAGTCCGTGGACCTGACTGTTATCTCAGTGCATGGAATGGTGTGCTCGCATTGCCATGATGCTCCACAGGAATATTCATTCCCTTTCCCAATCTGGCAGCCTGTGCTTGTGAGCAGGAGTCGTTACAACCGAGCATGCTGCTCTATGGTGTGCCCTAAGGCGGCGGAGATGACTGCGGTCCAACTCTCAGCGCAAGAGTTTTGTGCACCAGGATATTAACTGTAAAACTGGCGATATTGCTTTGGTGCAGAGACTTCCTCCAGGCACCCAGAAGACAGATGGCTTTATCAGTACGCAGCCATTCACCTCTGCATTGCAATTGCGAAGAAATACAAACAAATTTCCAGCTATCTTTGCTAAGCAATTTTACAGTTGTCTGTCTGAAATTAAAGCACCCTCCCTTGGTTGTGCTTTGCATTTTTATAGTTACTGGCAATTTTTTTTTCCAAGATGCTACACTCAGTCTTCCACACAGTTTTTAATGCTCAGAAAAATACATGACACTAAGTTAATGAAGATGAGTGTTTCAGACCGTACGGAACCAAGCAAAGGGGCATTTTGCATAATCTGTGTAATTAGATGCTTTCTATAGACGAGTGTAAAAAACAGATTGTCTCTGTTAGGCAAAGATTTTTGTGTAAAATTTCACAGGGATGAATCGCTCATGGAAAGCAGAGCCTCTGCAAAGGGCAGGTTCCAGCCCGCAGCCCATCAGTCCTGTTGCTCCTGAACTGAACTGTGCACCAGTCTCTGGAGTGGTATGAGCCCGGGGTTGAAGCAGTACATTTCTCGGTAGCTGAAAATCTGTGTTTGGCTCAAATGAGTAGGAATCCATTAACGTGCCTCTCAAGTTGGAGTCGGTTTTCCACCAAAGTCAAAAGCTGATGAGATCTAAATTTTAAGATGAAAGAGTCAAGGCATTTGCACCCCCTGGCTATTGTAGTACCTGTGCTCCACTGTCCATATAAAGTTGACACAAAATTCCCAGAAGTGAAAGGTAAGGCTGAGCCATGTTTAACTAGTACTTAACGAGTAATACCACCTCGCCATCAGGGAAAAACAGCTGGTTGAGATTCCTGTATGCCATGAAATGGGAATAGTTTTCAGTCACCTGTGAAAGTAACTTCAAGGTGGGACAACCTGTCACAGCAGCTCCTAAATCACAGAGAAGCCGTGCACTGAAAGCAGCCTCCAAACTGGAAAAGTCAGTGTCTGATAATCAGCAAGAATCTTGTTGACAAGGTTATGATGCAGGAAGGAGGTAAAAGAGGTTTTTTTCTCCAGCGTGTATTGGGGCAGGGGACAGTGAATGCTTATGCATTTCCTGCCTTGGAGAAGGAATATGGGAAGACTGGAGGAAACCTTCCAGCTAACTCTGAGTGAGGAAAAAAGTCCTTACAGCCTGTATTTCAAACCCTCCATTTGTCTGCAGGTCTGGGAAAACCATGGAAGTGTTGGTAAGAACACTGTAACATGAGAGGGAGAGGAAGATGTGTATATAGAGGAGATAAGGAAGCAGGGAAGAAGAATGAAAGGACACATCCGACTTGAAGATTCTTGTTTACTCAGTCTTCATAAAGCAACATTTCCTACTTTTCATTATACCCATTTTACCCTTTTTGCCCTTTCCTGTATCTTTTTCAAGTCTGCTTCATCTTTTTGGAGACTGGAGGACCAAAACTGCCCACGTTATTAAAAATGCAGGTTCACCGTGCAGTTTTTTGAAGTGTGCTTTGATTTGTTCTCTAGTCCTTTCCAAATAATTTGGTTGCTTTTTTTGACCCCTTACTGGGTAGTGAGCTGACGTCATCATAGAACTCTTATTTTGTTCCTGGACGGTCCTTATCAGGTTTTGTAATTATGTGCACCACTTTGCAATACCCGACACGGAATTTCATCTGCCATTTTAGCACAAGTTGTTCATGACCATAGTGCTCTTCTGCAGGTCTGCACAGTCAGCTTTCAATTTTAGTCCCGGTGGTAAACATAGTGGAATCAGCAGTCTCTGTTCCCCCATTATTCATCACCTCTTCCAGGTCATTTAGGACTTTGCTGAGCAGCACAGATCCTGGCACAAAGTCCCATAGGATTGCATTGGTGTTTTCCCTCCAGTGGGAAAACTCTGCGTTCTTGCTTTTTCTTTTGTATCAGTTAATTGCTTATTCATTCAAATGAGGCTCTTCTTAGCCCGTGAGACTTCAAGAGCTTTTTTTTCCCAATGAATTTTAAAAATGCACTTCAGTACACCTTGTCCGCTTATTTGTCGATTCCTCAAAAAAAATGCCAATAGGCTTGTGAAGTATGTCTTCCCTTTACAGAAGCTTAATGGAGTGCTTCCCGATGTATTTTTCCATGCATCTGCTTGTTCTATTCCTTGAATGGTCCCTACAGATTTGCTGAATGAGGACATCAGGTTCACTGGTCTGTAGTTCCTCAGATCACCCCTGGAATCCTTTGTGAAAATTAGCCATCTCACCACCTTCCCAGCCCCTGACACGGAGACAATTCCCAGTGAGAAGTTACACAACACGGCTTGCGGTTGTGTTGTTTTATCCTTCGGTTGGTTTAGAGCTCTTAGGTGAATACCATCTGGTCCTCGTGAGCTGTTAGTGCTGTGCCGTGGGAAATAGGATCTCTGAAGAGAGCTCTGTGCAAAGTCCAGTGCATCATGCTTAAGCGCAAATGTTCGCTCTTGTTTTGTTTTGCACTCCTAGGTAATCTGAATTCTCTTTCAATCATTTCTGCTTGGCCTCACAGTCAGACAACCACAACACTTAATCAGAATAAAGACGACCTAATGAAAAAGTAAACATTGTAGAAACGCTGCTCTTTTGATTAATGTATTTTTCATGCTTTATTTCCCACATAGATTGTTTTACCTTCTTCTTAAGTTGATGAAAGAATCTTCCAGTGTTCATCTAGAGAGTTCGCAATAGAAGACATGTACCTTTTCGCAGGATTATGCCAAAAAATATATTACCAGTTGCATTAAATAGCCACAACTGTTGTGGCACAGTGCTGTGCCAGAAATAATAGATGTCTCTAAGGGATTAGAACATTTAAATAGGAATATAGATAGTAAGGGGTGGGAACAACATGTAATCAACAATGTCAAGGCAATTACAAGGAAACAAATCAAGGGGACATGTCAGAAAGTGTGCGAGAACAAAAATTCAACTAGCAAGGTTCCCACTAAAGCTATGTAATTTAATTTAAAGCTTTGAAGCATTTTCTCTCATACTTGGAAGGCTCCAGTAATTTATGTCATCTTATATTGCAGTTTAAAGTCTTACAAGAGAATTTACAGACCTTTTGTGTTTTGGGTGGACTAATTCATTAGCCTGTTGCACTGGAAACACGCAGCATACCGTAATATATATTCAGGCTTTTATGTCTGCAAGGATGGATCAAAGCATTTACAATTTCTAAATTAGAAACCGTTTTTGGATGTTACAGATGTAGATATGCATTACTGCTAAATGTAAGTAACTTTCCTCGCAGGCCACTAAGGAGTACTTCAGAACCTCTCAGTGCTCAGACACATTTGCTTATGCAGGAATGGTAAATGTCAATAAAATTCTACATTTTGATAATAGCTCCAGATTCACTTTAGCTGTGATGACATGTAGAACAAGTTCCAGCCCTTCCAAAAAAGAAGATTCTACAGGTTGGTTTAGAAGGTGCTCTGAATTTTAGACCTTAGAGTTTCAGTTTTAGAAAAAAGGAGGAAAAAAGAAAAACACCAAACCGTCTTTGTAGGATTCATGACTCACAATTTACGAAGCCATATGGAGTATAGTAACCCACACATTTTGACTGTGTGAAAATTTTGTTTGAAAAGAACAGAGAGATACAGAACAGTGAAATGATTTACTGCAGTTGTGTACTTCTGTTGTAAATCAGTGCTTTAGAATTAGAATCAAATTTGTGGTCATGCTTTGAATGTATCTGTATTATCTTAGAATAAATCCTTTTCCATTCCAGAGTCCTGGTACCCCAAACATCTTTACTGTGGCTATTTTTTCACACTGTGGCTGTGCTCTGAAACAAATTTAAAATGTCCCTAGCTACAGAAAAACACAGGATATGGTATATTAGGGACTTTCTCGTACATAAAATATGGCAGCTCTTCACAAGCCTCCCAGTCATTCGCAGGGATCGCAGGAGATCTCATGGCCTTCCATCCTCAACTGCCATACCCAAATACCTGCACTTCTGGAATTACCTGTCAGAAGGTTGCTTCTTAAGCTCTCTTGTTTGTGTGAGTCACTGTGAAGATCTGCCATGTGTGTAACGGGGTTGCAATGTGGGACGTAGAGGAGGAGGAGGAAGAACCCTGCTCGGTAGTTAGCTCCATGTGCATCTGCTCATGTGCATAGTTTTCCTGATGAGAAGGTTTCCCAGCAGCAATACAGAACAGCTGGGGGTGACCTTTACAGCTTTTTACAAACTGGTGGTTCGAATTCAAAAGGCTCTGGGCTGTGTGCATACGTGCATTGGACAGGGTACAACCCTACGCAGCTCAGCATAGCTATACGCTGTGTATCAAGCTGCAGAAGATACCTGGGATGCTGTGATGAAGCCTCTCATGATCTGGGACCCTCTGCAGATGGAGTGAGGGGTGCCCATGAGGACAAGGAGTCTGACAGTCCAGCTTTTTGTCTCATCAGCCGCAGGAGCAGCAAAGGACACAATGTGAAGAGTTCTCATCACAGATTGTAATATAATTTCTTGGATAACTCTCACAGTGAAAAACACCCACTGGGGACTGGGTAGCCAGGAACATGTGTTCAGCCTGGCACAGGACCCGGTATCTGGTGGGTGTCTTGATGGAGGTACCCATTTTAGTGGACTTTGGGGAGCAAAGCAGAGTGAGAGGACATGCCGTGCTCCTTAACAAGCTCACCCCTTTTTGCTCCGTCTCTTCTGAATGGAAAGGAGACTGCAGCTGTTCAACAGGAACGAGCCTAATGCCTTGTTTCTTTGCAAAATAGCAGCCGTTGTATGTCACTCCTTTAGAGCAACAAATAATATACTGTCTTGGATTAATAGCAGGTAATTGGCAGACAGTGTCACAGGAGTGGATGTCCTTTTGGGTAGTGATGTGTCTTGAGAGGCTTACATATCCAGATGTATCCATAGGTGTGCCATAGGCTTCCCTAGTCAGATCAGCAGTTCCTTGGTAGCTGAAAAATTACATTATCTTAAGTGATGATACCCACGTTCTTCACAAACTGTCAGGATTGCGTTGCATGTCCTTCCAGTGTGCTACCTTGCCAAAGTGGTCGGTATGTGCTCTCAATGCTGGGATCATTGCAAGACAGTGCATTACACTTATGAGAGAAAGGGACCTCAATTGCCAACTGTTTCCAGGATTAACTGGAACTCCAGACCTCTACTGGAAGTCTGTCCACTGCCTGCCAAATGTGAACCTTCCCAGAACAACGGCTATAGATTTTTCTACCAGCATGCACCCAGATAATTCTCAGGCCAATGAGGACAGCCCATAGTGTTCCACCATCTCTGGCAGCGTGTTGTGCTGGTTGATTTCTGAAACCACCTTGGAAGCAGCAAGGCATAAAGCTGTCGCTCAAAAAAGACAGCCATTATTCTGCTATGTGTTTTAAACATTCAACCCACTTTCCAGGAGTGGGTATTAAGCAAAAGGCACAGCAGAGAAGTGCTTGTGATACAATGCTACTTGCACAGCAGAAGCAGACAAGCTTCTCCCTGCCCGTATCTGCTAGACCAGTTTTCTGTTGCAATCTGACCTACAGATTCTGCAAAGTTGTGCAAATCATTAAGGTGGACCCAAACATCAGAGTTGCCAGTGACTGGCGTGGGTGTAGCAGCACCTTTTTGAAAGGTGCTAGCTTCCATTAAGGTCATCAGACCCAAAGTCTCTCTATTAATGCCCATTGCTTATATTCTTAGTTTGGGGTTGGGTTTTTTTCATTCTGGTTGGGTCTTTTTGCTTTTCAGTTGTAAAATGAATACATACATCTGTACTAGTACACACCTTTAGCTACAGAAAAACTGACGGTGAGTTTATTCACCCAACTGATCGCTCACAGATCAGTAGCAATCAGGAGTGGCAGTGTTCTGTAGGGCAATGACTGTCTACTGGGACACTGGAGATGGTCACCCAAAGACTCTGTACTTGCACATCAGGTCAGATAGTACATGTTCATGTAGGGCCTGAAGTGCAGTCCTTCTCATGTGTTGGCTTCTCCGTGTGGAGCGGACCATTCAGCTTTACCAGTGTTGCTTTCCCTATATGAAGACCTTCCCTGAGCACCAGGAGATGAAGCTACGCTATTGACTGCATCCAGTAGTTGGGGAATGAGGCAAAAATCAGTATTCGAGGACATCATCACTGCTTATCAGTATCTGAGAGGCAAGGAAGGGTTTGACAGTCCTCTTTTTGTGAGATTAAACCTTTTTTATAGCTGCTTCTTGTAACACATACTTTTCGTTTGCATTGGTCATCTTAGCCATTCCTCATACCGGCTTCACTTTGAATTTTCCTGCTGTAATCAGTGGGGTGCCATTCACGTGACTGGCTGTATTTACACTACTGGTGTCTGTGTCTGCGCTAGCTGTGTTAACTAGCTGTACTGCCAAGCGTCACTTAGTTCCCCGAGCTTAACTCAAACATCTGAAATAGGTAAATTATAGCGGGAGTTTCGAGCCGCTGGTTCGGAGGCAGGCGTCTGCACTGGCCACGTCTGGAGTTAGGAGAGAGCGATCCAGCCCTGCTTGCCCAGAACTGGGTTCCAGTCGGGCTGTGTTAGTGCCTTGGTGCTGCGCCTGTGCTGCTGCCCGTGACAGTAGCGCTTACCTGCCTTTGCTTTGGAAATACTTCAGAAAAACATTCCAGGATTATTTTATTTTTTTTTCCCTGTAGTCTGTTTCTCTTATTTCATCTCTCAATGGCATCAAAGTACTATAGGTAGGCAGGCTGCAAATACAGCAGTAACCGCTTGGCAGTGGAGCTGTGGGGTGTGAACGAGTCAGTTCTCAGCAGGAAATCAATGAGTAGTTTAAGCTACTTCAGTGGTAATTCCATAAGCCTCAGTAACACAATCTCTTGCTACTCTCTAACCTTAACCTTAAATGACTTGGAGGACTGAACTGTCTGCAATTGTCTGTCTATGTCTCAGCTTATCTGCGTAGTATTCCAGTCTTCTTTTGCTGATGGTATTTCCTACTTCTGTCATCAACATATTCCAATAAGTCTCCCTAATTTTGTGCCCCGCAAAGATATTACTGTGTAGTGCAACAATCTGACAAACATTGTTCCTGTTCCTTGCCTGCCTTATCATCTTAAAATTCATTAACCACCTTCACATCACTCCTTAACGCTGTGCTTTGCTGCAACGCCTACAAAAATTTCGAAACAATCTGACTGCGAGTGAGCTGAGAACATTGCCTCGCATGCCAGGTGCTATATTCTCTTTGTTTCCCTGGGCTCCTCCATCTGGTGGCATCCATCTGCCTCCCCACGGATTGTAGGCCCTTTGGGGCAGGACCATCTCTTTCTTCCATGAGCTGACAGTGCCCAGTCCTGCTGCCGCTGCGGAGCTGGTGTTGTAGTTACCTTTGGTCTAGGCAAAATTCCTTGTTCTGAAGGAAGGCACAGAAAGATTTGCGAGGACGTACTCTCAGATCTAATAACTGTTTAAGTCAAAAAGCCCAGGATTAGTCATACGGTTTTGCGTAGAGGAAGATTTGCTGCTTTGTTTTCCGTATATATTTTTGTTTATGTATTTGCCTATACCAACAGCACTTTGTGATTACTCCTATCCCGCACAAAGAGCCGCAGTAGAAGCCATGGGTAGGATCAGAATCTTGCCCATATTTCTCCACCCTGGCCTATGTAAAGACAATGAATTTTGGAAAGTACTTCTTTAGTCAAATATCTGAATGATTTTCAAAATTATGACTGCAGAATAATACATTTTGCTATCGTTATCCAGGCATAGAATGAAAATTGTGTATGCTTTATGGGAAATTCTCTTAAAATGCTGCATGTGTATCAGTGTGGAAGGCCTACAGTAGATCAAGTTTGATGGCCCTCGAAGCCAGCGGAGAATCTTGCTTTAAGCCAGTTTATTGTTCAGAAATACAACCGCACATGGGCAGTGCCCTGCAGCGTTCCGCCTGCAGTCTTTATCCATCAGGTAGGAGCAACAAGCAGCTCTTGGGAGACGTCAGCCCCAACCACCTGAGCATACGATGAGTGACTGATGCCTGCAAGCACGCACGCTTGCTACCGCGTTGCCTTCGGTGCCTCAGCCTTCATGCCTCCTGCCGTCCCCTGGCCACAGGGGTGCCCGTCACCCCAGCCGCCCGTGGGGCAGGGTTTTCCCCTCCTTGGTCTTGTGTTCCTGCTCTCGCACTGTCGTTCTCGTGGCCTTGCCCCAGCAAAGCCGGTCATGTGGCTGTGATGGGTTCTCGTAGGAAGCGGCTGCGGCAGCGGGAGAATCACCTTCCTTTCCCCAGCTTCTCTCACCATTGCTTGGGGCCCAGGTCGTACACTTAGCAGTCGGCCAGCACGCACCAGACAATGACAGCAGCATCGCAACCGAGAACCAACGACAGCACTTTGAGGAGGTCCCAGTGGCACTGGTGTACTTTCTGCAAGGGACCTTCTGGGGCAAGCCAGTCGTCAACAGCACGAGCCTGATGTGGGCCACAAAACCTACCGAAAGAGCAGGGGCCTGAGCCCTGTGCCACCATGCTTGCCCTGCTGCTTGTCACCGAGTATGGTGGGAAATACTGACACATGTCCGTGCACCGTGCTCGGGAGAGGCAGGGACGCGCTCACAGGCAGCACCGGCGGCACAAATTGCTTTTTGGGGACTGCCAGTCAAGGAGAGGCTTCTAAGACTCTGCAAAGAAGCTGTTCCTGTTGTTGGTTGGTTCCTGCTGCATTTGGGGAAGCAGCCCTTGCTGGTCCCAAAGCTGCGGGGTTACAGTAAATAAATGTTTAATGTCATTATTGATTTCTGCTCTTGGTGGCAACGGAGCAGAAGGTGGTGAATATTGACAGCTGGGTTCAAAGTGCCCCTCGCCTTTAATTTTGGGATGGAGAGGATATCTGCATATCATTTGCATTCTTATCTGCTTGGTGCCTATTAGAAAGCAGTGCCTCCATCAAGCAGCGAAGGCATCAGCAGATGAGTGAGGCCAGAAGTCTGCACTGCGCGTGGGATTCCCATTTTTTTTGCCAAGGGAGCCCTTTGCTGCCTGTGGTTTTCCTGCTCCATTAGCCGGTCCCCTGCCCAGGAGGGACACGCTCATCTGCCTCGTGGCGGTCGGGACTCAGTCCTCAGAGGCTTCAGCTTCGAAAGGAACGGAGGCAGCCGCTTGTCTGTTCAAAGTTCTCTGGAAACAGCCTGGGAGGGTTATTCTTTCAGAGTCATTGGGAAAGCACTACAGATTTTGGTAACACCTGCAATTACAGAAAACGTTCTGCAGTTCAGCTGTGTTGAGCTGATACCATTTTTAAAGACAGCTGTGGCATTCAAGGCGTACTCTTTCCATTCCCTTTTATTTTCCATACAAAGAAACTTGGTTGGAAAGCTCTCCCTTGCTGAATACAGTGCCACAGGAATCTCACTGCCGTTCTCCAGATGGGAAGAATTACACACAAAATGACAGAAATCATTACTAACACATTTTTTTTGCAGCTCCTGAAACTCTGATACCGCAGTAAGTGGGTTTTTCTTTGAATACAGGCAAGGCTGGAAATTTAAAGGAAAAACTCAGCGTTCTGTGTATTTCCAGAAGAGCACAGACTCTGCAGTGTTAGCCTTGTCCTGCTCTGGGCAGCAAGCCCAGGCGCTCTCCTGTTTGTGCAGGAAAGTTAGCATGGGGCATGCGGTGAGAAACAAGAACAAGAAAAAAAGCCTTTGTCCTTTTATAGTATTTATAGTGCACATTTTGACGCATTTGGGAGGGCACCGTGACTTGCATTTACTGATAAGCTTTCCATGAACTTCAGTCCTGGTTTGATGTTGATAGTTTCCCATTAATGCAGTATTTTCTATAGCCGAGGTATACAGCAGGTAAGGTTTAGCGTGGGTTCACTGTACAGGTTGCACATGAAGATAAAAACCCAGACTGGCAGGTTCCCAGTCTCTTGCTTTTAGTATTTAGATGGACGCCATAGGAGGAGTTCGACTGGAGGTACCTGCGGTGTGAGTGAGGCGTAGCTCCACCGACGCGGATGGGGTTCACGTGGTACAGACGTGGTGCGGTGAGAGGACAAGATCTGCCCGCTGCGCGCTGCGTAAGCCAGAGCCGCGGAAGAAAATAGCAGCATTCCTTTGTATAATGTTAATTAAGCACCTGCTGAAAAGTAAATGATTTATGAGAACTCTTGATAAGTGGTATCATTATGGAATTCCTGATGCAGAGTATTTCTCCATGTGGAAGCATTTCATGTTTCTGCTCTTTAACGGCAGGATTATTTCTCGGGGAGCTTTAGGCTGCCCTGGCAGAGACTAAAGGGGTGTAAATCAGCACTGTGCTGTGGAGCACTTGTGATGAGAGCCGATGTGGGCTCGCTGTGCACACTGGTGCTGCACAGACTTACACCACCAGAAGGTTTTTGCCCTGCATGTTTAGAAGTATGGCTGCAGCTGGAGCCAAATTCGGCCTTGCTATCCGTATTCAAGGCTGCATGTATTGATAATGGGAAAAAGCAGCTTTCTCAGCACAGTCTGTCCATAGACACTCCTAAAAGAAGGATAAATTAATTTTGTAGATTAGATTTTACCACCATTTCTCACACTGTGTACTATGTGACCCTGGGAGCAGAACTGAATCCAAGCTGACTACACTGAAAAGAAATCACAGTTAACAGAAAGTAGTAATAACAGTAATAATAAGTATTAGATTAAGTATTTTTTAGTGGTAAAGCTTTAGCAGTAGAAAAAGGAGCAAGCATATGCATAATGCTGAGTAAAAGAGAATGCTATCAGAAAATAAAGAACTTACTTTTAAATGTGCTTCCAAATAACCCTACTGTATTAGCACATCCTTTCAACTCGGGTCACGGCTGCATTAAGCTTCCTACCCGCTCAGGTCATCCTGTGGGTATAAATATATGCTCTAAGTTACATAAAAGCCATCCAATCCTATTTGCATTGTCACTCTACGATACAAAATGCTATAATGACCTATTTTTTTTGTATCCAGTGCTATCTATAAAGCAGGCTTAGGCCCTTTCGTTCTTAAGGAGGTCAGCTGTCGCGCTGCTCTCTTAATGAGCTTCGGGCATTCCCAGAGAGTTTTCCAATATTGCAAGACATACCTGGCCCCAGGCGGGACAGTTCGGGCTCTGCCAAGACTTAAGCAGTCCCAACAGATCCCATGTGACAGGTTACACAACTGAGCCGGGCTTTATATACCCCGAGGACCTTAAGCATGCCAAGGGCTGGAGGGAAAAGAGCATCAGGTGAGGAAAACATGTTTGCGTGCCGTGCTTCTTCGAGTGCTGTGGCATTGCAGCAGACCACGTTCGAGTAAATCTTGTGTTTCATTAGGGGGTCAATTGGTGAATAATCCCTGGGATTTAGTAATGTTTTGTGTTTTCTAGAATTGTAGGGGCTGAAATTCCACGAAGACTGAGAAATCATGGTTATTCCTCTCTGGAGAATGACACCAGGGTATATAAGGTTGTTGCAGGTAAGAAAATTCTGTCTTTTAATTAGGTCTTCAGAATACCAGTGCTTCTCTTGCTCAGACCGATTTTATTTCAAATTATTGCATGACCAACCCAAGAGAACACAGGCTTCTGGTGGGTTAACTTGCATAACAACCCAAAGAAGTCTTAATTAAGCCTCTGCTGCAAAGTGAATGAATTATGATAATTCTTGATAATTGGTATGGTGCTGGAATACCGAATGCAGAATACTCAGAAGGAGTTTATGTTTCTGCAGTGCTTAAGCAGAAACTACTTCTCCATCATTTTCTCTTGCAACGGCTTTGTGTGTTTGGGGCCGTAGGAAAATGTTAATGGTAAGGAGAGCGCTGGGTTCCTAAGCAACTCAAATGAGCTGTCAGTGAAACACTTCAGCCAGCTGCTGCAGTTGTGATAAGGAAACCTCAAACAGTATTGACCTCAGGAACACTGAGGGACCAAGGTATTGATAACTACACAAAGGAAAAAAGTAAAACTGTGCATAGAAAATATTTTAAAAGCAGCTAACTAATGGAGACTACAACAGCCCAAAATACATGCCAAGTACAGCATCTTCCTTATTGTACTCCATATTTTGATGTGTATAGAGTATCTATCCTTTTGTTGGAAAATCTCACAGCTCCTGGCGATGTGATCTGCATCCAAAATCATAGACTGTAGGAGCTGAGAGGTGATCGCTGAGTAGGTGAGAGGCTGAGCGAAGGGTACGGTGTTGCATTCCTGGCGGTGAATTTCTTTCCTGCCTCCCTGCACATCTTTTGATATCACCTTACATAGTAATTTGATTTGGAATGTCTCTTGTCTTTACTTACTCTGCTGCTGCAGTAGCCGCACTGTCAGCCACATTTATCCAGGTCCGAGTGCTCAGCTCTGATTATTTAAGGTTACAGAAAAAACCTGGAATCTGGAAGTGAAAATCTGGCTGCTTGGAATCTGTCACTCCTTTTGGTGGTGCCGTGCATTCCGTGCATGGACTACAAGGGAAAGCACCAAAAAAAACCATTATTTGAGGCCTAGTCACCATTTCATGTAAGAAATGCTGCAACTAGACAGACACATGATATGTTTTAATTCATGGTGCCAATGTGCATAGGAGTTTGTGGTTTGCTCTCTAGGGAGTCCGTGCAACTCAGTTTCTGCTTCTCTGTCGCTGTATCATGCGCACTAGGGAAGGAACAGTAACTTCATTTATTTCTGATTGCATTCAGATCATCAGTAAATAATTAATTTTTTATCTTGACTTTGATTGGCATTTCCTGCTTCTTTGCTGGACTTGACAAAGAGACGGTGTTAAAACTTGTCTGCTTGGGCTACTGTGGAGCTAATAAGAGATGTTACTGATCCCTTCTAGCCTTGCTTTCCTGAGTTAACAACCAGCATTCAAGGGAGCATCACTGTGTTCGTAGCTGCTCTGTGGGAAGGAAGAGATCTTTCTGCTTCCCGAAGCGAGAAGGTCCCTTCTCCTGTGTGCCTAAGAGTCCGCACTCCCTCTCAGCCAAGCAGCCAGAGGGAACCCCGTTAAAGTCACTGAAATCAATGAGTTACAAATGAAAAAAAATATGAAAAAATTATATCAGACATGTGACCTTTCTCTTACAAAGTGATAGAGGGGGGGCCTTCGAAAACATGCAGTAGTTTGAGCCCAACGCTCTTCAGCAGAGAGCGGATTCGTGCTACGATAAGCACAATGCAGAAGAAAAAATTGCTTTGGAGGCTGCAAAGCCCCGCTGCTGTGCTGTGCTCAGCCGCAGCAACGCGTGCCTTGCCCTGTTCCTCCCACAGACTCAAGCTGCGGGGAAGATGGTGGTCACCTCCTCCGACACGCTGCTGCAGCGGGCGGCATTGCTGCTGGGGATGTGCGGGGTCGGGATATCCAGCTACAGCACGCACCGGCTAACCCAGAGGAAGGGGCTTCCCTTGGCCCTTTGAGCTGCACTGGGCTGTGACCCGAGCAGTAACGGCGGATGTCAGCACCGCTGAGGAGTGGCTTTTCTGCCGTGGTTACCGGTGTGGAGGGCATGAGACACTTTGCAGCTGTGATTTGTACGTGTGAAGTCAAAAAGATGGAAGAATTGCAGACTTCGTCAAGAAAGAAAAGAAGGAGAATGACTAGCAGAGGCATCAGATTTCCACATAAGATGAACTGTCTGTAGATATGATGGACTTCTTGTGTTATCCCGTGTATACATAAAGAGAGATCTAAAGGTATAAAGTACAGTTAAAGTGGGAGTAGGTGTAAAGAGCTGAACGGGGGAGCCATGCTGCTTTAGCGTCGCCTTGTTGCAGCTTTTGCAGGTTGACTCCTTTGCGAAGACTGGCTTTGAAAAGGCAAAGTTAGAAGCAATATATTCCTTATGACAGGAGTTAGACCGAATAAAGATAATCTCTCATAGACTCTTTGTACTGTTAGATCTAACTTGATATGTTCTTTATTGTGTATTACAGAATTTGTGCACTCTAACCTTTCCTACTGAATCTTAAATATTTCTTGATGCCATTTGTGCAGAAGCATTTGTGTATTGTAACACAGGCTGGTGGCCTTCTGCAGCAGCAGAAGTGACTGCAGGTGACACCATCCCTACGGTGTTGGGCAGGAACCGTGGCACCAGACCAGATCACTTCAGGTTTCTGTACAGAAACGCTCGGCTCTAGGAAGTATCGGTAAAAATACTGGGTTGGGTTTCATTGCGGAGTTCCATATCTGATTGTATTCCTCTGCCAAGCCCACTCATCCACTAATAGACATTCTGATTAAATAAAAATAGAGATTGACCTTTTTTCCCTTCCTTTTCCCATGTTTCCTTGTTCTTCTGACTCAATGCAATAGCTTATCCAGGAATGTTCTCTGACTATTGGTTTGCATTTTTCCAACTGTTTCTGATGCTTGATATAAACATGGCTTGGTAGGCTCTTCTGTCCATATGTTAGCATTTAAAATCCTTTGTTCTCAGTTAATAAATACAAATATTATTTTGGGGTTTTTTTCTGTGTTTAAAATTATTTCTTCTGTCAACAGTGTTTATATTCAGCCACTAAGGGGCATCCTGCACAGCTGAATGTTTTGAAGTCTTCAGATTGCTCATTGCAGCATTATAAACCATGCATTGAATCAGGTTGACATTTTTGCCTTTTTTCTGATTTTTAAATTGTTCTTGTCCCTGTTTCCCTTTCTCACCCCCTTCAAGAAATGTCTCTCCTCCTCCCACAACTGCTGTTAAACTGAAGAAGATGAGAAAGTCAGTGTTTATGAGGTCATTTTTTACCATGTAGCAGGTCATGAATTATCTCCATCTTGTATATCCTTTTGTTTATTTTAAATAAAAAATCATATCATGGAATATTCCATCTTCTGCCTTCGCCTACAAGAAATGAACCAAAATACTTGATCCCTTTGACAAAAGTAGAAATGGTATCTCTGGAGAACTTTTAATCACATTGATTGAAGGAACACCATGTGACCCCCACCACCACCCTCTATATGCCATATTTATGGCTTGTTAATCAATGCATAGGATTTTGGGCAGATGCATTTTTTTTAACTGGTTTCCTGCCCCCCTGCAACATGAATGTAAGATCATTAGCTATTTTCCGTGCTGTTACTATATAGTATGAACTCTTCTGTTTGGTAAAAGCTAAGTGTCATAATGATATGATTTTCAGAAAGGTACACTAGAATAAAATAATTGATAACTTGACCAATGAGATGTTCCCATTTTACTGTATGGTGGAGGTGAAGCTTATGAGGAATGTGTGTTTTTTCCATGACAATTGCTTTGAATAGCTTTGGAAGTTTTATACGGTACCACTGAAAATGGCAGGAGGACAACACAGGCAATAGGCGAATTGAGTGTGGAGAGACTCAGCAGCGAAGCGGTGGGAAGGTATGGTTAAAATTAATTACAAAACAGATACATTTAAACTTGCTAATGATGATTTGGGCCTGGGCTGGAAGTCACCTCTAGGTGAAAAGTTGGGACTGCATCCAGCAGAAGATGTAGCTAACCTGTAAAAATCTAAATCCAGAATTTCAGTTTTCTGAAGCAGAGCGGCCGCCTCATGCTGGGCACGACAGACGGCCGCGTGCCCGCCCCTTTCACGCCGTGGCTCCCTGGAAGATCTGCTCTCCCGTTTCCCCTCAGCCGGGTGAGGCTGGGGTGTGTTGAGCACCAAGATGCTGAACCCTAGTGGGGTGCACAACGACGTGCCCATCATCTTCTCATCCTCCCAGCAGGTGGAAGCACAGAGGTGGGCTGGGGGCTGCCCAGAATAATGTCCCCTAGCCCTTTCGTCCGGCTGTTTGTTCGAGCAGACACTCTCGGGCAGGGGAGGGAAAGGCACCTGCACAGCAGCCATCTCGAGGGAGCCAGGGCACTGTGCCTGCACTCTGCACGTTCTTCTGGAGGACCGGCATGGTCCCGTGGGGTCCTGACTCCTGAAGGAGGCTGGCCACATGGACCTGTCCCACCTCTGCAGCCACTACAGCAAGGGGCCCAAACTCACAGTTAGGACAAGCTAAAAACTTTTTCCTCCTAACTGCCTGTTGGCCAGTTTGCCCCCCTTCCTGCACTCAGTGTGCCACGTGCTCGGACCCTACCTCGGTTTGCCCATGGACATCCGAGTCCAGCCTGCAGGCTCAGTCCGTGGCTGGGCTCCCAACATCGGGGCAGGATGCTGCTCTGTGCTGCAAGTCCCAGACCCGCCTGTGGATTCAGCCTGCAAAGCTCTGAGCGTGCCAAACTTCAAGCATATGTTTGTGTCCCATTGAAGTCACAGGGGGGTTAAGGAACATCCTTATAACCTTTGCCAGACTGAGGTATTTAATCTCTTCCTTGATCTCCCCCAAAAAGCATTTACATTTTAAACATATTTGTACTTTTGTTTATATGGCTTTTACTTCAAAAATGTTGGCAATTCATCAACAATTGAGTGCTGATGAAAGCTGGGAGCCTGGTGAGCTTGGGGAGGTTAATGCTGCTTTACTTAGTTTTGCAAACATTTTAAGACACACTAGCAATAGATTTCATTTGGCACATAAATTGTTATGTTTGAGGAATTACGCTCCAGGAATTACTTTTTACCTTCCCTAGCTTGTAAAAATACTTAAATAGAAATACTGTTTCAGCAAGTAAATATTAGACCTTCTTTACAAATACACTTTAAAAGCCATTTCATAAAATTTATCGATTGGTGTTATCTCTAGTATCAGGCAAATATAGGTTAATATCTCCTGATGCCAAACAATTTTAACTAAACTAATCCACTTCTATCAGCAGTAACTTCTCTAGTTTGAATTATGTCTTGATACATCAAGTTAATTGTTTTATTCTTTGAGAGGGAATCACAAGAGATTTTGTAGCTGTTTGGTTTATATGCCTGAGTCCACCTCCTAAAGGCAAGTGAAATAGAAGTATTAAACAATCAGAACATCAAACATTGGCAGTATTCTCTTCAAATAAAAGTAGCATAGACTGGAGAGTTGGTTTAGATAAATGGCATTGCTAGTGAATATCAGAAAGCATTCAAGCTTGATCTCTGTGCTAAATAAAGTCGATTAAATTCACCTGAATGTTTTATGAAAAACTCTTTCACATATATATATTCTGTTGTCTAAAGCAGAATTTCAGTCTTCCATCAGGTTAGACAGCGTAGGACTGTTACTCCAGGTAGCACTCATTAACTAACAAGTATAAAATGAAGGCAGCGTCTCTGACATCTTTTCATGCATCTTCTGGAAATTATGTTTCTGCACCAAAAATACCACTCTAGAACATTATTTATCTCTAAACCTGGAGCTAGAGTTGCAGGTTGTGCATCTCCAAACACACCACAGACCAAGAAGGAGAACATGAGTAGTCACCAATCAGGGGATATTTGGTCATTTACTAGGCAGCAGTAATGTCATCGTGGCGCTGAGCTTCTAATTTGTGTATCAAAGGACAGAACATAAATAAGAAAATTAATTTTTTTACCCCTAAATTACATGCCTGTCTTTTTATGCAGCAGACGTGCTGCAGGCTGAAGAATCAGATCACCTGGGTGGGCTCTCTTCGGTCCTTCAGCTACCCTGAGGGTTCACATTGTGCAGAAATGCTGCCTGGTTTATAAAGTATCTGCCACGGCCCTCGATGGTGGTACTGCACGGCTTGGGGTTGTGCTGTCAGCGTGACCCTCATGCCACCGGTGCCTTGTGGAGAAGCCCTTTTTAGACCATGTATTTTCACTAGTGCCAGATGCATGGAAGCCCGGCCCCAGCTGAGGCTTCGGGTGCTGCTGTGCTGGTAATTCATACCACCGACGAAACAGGGGCACTGACGCTGCGTGGGAGCTTCCTCCTGAAAATGTTCCGCGTCTGCATCACCTTTTCAATCGCAGGTTGTGCAGTGGGTTTACCAGCGGCAGAGCTGTGTGTTAGCGGTGGTTCTCCTCCCCGGCTGCAGTCGAACGTGAGCACAGCGATTTAGCTGAGAAATAGCTTTACCTGTGCAGTGCAATGGCACTTCCCTGTGAATATGTTAGTGATGAAGCAAAAAACAAAAAAGGTATTAATGCTTGTCACATCTTTTTCTATCTTGGATAAAATGCCTTTTCCCCTCTTAGTAATGAGTAGTCAATGACGACACAAAATAAGCCCCTAAATCAGTCTTGTCTTTCATATGACTTTCTTGTTACTCTCCTACAACTATCACAATTTAATAAGGTAGCTGAAAGGTAGTTTAATCAAATGGGAGATTAATACGGTTCCTGGGGCTGTGTTCACTTCAGGCTTTAACCAAGCGTGTGATCATGAGCTACGGTGTGTCGCTGACTTTTAATCAGCGCGCCCCTGTCCCTGCAGTGAGTGTGTTTGTAAGCATAAAAACAGCCCAGAAGGGCCCAGAAGGAGATGTTTCTTCGCCTCCGTAGCAGCATTTTTGCAAGTGACCTCTTTTAAGTGTACAAAGTGCTTCAAAACCAACAATCTACACCTTTTTTACAGCTTTTAGGAACATCATGTAACCCACAGCACCCAACCAACGAAGCCCATCCTGCAAGGGAGACGGTGGAGGCAAGGTGGGTGCAGGCGGTGTCTGATGCCAAGCGGAGCGAGGGATTGAATTAAAGCTCAGCGGGTGCTTCCATGTGTTTCCATTCAGAAACAACGGGTGAGGTTCAGCTGGGCTGACACTAGCCATGGAAGGGTTGACCAAGCCTGCCAGCACCCTCAGCTCCCTCCACGGACAGCAGAGAGGGGTCCTGGGAGGCCACCTCCACCCTGCCCCTGGCCTGACAGTGCTTTAAGATGAGCTGAAGGAGTGTGGATGGCTTCCTTGCATGTGAAAGCCCTTCGTGTTTGGGATTTCTTTCATTTTTCTGTAATTTTCCTGCCAAGAGAAGGGGCTGTATCTCGTTGCTGTTATTTAAACCACAGTAAGGAAAAAATACCAAGGCAGAGTGATGCTGCTGCTGATAAAGGTTTTTAATCTTTTTTAAAAAATGCAAATAACAAGTAGGTTTGTCCTTCACTCTGTGTTCTTCAGAAATGAATTATAGGAACTTGAAACTCTCAGCCCAAAAGGGATGGTGGCACGTAAAGCCCAATGCATGAAAGCTTGAACAGAATCATCACCACCCGGGAATAACTCAAACACCACGTGCCTTCCCTGTCAAAGCTGAGCCATATCTCCTTTTAAAATGCAAGCTTTGCCCTAAGGAAAAGAAAGCGCATAGGACTGTGCTCTGCTCCCCGAGGTGCTCTTCAGCCGCACCGTGGCAGATCCTCGCTGCGGGTGAGGAGAGGAAGGGTGGAGGAATGGCACCAAAAGCGGTGCCATCGCAGGAGCAAAGATTTGCACAAATCCCTGACTCTTGCTTGAGTAACATGCAATCTCCTGCTGGGTCTGAGCTTTCCTCTGCAGTGCAGCTCGGGCAAGAGCCCTTGCATCAGGTAACTCAGAGTCCCCTTTTTGCTCACTTGCTGGTTGCACTTCGTTCACACCAGCAGTGTGCCCAGGTGGCCAAGAAGGCCAACGGCATCCTGGCTTGTATCAGGAATAGTGTGGGCAGCAGGAGCAGGGAGGTGATCGTGCCCCTGTACTCAGCACTGGTGAGGCCGCACCTGGAATACTGTGTTCAGTTTTGGGCCCCTCACTACAAGAAGGACATTGAGGTGCTGGAGCGTGTCCAGAGAAGGGCAATGAGGCTGGTGAGGGGTCTGGAGAACAAGTCTTACGAGGAGT